>Ga0193744_1000215_pt1 | contig 15649 bp, 13 predicted proteins | sample L1a1metaG_FD_143056 | JGI IMG/M metagenome (GOLD analysis project Ga0193744, IMG submission 143056) | Soil microbial communities from a riparian zone of the East river system, Colorado, United States - L1a1 | ecosystem: Environmental > Terrestrial > Soil > Riparian zone | place: USA: East River...
TGTTGCTTGCAATTGAACCAGGCTATATGGAGTTTGTTTCTGGTTAATGGATGTTACAATAATATTGATGATTACAACTGGTTAAGATTATTAAGATTATATGGGGCCGGCCGTCAGCCAAATGGAATTTATAAAGACTTACTCATAAATGATGCCTCAATAAATCCTGAACGCAGGGCATTTTTAAGCACAAACTGGGAAGTATTTTCTCCAGCACCAAAATTCAAAAGATTAATAAAAGGGCGTTTTGGACAGCAGGACTATATGTATTCGTGTAATGCAGTAGACCCAACTTCTCAGTTGAAAAAAGAAAATCAAAAATGGGAAATTTGGTATAATTCTCAATATGGTGAAAAAGAACAGGAGATAATAAAACTGGTTGATGGAATGGACCAAGAAGGACAGAAGGCCCGATACATTGCTAAAAGCCTGGAAGAGTTGAACCTGTTTAATCAAACGGGTGGCATTAAGCTAAAAGAAGAAGCTGAAGGAGAAACAGTATTAGATGCTACCGAGTATATTTCTGATATCACCACAATTAAAAACAAAGTAATTGATGATTTAGTGGATTGGGGCAAAGCAGCTTTTAGAGATTTATATGATCCGATTACGGGCCTTGTGAGGAAAGAATATATGAACTGGGAGAATCTGATTTTGGATTATTCGGATGAAACAGATTTTAAAGACATTCGGTTTTGGAGTTACATTAAATTCGAAACAATTAACAATGTCCGGTTAAGAACAAATTTAACAGAAGCAGAATTAATTAAAATGGCCAGGATTAATTGTGGAAGTTGGGGAAACATGGAAAGTGTTCTTTTCAATACTTACAGTCGAAACAATTATGTTAATGAAAAAGGAGTCAGAATTTATAACCAATTCAGGATACCGGTTCTTATTTCAGAATGGATCAGTACTGATAGTGAATACAAATTATTAAAGACCAAAAACGGTAGCGAAACATATTATCCACAAGATCATGGAAAAATCATAGACACTCCGACCAAAAAAACTAATGTTGCCAAAGTAAATAATGTTTATAATAGCACATGGATAATTGGCAGTAAATATGTTTACGATGATGGATTATCTTTAAACATTGCCAGGCCAAATCCAAAAGAACCAAAACTTTCTATTCATGCATCTGTCATTCCTGGTAAATCAATAATAGAAAGTATAAAAGCAAATCTTGACCAGCTTGCATTATGTTGGTTAAGATGGCAATCAGCAATTGCACAAGCGCCACCTGCCGGCCTTGATATTGATCTTTCACAACTGGAAGGGATAAACCTTGGTTTTGGAGATTTAAAACCATTGGATCTGATTATGTTGAAACGGCAAACGGGAGATACCATGAAACGAACAACCACGCTGAATGGTAAATATAACAATCAGGGGAAGGCAATAAATCGAAATGAAGGAGGGATTGGCAGCTTATTTAATGAAATAACAGCTACGATGGAGTACAACTTCAAATATGTTGCAGAACTCACAGGTATAGACCTTATAAGCGGTGCTTCGCAAAAACCGGGAGAAACCACCGCTACAGAAGTGAAACACTCATCCATTGCCACAAACGATGCATTACAACCATTATTTACTTCATGGATCCAGATGCAGGAACATGCTGGACAAACGGTATTGGCAAAAATTCAGCGGGCCATTAAATACCATCCAGATGCCAAAGCTGCTTACGAAGGAATTTTGGGAGAAACAGGAGCTAAAATATTAAGCCTGGGAGCCGATATGCCAGCGGCACAAATGGGTATAAAAATAGAATTGAAATCTAACCAGGAAATGGTAAGGTTTGCAATGGATACTGTTTTAAATGCGGTAGGTGCAGGACAATCTGGAGGTGTTGGAATTTCACCAGCAGAAGGCTATTATTTTGTAGACATGATCAGTCGAGGAAGGGTTAAGCATGCAATGGCTCTTCTGGAATATAAGATGGATAAAAACAAGGCCGATGCACTGAAATTACAAAGAGAAAATATGCAGTTGAACGGGGAGAATATGGTGAAAGATAAGGTTGCTAAAACAGAAGGTAAGGTTCAGGAAATTAAGGCACAGGGAGCTGAGGATTTGAAAACAGAAGCAATTAAGGCGTTACTTCAAATGCATCTTGACAATAATTCTCATTTGAATGCTTTAAAAGAACAATATATCACTCAATTATTAACACCAGAACAACCTCAAACTGCATCCGCTCCAGCAGTGTAGTTTGGAATTGTCATAATTAAACCTATAAATTTGTAACAGTATGAAAGTAGATCCATTCGCAACAGCCACCACAGATGCTAATCACGTTCCTAAAGTAGTTGAACAAAATAATGAAGGAGCAGCAGGAAGTGGAGGTGATGAAGCAGCAAAATTAGCCGCAGAGGAAGCCGCTAAATCGGCAATAACGGGCAAATCAGCAGATGAAATAAAACCTATTACTGCAGATTCAATTTTTGGTGAAGAATTTAAAGATAAATCTTTTGATGATGTAAAGGTAGAATTTCAAACAAGAGGAGAAAAATTATCTAAAGCAGAATCTGAATTAGCAGAGGCAAGGAGTAAAAAACCTGCTTATTTTGATACTGAAGTAGCGGAGTGGGATGCATGGTTGGCAAATGGAGGAGTAAAAGACCATGGACTTTTCAGTAAAATTAAATCACTTGACAGCAATACTCTTGATGATATTGATGCAATTATAACAAAACAAGTCATTGAAAATCCCGCGTTCAAGGGTATGGAAGATCGACTTAAAAAAGAAATTGTCGATAAATATCAACTTGAAATCACCGAAGAAAATAAATTAACCGAAGAGGATATTCGCTTTAACAGAGCAAAAATCACTTCGGATGCCCACAAGGCAAAAGAATTTTTGGGAGGCTTAAAATCGAAGTTGCAAGTTCAGCAAGTAGATCCGGAATCCGCAACAAAAATGGCGCAAAAAAATAAGGAGGCATGGGCACCTATTATCGATAAGGTAGCAGCTGAATTAAAAACAATACCTATCAAAATTCCTAAAAGGGATGAAGAAGGTAAAATCAAAAAGGACGAAAAAGGAAATGACATTCTTGAAACTTATGCTGAATTCCAGGTTCCGGAGCATTTACAAGCAGAGTACAAGTCGCTTTTCCAATCTAAGGCCGAAACGTTTGGTGGAACAGATGAAAAATCAGAAGGACAATTAAGAAGTGTAATGATCAACAAGTTCTGCATTGAAAAATTACCTTACATAGTTAGCCACGCACTGCAACACCAACAAACAGAACTCCAAAAAGAATACGATAAAAAGTATGGAGGAAAGGGAGTAAAAGAGCCAGGAGGAAATCCGAATCAAAGTGGAGCAACTTCTAGCAAAGAAAAAATGAATGAATTTACAAAAACCATTAACGCATCACCTAACTAAAATGAAAAAATTATCTTTTTTATTAACTATATTATTTTCCGTAGTGTATGGAATAGCCTATTGTTTTGGCTATGTCGATACTAACCCGGATTCCATTATCGCAATGGCAATTCCTGCCGCAGTTGCAGGAGAATATATGCAACCTTACGTATCCCAATTCGACATTAATAAACAAGCATTCTGGCCTGTACTATACCAAAAATATGGTAAACAGGGCATCGAGTTTGTAGGGATGTGCGAAGCAATGGGATGGACCTCAGATATTAGTGTTGAACTAATACAGCATTTCGAAGATGATTGGATTTGGGATAACTTCTCCGTAGAAGCACAAGCGGGTGGTGGATTAACAGCTACACTTACAATTTCAGCTTCTTCTATTGATGCGCAAGGAAATTTTTATCCTGGAGTTAAGGATATTATAGAATTTCCAAATAAAGATGCACAAGGAAACTATATTCAGGCTTACGTTACAGCGATAGGCGCAAATACTATTGATGTAAAAGCCGGTCGTTCAACATGGTTAATTCCAGCAACTACGGCAGGCGAAACCTTATTCATTGCAACTAACGTAAACGGAGAAGGAACTGGCCAACCTGCACCTAAAGTTACGACATTCAATAAATACACGAATACTGTTGCTGACATCAAACAAACTGTAGGATGGACAGGAGCAGAGGCATTGAATGATTTCTGGTTTGATGAATATGATGGAAAAACCATAAATGGAGCAGTAGGACTTGCTTCTATGCAACTGGATTTCCGTATGGCAAAAACCACACAGGGAATGATTCTTTCGGGTCAAAAATACCAAAACTTAACTGATGGAGGTAAACTGGTAACAGGTACAGAGGGTTTATTCCCGGCTCTTAATCGGGCAGCTATTCCTTTTGGTTATACCACATGGGGATTATCTTCTTATGATGTTATAGAAAAAGCACTTTCGAAAGTATATGCAGGAACAACAACAGGAATGTTGTTAGCACGTGATCTGGATATTACCAACGAAAATGTGATTGCTGACTGGTTGAAACATACCAACGTGGATTACGTAAGAACAACCAATAATAAAATGTTATTTGGAGAAAACGATAATTCAGAAGACTTGGCAGTAGCAATTGGATTTGATTATATCAAAAAAGCTAAGCGCGATTTTGGTTTTATGAGATTCAGTGCAATGACAGATCCAAAAACGTACGGAACAGATGGATTCGATTATACCCGAATTGGTATAGGATTCCCGTTGAAGGCTAATAATATGGATGCCAAAACCAAAGCTAAAATTCCTGCTATGAGGACTATCTATAAGAAAAAAGATGGTTTCAGCGGAACACGCGAAATGTTCTGGACAGGATCATCAAATGCTGCTAAATATGGAAACACTAACGACATCGACACCCGCGAGCTTAACTGCCGTACTAAAGTTGGCTTCGAAGTGTTCGGTGTTAACCAGTTTGCGCATTTCTTCCCTAACTAATAAATCAAGAAATGGAGAGCGTAAAAACTCTCCATTTTCATATCGCGGAATGGATGTAACGGTAACACGTGAGCCTCATAAGCTCATAATTGGCAGTTTGATTCTGTCTTCCGCAACAAAAAATTGATGAATTAATACTAAACCCACAAACCATGTTATTTAGAAATGATGAAAAGTACACATTAACTTTTGAAGATTACAAAAAGATGGCAGACTTTCTTAGTCTTGACTCTAAAGGTACTTCTTTTACAAACTTCCCAAAAGGAGGAGTTTATATTAAATATCCTCAATCTGCATTAACTGCAAACCCGGATAATCCAATGAGGCCGGATAAACCATTAATGATGATCATTCCTTATGATCAGGATTTGCAAGATGATAACGAGGGCACAGTTAAATGGAATTACTGTAAAAGGCCACCAACAATTAAACCTGGAGAATCACCGGTTTATTATGAGGGTCAAGATCCGGCATTAATGATGTCACACAGGATTTCCATCAATGAAAATCAACCAGATTTACTTTTCTTTTTAATTTGCATAAGCAAAAGAGGATCACATGTTGAAGGAGTAAGCCGGGCAGCTTATGAGATTGAGAACAAACAAAAAGAAGCTACTGTTAATAATAACAAACGTAGAATCCGTATTGAGGTTGAATCAGCTATTTTACATTCGGCAACATGCATGCATATCGAAGATATCGTTCGTATTGCAAAAGCTATGGCAGTTCCAAATATTGATGCACTTTCAGAAGACCAGATAAGGGATGCATTGTTGACTAAAATAGAAGCTATGGAGAAGTCGGATAAGAAAGATGGGTACAAAACATTTAAAGAATATACAGATACCGGCTCTGTTGGAGCAAGAGTTGATCTTTTGGTAATGATTCAAAAGGCAAAAGATATGAAGTTGATTAAATTCTTTTCAATGAATAACAGTTGGGGAACAATTGATGCAGCGGGTAAGAAAACAGGAAAATTATGTCCCATTGCACCAGGAAGAACTCCAGATGATTCACTTGCGTATCACGTAACTACTGACAATGAAATTGCATTGCAATTGAAGAAATTGGTAGAGGAGGCAGAAAGAGAATTACAAGCACAAGAAGCATAATAGAAACAGTTGAATACACTAAAGGCATGCTTATAAAACGGTGTGCCTTTTTTATTTGCTAAAAAGATTTAATTTTACAAGCGTAAATTTACTACCATGACCCCGAGCTTCACTTCCAAATTTACCCTACCCACCTTTAAAGCACGCATAACGGATATATTTAATTATTCAGTAATACTAAGGGATGCCATCTACGCTAACGTTACAGCTAAATATGGGAATAGTATTTTTCATACAAATGCTAATTATAATTCAAGTGCTGACATTGTAATTGGAACAAACTCTTTTGTAGATTTTGATCTTCCGATATCGGATAATAAAATACTTAATGCCACTTATACAATCATTGAGAATGTTCAGATTGTAAATGAAGTATTGTATAAACCACTAATCAGCAGTGGTTTTTTTGAAGCAACTCCACCTATATCCTCTCCATTTACTACATTAATTGCTCCAGCAATTCCAACATCTCAAGGTCAATTTAAACAGGATATTTTAGCAATTATTGCAAATTATACTGACAAAAAAGTTTCTTTTTATAATTCATCTCATGTAAGAATTGGGCAAGCAAATTTAACAGGGGTGGATATTACCAGCGATACTACATTAATTTTTGAATCAATAACATTAGCCTCTTTTGCTACAATTGCATATTGGAGAATAGAAGGAACAAACATTTACACGACTACCAATACTTATACTTACACAGGATGTCCGGAAGTGGTGGGATCAATACAGGCCCCTCCTGATTGTTATCGATCACAAATGTTGGTTCAGGATTGTACCAAATATCCTGCAGGATCAACATTAGCCAGGACATTAACAGCACGTTATCCAAATGATATTAATGGTAATCCGGTAGCAAACCCAGTTACAACCTCTAACGCTTCAATGACTTTAGGGCCTAATATTTGGACAGGTTGCTATAATATTACATTATCAAGTATTGTTAATATAGCACAGGAGGATGGATTATTAATAGAAAATACTGTCACAGCTGCCCTTTATCCAAATGTTCAATGTGATGCCGGTTTATGTGCATTGTCCGTATGTATAAATAAATTACTTACAAAATATCTTTCAGCTCTAAAAATTGGTTCTTCGCAATTAAGAGCACTTGAAATTGATAATATTGTTATAAGTGCATACCTTAACTGTATAAGATTATCATTAGACTGTAACGATACAACCAAAGCCGCTACTTTAACAAGCCAATTGTCTGCATATATGAACAATGATGCAGCAAGTGAGGGATGTGATTGTGGATGTTCAGGAGTTACATCAAATGATCTTCCAACAGAAATATTCCCATTGTTCAGTGAGCCGGCATCAGATGGAAGATTGGTTGTATATAGTGCATCAAGAGCATATCTTGAAATGCAACAGATATATTATAACGGACAATTCTTTTTGGTAATAAGCAATACAACAGCAGGAGAAAATCCAGATACTACCAGAGGTAAGTTCAAGTACATAGGAGGAGGAATTTATACCGGAAATATTGGTGTTAATGATACAGGATTATTAACGGCCACTTTAAATAAAAACTGTGGAATTATAACTTTATCAGCATTCACACCGATAATAGCCGGTGATGAAGCAATAATAGTGATCACCAACTCAACAATAGCAACTGATACAGATATTGAGGTTTATATTACAAACACGACATTGGGAGTGGCAGTAATAGAAAACCGAATAATAACAGGAGGAACGATTACCTTCAAAATTCGTAATACTGATGATACCAATTCACTAACAGCTTTTAAGGTGTGGTTTAATAACAAAGCATAATGGCAAGTTTTACCATTTGGGATGTATGGAACCAGGTTTTTACTAAACTGAACAAAGATCAGTCCGGAGCCTCTTTTTCTATTCCTCAATTTAATCTTATAGCAAAATTCGTATGCTATGAATATTTCAAAGTAAAGGTTGGATTGCCAGAAGCATATAAGCCAGGATTTCCAATTGCTCCTCAAAATTGGCAATGCAGCCAAAACATATCTGATACCATGCGTAGGTTTTTGATATGGATGGGAGGGCCCGATGATGCACTGATGAAATTAGACGTATATGGCATTGCGACTATTCCTAGAAATTACATAGCATTTTCCAGTTGTTATTTTGATCAGCAAGTAGATGGATGTGCAGACGAACTAACACCCAGACCGATTGATTTTGTAACAGATGCGGTATGGGCGGATAGGGTTCAAAGTCCATTGAAGAAACCAACATTTGAAGTTCCGATAGCCAAATGGTTTGGAGATAAAGCACAGTTTTTACCAGCACGCATGGGGTTTGTAAATTTCTCTTATTTAAGAGAACCCATTATCCCAGAACTAGTAGTTACTTATGATAGTAATAATGATCCAGTTTATGACACTACTAATAGTGTACAAATTGATTTTCCTGATGTTTGTATTCCTGATATTACGAATCTTATATTTGAAGTCGCAAGTTTGAACATAAAAGATCAGCTTGATTTACAAGCAGCAATTCAACGCAAGATGGCAGGCCAATAATGAACAAAGAAGAATTAATAGCATTAGTAAGAGAGAAGGCTTCCGGAGGGGATGCTACGGCAGAACTTGTGAGCAGGTTTCACCCAAACATTGTTGCTGCACATATTGAAATGGTGTATGACGATATTTTCAATGAGATAGTTGAAAAGGGCTTTTCTGATAATGATTTTTCAGAGTTGGATAATTATATGTTGATTTATATTTTTTCTGTTTTATGGGATTCAGTCCGCAACCCCAACCAGTACCGTTGCCAGGTAATTTAGCAATAAAGCAAGTAAGTCCGCCTAAAGATCAAACACGGCCGTTTGCATTTATAGAAGATAATTCAGCAGCAGTATGGGCCCGATTAGAGGCAAGTTATGTAAGTGATGTGCCGGGAGTAAGTGTAGAGGGAAGTAACTTATATTTTGATGATAAGTTTCCTCCATTACTAGAGCAGATAATGGTAAAACAAATTGTACCTTTTTCAGCGTTAAAAAATACAGATAGTGTATTTGTACCTGGAGGAAATAATACGTTAATGTATCAAAAGGTAATAGCATTATTACTGGATAAACCAATGCCGGATGCACAAGGATCAAATCAAAACGTAAAACAAGTATAAAGTATGAAAATTGTCAGTGACAGAGTTTTAATTGAAGTAATTCAGGAAGAGGATAAATCGGAAGGGGGCTTCGAAAGAGTGGCCACGAAAAAGACTCCTCCACAAAAAGGAGTTGTAGTAGCAGTAGGCCCAGGTAAAAAAGATGATCCTATGGTATTGATCGTTGGAGATACTATATTATTTGCCAAACATGCAGGAACAGAAATTAAAGTGGAAGGCAAAGATTATGTTATCATGCGTGAAGGGGATACGTTTTTAGCTTTATAATTCAGTAAATTTAAATATATGTGGAAAACAATTCAATTTGATTCAGAAGCAAGAAAATCACTCTTAGACGGAGTTAACCAATTGGCAAATGCGGTAAAATGTACTTTAGGACCAAAAGGTAAAACAGTAATTTATTGGAGGAGGGGCATGATGTCGCCAGCAGCTACCAAAGATGGAGTAACTGTCGCTAAAGAAGTTGAACTAAAAGATCCGATTGAAAATGCAGGGGCTCAAATGGTAAAAGAGGTAGCAAGTAAAACAGGTGAAGAAGCAGGAGACGGACCACAACCTCTATATAGTAAAATATTAACCCCTACAGGGTTTGTTAATATGGGGGATATTAAAGTTGGGGATGAAATTTGTGGAACCAACGGTACAATTCAAACCGTCATTGGTGTTTATCCAAAAGGGAAAAAGAAAATATGCAAGGTCAAATTTGGAGACGGGCGTATAGTGGAATGTTGTGAAGACCATTTGTGGCAAATAACTACAAATTATGGCCATGACCGCATTATGACCGTAAGACAGATTATAGATAGCGGAAAAATAAAAGTTTCAAAACCAGATGGAAATTCAGCCTATGGTTATTATACTCCATCATGCAAGGTTGAGTTCTCTGAAAAGAAAGAGAATATGCCTATTGATCCATATCTATTAGGATTGTTAATTGGAGATGGAAGTTTGAGTGGAACAGGAGGCATTGAGTTATCTTTAGGGCCGAACAAGAAACATGTTTTAGATAAAATGATTTTACCCGAAGGGATTAAGTTTACGGCCACTTTTGTTGAGCACAAAAACTATTATCGAATAAAGTTAACTGGCAAGACAAACAATGAAGATGGTCATATCCAACATTTATTAAAGAAATTGGGAATTTTTGGAACAAAAAGTGACACAAAATTTATTCCGAAACCGTATTTATATTCAAGCCTTATTTCAAGACAACGGCTTTTCGAGGGATTAATGGACACTGATGGATATTACAATTCAAGAGGTAATTTTGAATTTACTACAGTAAGCACACAATTATCAAAGGATTTTGTTGAATTGTGTCGAGGGCTTGGATTACACACAAAAATTGATAAAATGGAAAGAAAAGAGGGATCAGGATCATATTCATCGACTCCTATTTATAGAATGTTTCAACGTAACGGCTATAAGCATGGAATAAAGTTAATTGATATTGAAGAAACCGATGAGATTATAGAAATGCAATGTATTAAAGTAAGTAATCCCGATAATCTATATATCACAGATGATTATGTTATTACTCATAATACGACTACTGCAACGGTATTAGTACAATCAATAATTACCCAAGGATTACAAAAAGTAGCTGATGGAGCAAATGCGATTGATATAAAAAGAGGAATTGATAAAGCCGTGATTGGAGTAGTTGAATATCTAAAGAACAAAGCGATTCCCGTTGATGATAATGCAATATTAAATATTGCTACTATTTCAGCCAATAATGATGAAGTTATTGGTAAATTAATCTCAGACGGAATGTTGGCAGTTGGAAGGGATGGAGTGATAAAGGTTCAGGATTCAAAAGGACTGGAAACTGAAATGAAGGTAGTAGAAGGGATGGAGTTTGAAAGAGGTTTCCTTTCTCCTTATTTCGTAAATAATTACGCAAAAAAACGTGTTGAATATGAGAGAACTTTAATTCTTATCATTGATAAAAAAATCAGCGTAATAACTGATAAATTTATTCCGGCTATTGATGCAGCTATTAAATCACAATTGCCACTTTTAATCATTTGTGATGATATGGATGGAGAAGCTCTGGTTTCTTTTGCAATGAACAATCACAAAGGGCAAATGAAGGTATGTGTGGTTAAAGTTCCGGGATATACCGAAGCTCAGAAAAAAGACAACATGGAAGACATTGCAGCTTTAACTGGAGCGACAATTATTGGAGACGAACGGGCTACTTATATTGAGAATGTTGGATCAAATACAATGGATATGTTTGGGGCAGCAGAAAGTATTACAGTGAGTCAAAACATGACTACTATCATTGGAGGTCAAGGAGACCCTTCAGGAGTAGCAGATCGAATAACACATATAAAAAATACTCTTGCTACTGTTGAAAATGAGCAGGAAAAAAGATTCTTAACTTCCCGATTAGGAAAACTGGCAGGTAAAGTAGCGATATTGTTTATTGGTGCGGGTAGTGAAATTGAGGCAGGAGAAAAGAAAGATCGTATAGATGATGCATTGCACGCTACACGGGCAGCCGTAGAAGAAGGAATTGTTCCCGGAGGAGGAGTTGCATATATTCGGGCATTGGAAGGTATTAAAGATTTGATTGGATTGAATAAAGATGAAGATGATGGTATTAACATCATCCGTGAAGCGATCGAATCACCAATGCGACATATTGTTAATAATTCCGTAGGTAATAAAGCTGAAGACATCGTTAATAAGGTAAAGGAAGGAACAGGAGGTTTTGGTTATAATGCCCGGACTGAAGAGTATTGTGATTTGATTGCGGCAGGAGTAATTGATCCGGCTAAAGTTTCCAGAGTAGCACTCCAAAATGCAGCTTCGGTAGCCAGTATGATATTGACAACAGAGTGTTTAATGGTTGAAGGTGAAGAAAAAAATAATCAATAAATAATGAATACCATAGACCAACCACCATTAGGTAATCAATCACTTCCGGAAGGGCAAATAGGAGCATTTCTGAACCTGGATTATGTTGTAAGAAACATCCAAATGGAATTGGAAGATTACTCTATGCGCCAATATAAAAGATTGTTGCAACTGGTGATAAACGGTTTGGGTATTCTACGTATTTATCATGCAGGAGCAATTCAGGTAGCTTATTTAAAAGTTAATTCAGCAGGGATTGTTGTATTTCCACAGGACTATATAAAATACACCAAAATCGGTGTTTATATCCATGGGCAGTTAGTTACGCTAACCCTTAACAATAATATGGCATTAAACAGAGCTCAGGTATGTACAGAGGATATCCGTGTAATGGAGAAAGAGAATGGAATTGCTATAATAAGCGGGCTGAATGATGGATATTATTTTGCTCCCCATTTCAGGAATGGTAATTTTATTGGAGGATTGTATGGAGCAGGAGGCGGGTTTAATCAGGCGTATTACAGAATTGATGATGTTGCAAAGCAAATACAGTTCAATGGTTATATTCCTCGTGGTGAAATTGTGTTGGAATATGCAAGCACAGGGATAAGTGCTGGGACAGTTATTTCAAGAGCAGAGTTAGATCCACTAAAAAAGCATGCTCACCAATACAGGGTAGAATATCGTGATGATGTACCACTTTCAACTAAGGCAAGGAGAGAAGATCAATTTGATAAAGCAGTTATTTTATTGAGGGCATACGAAGGAAGTTTTACATTGGAAGAATATCTTGATTGCATGTATCGTGCGCATAAACAAAGTCCTAAACCATAGGTATTTACAATATTATTTCAAATTTATGTTTGAAATATAAGTTTTTTTATTGTAACGTTGAATTGTAATACTGGAAGAGAAATCTTCTTAAGCGGTTACAAAACTGCAGAACCTTGTTTTTCTTTTATAATTTCACGCAATTTTGTTAAATATTCTAAAAAGTGAAATGGATAATATCCAATAAGAACACCCCGGAATTATAATCTTTTTCAATGGTTTCTGCTTTATAATAAACCATATTAATTATGAAAGCAACGGTTACTGTTTTATTGTCTGAATATAAGATTCTTGAAAAACACAATAAAATGTTTTTAGAAAAAATACATAAAATTAAACCTCTTATTTTAATAGAACATAAAGGAAATTATGGGCATTATCGAGAGATTAGTTATATTTCAGACGAAATATTAATTCATCAAGAATTAATTGATATTATAAAAGTTCTTGAAGAAACTCGAGATGCTTTAGAAAAAGATAACGATCAATTAGCTTGTGAGAGAGCAGATGCCTGTTATAAACTATCCAATAGCATTCCCATTACTACATTCCCAAAAAAAATTGATAGCAAATTTTTAATGAGTCTATTTGCAATTCTATGCGCTGTTGGTTCTGTATTAGCGGTAATATATCTATTTTGGACTGAGTTTTAAATAATTGAGACAAGAAAAAATTCACTCCGGAAGATATTTTAACAATAAGAAGATGCCATGGAGATAGGATACATAATTTTACTCAGTTAGCAGAGATGTTTAAAACCGATCCTTCTACAATAAGAAAAATATGTAATGGCACTCTTTTTATAAAAACTTAGGGATACAAAAAAAAGAAAACAAATACTACAATAATTGTCTAGAGGCAGAACAAATTCTTCTTTCTGACTTGGATGATAGAATAGAAGAATTACAAAATGTAAAATTAAATTAACGGAACAACAGGATAGGGCGGTTAAAATGAGCCGTAAAAAATCTCGCCTACCTAGATCAATAGACGCTCGATTCCCTTTAGCAAGAGTTTATAATCCCCATAAAGGAATAATTTGTGGACCATCCCATAAAACAGGAAAAAGAGATTTTATACATCAGTATATTCAGGCATTGCTACAGAAAGACAAGGGCTGTTAAAACATTGGATTGATTCCAAGCCAAACTAATACCTCCGGAGGGCGATAATCCCGAAGCAATATCCGGTAAGTTTTAATTTGTTAGTGATTGAATAAATCCGGGTTCGTAAAGAATGCCGGATTTTTTTATATTTGAAGTATGGGAATTGATACACGCCATCCTATTTCTTCCAACGATACAGATACTGAAGACCGTTTGCTTCTGCCCGAGAACTATCGAAGGGGAGAAAACGGCCGTTCAGGAAACTCGGATAAGGATGCAATGGGAGTAGTAGAGGGAATACGAGGAAATACTCTTGTGGATACAGGAACAAGTGTAAATGAACGTGTAATAGGATCATGCCAGGATATAAAGAACAATGCAGTAATAAAGTTCGTTTATAATCCTTCTCAGGATGTAACATTTATTTCTGCCTCTGTAAATACTACGAATCCTTTAGTAGTTTCTATTGCGGGAAATACAATTCCCATCCCCATAGGGACTATTATAACAATAAATCAAGGAGGCAATATTTTTAGTGGTAAGGTTGCATCTATAATTGGAACTTCTTACACATTAACATTAGTATCAGGAACACCCACATTAGCCGCAATAACTATAATTTCTATTTTAAATTACCATTTTATAAAGAGGTATTTTTCTGCTACTGGATTATCAGAATATTTAAGTAATCCGGCTCTAATGGGTCCAGTTTTAAATTTCCAATCTACAGACCGCATATATAATCCAAGAGTAATAGAAGCCGGATTTACACAACTATTGACATTTGTAACGTGTCCCGATGGCGTTCCACGTATCATGGATATTAATAAAATGAAAATTGGAGGGATATATTATGGAATTGCAAATGATGATCAGTATATAAACATTGCCAAACAACCACCATCTGAAGCTCCTTCATTAGCTTACGGATATAGCCTTAATAATAAAGTAAATATTATAGCAACAACATATTTTCAGTTCCGATACAGATATATTTATGACGATTATCAAATTGGATCTTGTAGTCCTATATCATTAATCAGTCGAAATCAATCTACTGACAATTATATCCAGGTTACAGTTAATAGCGGTCATCATACTGTTAAGTTTGTACAGATATGCTTTAGGGTTGGGAATGGTTCATCTGATACAGGAGAAAACAATCCGGAATGGTATATATTTAACACCGTAGAAAAGAGTAAAGAGGGATGGGCGGATGATGCAGATAATTCTGTTCTGTTCTTTGGGGATGAATTAAAGCTGTCAATATCGCGAATTGATACGGATGTTAACTTCTATTCAGTTCCGCAAAGAGCTGAACACATAGAATTTGTGTCACAGAACCAAATTATATTGGGCTCAATTACAGAAGGTTATGATAATGTGTAAGTTTCGTGTTGATTATTACATTGGCATTAGTATCTTTGATTAACCATTTGATCTAATTCAGATGGTTTTTTATGGATAAAAAAAAACTCAGTCTATACGAACAATGGAAGAATATAGATCGTTCTAAAATTGTCGGTCCAGATGGTAAATATAGAAAAGGGTTTCAGCGCTTAGATAAATCGGAAACTTCTGAAGATAATTTGGATATTGAATCCCCTACGGTTGCTAAATCTGATCTTATAAGCTCCGATAAACAGATATTAACATAAGCTAAATAAGCAGTTAAATTTTCGTCAGCATCTACCCCTGTTAATTCTTTAAAATCGCTTTTGTAAGCATTAAA
>Ga0193744_1000216_pt1 | contig 15631 bp, 23 predicted proteins | sample L1a1metaG_FD_143056 | JGI IMG/M metagenome (GOLD analysis project Ga0193744, IMG submission 143056) | Soil microbial communities from a riparian zone of the East river system, Colorado, United States - L1a1 | ecosystem: Environmental > Terrestrial > Soil > Riparian zone | place: USA: East River...
TCCACGGTGTAGGCTTATTAGCCTTGCTATTAAGCCTAGCTTGTAGGCACGTCCTAATTGTATGCCCCTTTTCCTTACACAGTCCACAATTCCTATTACCTAATGTCTTTTTCATAATATTTTATCCTTTTATGGTAGTAATGTACATCCGGGGGATTTCAAATCCCGTAATACCTCTACGGCTAATGTTGCCACTAGATTTAAATAGTAGTCTTTGGGGACAGCATTAGCCGTATTAGCCACATAAGCAGCAGCAGTAGTAGCAGCCTCAACAGCATAAGCAGCAGTAGTAGCATAAGCAGCCTCAACAGCATAAGCAGCAGTAGTAGCATAAGCAGCCTCAACAGCAGCATAAACAGCATAAGCAGCCTCAGCAGCATCACGTGCGCTACTACCTGTACCCTCCATTTCACACACTAATGCAGCGGCTAGACACTTGTCGTCTGACAGAAAAACTCGCCTAAATAAATTAGGCAGTAAAACGCGGATAATTTTTTCCATCAACTTTTTCGAAAATAAAGTATCATTTACCGTACCCAAACTACCCAATTGGGCCAAACCTAAATCATGTAAGCCTTTGGCCCGCGCTACATTACTACTCCAATTCTTATCATTTAGATGTATTTTAAATTTACGAACGGAATCCGCAACACACATAGGGTCATCAGAATGTTCTAATCCCATCACGTTACATATAACCGCTTCAATACACATTTCCCCGGGAAGAGGTAAGCCCAATCCTTTACTTAACCCATGACTAAGTAGAGTGTTGTATCTCTCTACATCGAAACTAGTTAGATCAAAATTTGTATTTGTATTTGGTCGTAACATTTTTTATCCTTTTATTTTGTCTGAAAGGGGGATTGGTTACCCCCTCCCATTCTTCCCTACATCCCTAACAACCCTGTACCCTCCAAACTATACCCCCTACTTGCCGCCACATACTGCCTATTCTCCGGCATTGCCCCTGCCCCTTCCATGATAATCTCGTAAGCCTGCCCCTTCAACTTATCCCCACTTCCAAACAAAGCGCTTTCACTTCTCATATCTCCCTTGGTACTTCGTTGGTGATCGGTATAGTTGGTAATCGCGTTAAGCAGATTATAAGCCGTACCCCTCTGTTCGGGGAAGGTATTTCCATCGTTATCTTCGTAGGTAAGCATGATCTCGGCTAGGATATTCTCCCTACGAGTAGACGATTCATCCTCCCCGTTTTCAACCTTTTTCTTAGGAAACAGCCTATCCAAAATGCTAACCATACTTTCCTTTGTAACCCGCCGAGTCGTAAGAAAATTCAACTTTTGTTCCATCGTCCTAACATCACTCTCTAACATTCCAAGTGCTTCATGAGCATTGTTAAGCTTCAAGGTAGCATTCTTGGTGTGCTTAACCCGAAACACATTCTTAGCGCCTTGTGTAAGAGCGATATTAAGGGTGTTCTGACAAACTACTCTCTCCATGCAAATCCGATACTGATGCTGCATGTTACCCGTATGCCCAGTAGCAAATAGCAAATACCCTTGTTGGATATCATCCCCAACCCTAGCAGTCAATCCCAAATCCGCCAAACCCCACACTACCTCACCTTTCCCTAATACCCCTGCGGTTTCGTAATGCGCACCATCCGAAGTATCCATCAGGGAATCAATCATTTCAAATCCCTTGGAATGGTCGATAGTCTGGTACCCTTCCCCAACCTGCCCTAGGAAGGTCCCTGCTTTAGTCATCCCGGTATCATACCGAAACACTCCATACGCTCCGTCAAGCTTATTCCCAAATTGATCGAATAGAGGTTGTTTCTCAACTTGGAAATCCAATCCGCCATCGTCAAGGATTTCATTCCAAGTGGTATAGGAACCTGTTACCGTTCCAAGGTTATGCCATGCGGATTGACGCCCGATGTAGGTGTTGATGTTATGTGCCATACCGTTATTTACTCCTAGCTTCTGTCCGTAAGGTGGACTTTCCTAGTTAGCCCTAGATCACAGTCGGAAGGGGCAATTTTCCGATGTAGATAGCACGTGACTATCTACTTCACTATTTAGTTACGGGGCGCCCATTCATCAAATCCATAATCATCAATAGCGGCTAGTACCTCCCTAGCTTTTATATCAGACCGAATCCACCATAATTCTCTAAGAACGGTTAAAGCGTCCACTTTTGACCAACGTACACCGCTTGTTTTTTCAGTGGCAAGAATATGGGTATGGGCAGCTTCTACTTGTTTATTGGTAATCTTCATCAGTTTCTTGTCTCTCTTTTTCTTTAACTACCTTACATAAACAATCCTAAACCAATCTCCCCAACCCCACAATAGGGGATTCACCCTAAAATTGTAAACTATTTCATTTCTCCGATAGACTACCGTTCCTCCCCTAACCATACTCCCGAATTTTCCTTTTCCCACTCTATCGTTATCATTTTCTCAACCTTCCTAACCGCCACTGCTATAGCCGTAACGTTATCTCTATGCTCTCTATCCCACATTCGGATAACCGCCGTTAACCCTATAGCTTGCAATTCTGTAATCTCGATAATCATATCAGGTATTCCCCCTATTTCCCGCTAACGTTAACAAGCAATTTTATACCCACTCTCACGATAAGGGGTGGAAGGTAGTCTAGCCACCCCCCACCCCAACAATCGAACCTATCCCCCTTTCTGCCCCACTACGCCCCTATCTAGTGACGTATCAACCAAACCCACAGCAACCAAGGTATATTCCCTAGTACAATACCATACAACCCCCATTTAACCCACGTTCCATACACTCTCAAAACTACCGCATCTACAATAAACTGTTCCCTATTCGCCCTTTCATGCTTGATAATCCCTTCAAGCTTCCTAATCAATTCCATCGCCCCAGTATCCTGCGATTGGTTCAATGCTCTCTCTAATGGTGAATCGCCCATATTATCCCTTATTTTACTCCCCTCCCTAATCTTCCATTTAACGTTACCGTAACATCAACCCTTCCTAGTCCAAAACTCTTTTCCTTGTGAGTCTTTATCAATTCATCATAGAAATACCATCCATATGGAATAATAAGCGGTAAAGTAAAATGAACAGGTCTAGGTAGTATCCACTTACCTAATTTACTTTCATTATCACTATTCCCTTTCCACAGTTGCCTATAATCCGGCATCATAGGAAACCTAGTTAGCGGAGTATGAAACATCTGCTTTTGTTTTATTGATAACATGATAGCATAATTACTCCATACCCTATCCGCGTATGCTACATCTATATACCTCATATCTCTATTACTATGCACTATCAAGTTATCTATAATAAATACTTCAGGGGCAGGTAGTTGACAACACATATACATATTAGTATCTACCTCATCTTTAATATCATTGTAATTTATCTCTGTTCTTATTCCTATTCCTGCCCATCCCGGTAAAGATCTTAATGGATAACTAAATAACTTATATACTCTACCAGGGTTATCCCCCTCTATAGTAACCTTATCAAATAAATCATGATCTACCCAATCCATAGGATATTTACTACCTACTTTCCTATCTAAGTCAGATAATTTATATGGATTACTGGACATGAACATACCACTCAAATTCTGGACTTAACCCCATTTCCCTCCACCCCAGTCTATAACCTATTCCTACTTCCCTTTCTATAAAAGGTGGTTCTCCCTTCTCCGTTAGCTTATGCAACCCCTTAATAACATTCTCAATTACCAAGGTATCCCGTACATGTAAATTCCCCTCCCCATACCTGCCAAATCCGGGTGTCAACACACTCGATATATTAGGGTTCCTACTTACCCCCAATACATACCCCTTCCCAATTTTCTCTAAGATAAATTTTTCATTCATATAATTATGGCCTAACCCTCTCCCTACTTTCCTTTTTCATTTCCTCTGTCACTTCCTGAACATATCCACACAAACTACATTTTCTATGTGTCTTACCCGTATCACTAGCAATCTTACTCATTCCATGACTATTACAATTAATACAAATATCCATCTGCAATTTTAACCCCCTAGAGAGATATTCTCTTCTCTGCTTATCTAAGCTAGTCCCTAACCATAAACCATCCTTACCCCCAATATAACTAAGTTTTCTTCTCCCCACCCTTCTTATCCCTCACTTCCTGTAATTCCAACTGAAACTGTACCGCCCTTTCAATCATATACCTATCATCGGCTATCCCCAATTTACTAGTAGGTTTATCAATCACCACACTACATCTAATCTGATTCCTAATCTCTTTCCCTTCTTCATCATGTCCCCCAAAAAACCCATTAGGAGTAGGGTACATCTGTCCCGCTTCCCTAAGCAGAGATTTCCTTAAAGTTTGCTCAACCCATTCATTAGTCCCCTCAATAACAATCAACCTAATAACAGTCCGCCTACGGTTTCCCGTTTGCTCTACACAATTGGCAGCTAGATTTTCCGTCATACTTATATACTCCTAATATCTCTAATTCATCTAAACTTTCTATCCTTGGGTCCTCTACATAACTACCATCTTCTTTATGACAATCCTGATGTAACGTAAACGTCTGTGTCACAGTACCACAGAACGTATGACTACCCGTACCCCCTTCAGACATATACATATCATCAATATATAATCTTCCAGTCCACCCCTCTTTCTTATGTCTAACTTTATAACAACCATCTTTCAAATGTTCCATTTAATAATGTATCTCCTGTAATCCCCCACTATTCCTTTCCTTATCCCACCCCTTCCAATTATACCCCACACTAGCATCTACCCTAACCACTAACCCCTCATTCCCCGTTGCCTCATTTACTAACAACCCACATGGACTATTCATAATCCCCGTAACTTCCTCAATACACCTATCCCTCTTTCCAATCTCTGGTTCAAAAATAACTGAATCATGAATCGTGTTAATAAACCAGTGTTCCTCGCATATCCCCCTTTCTTCCATCAATAACATTTCCCTATCAATCATCCCAAATGCAGGCTGCTGTACCGCAAACGCAATCGTCTTTTCGCTATCCTCTCCAGGATGCTTAACCCACTGATTAGTCTTCTTATTAAACCTAAAACTAAACACATCATAGAAATATTGAATGAAACCAAACGGAGTCATCAGATATTTATCTAAATGTGCTTTCTCCCTAATGTTTTCCTTAAAGGCATGGACCTTAGGAAACAAACCCTTAAGTAGTTCCTGTAACCCCTCTGCCTGTGATAGCGTTTGTATATATCTACGATTCTGCCATTGCAACTTTCTAGCCCCTAACCCTAACTGATTACCCAATACCGTAGGTTTAGCCATCGCCTGTCTAATATCAATCCCATGATCCATCTTTCCCCTAGCTTTAGATGCTTTCTTCACAGCATCGGTAGCTTCTCTAATATCCGCATCAGACCATTTCAATGAAATAGATTGACCTACTAGCGTAGGATCAACATACGATGTAAATATACTATGAGGGTCTATCTGACTAAATCTAATATAATCTTTATCATTCGCACAATACCCCATCGTAGCTACATGGAATGATTTTTTATCAAACTCTACAAAGCATCTACCTTGTCTAGCAACGATAATAGACCTAAACTCATTACCGTATTCAGTATGTTTACTACAATTAAGAATGTTAGGGCGTCTTGAGTCCTTTTGTCCACTACTTGCTGTAAACCCCCACTGAGTATGAACAGCACCATCCCTACTAGGTTTCCAGTTAGGGATATAGTTATTAAGATTTGTACCAAGTGATCTTACCTTCATTACCATTTCTAAAACAGGATCACCTGTCTTAAAATAGATCTCTTCTAATTCTTTCTTACCTGTAGTCTCTTTCTTAGTCTTAAGAGTAAGAGGTACTTCATAATAAGAGTGTAATTCCTTTAATTCATTAATCTCTTCTGTTAACTCTTTATTCCTCCCATGAAATAATTGATCTCTCTTTTCTACCAATTCCTCAATCTCTATTACTACCTGTCTCTGTTTCCACCTAAGATACCTAATCAACTGCGTACTACTAGCCTTAAACGGTTTTACCTTACACCATCTTTGACTAATTGTTCCATCGCTATCTCTAAAATTTGCAACTGTGAGGTTATGGAGTTTATACAAGTATTCGTCAAACCCCACCACGGACTTACCGGATTGTAATGCTCTATCACGTAACGTCTCATATCTGATAGATTCTCGACTAACGATTCCCGGTTCTCTAAGATATCCGTAGTCAATCTCTTTAACTTCTTTCCCTGTCTCATCAATACTAACTCTCTTTCGCTTTGGGGCAATATCTTTGATCTCATCAGGGATGATTTCTTGTAAACGGGTGTCATACTCTTTCAACTTTCCTTTAAAATTAATAGTAAGCGCTAACCTTCCCTCTTCACTAACCGGAATCCCTCTCTCACTAGCTCTATCTAATACATGATACATCTTAACAACATGATTCATGTATCCATCCCATACCCCTCTTTCCTTCATAAGGGCAGGTAGCGTGCGAATGATCCACTGTACCGCGTCCACATCGGCACACCCATACCATTCAAGGTTAGATAGATATAAATGCTTCCAGGGGAAGGGAAATCCTACTAGGGATGCCACAGACTGTAACCCACGTGGTAACCTTGATTGCCAATGCTTAAACATCCACATAGTATCATGGACAATTCCATTTAATATAACTCCCTTTGCCTTTAGTCTCGGGTTATCAAAATTCCAAGTGTTATGGTTAGCCTTAACATTCGGCAAAGCAAATATATCATGGATAATCTTAATATACCCATTCCTGTAGGGTAAAGCGATTCCACTTCCCTTATTGAGAGAGAACTGGACCAATTTAATTTCCGCGCTACCCAGTTCGTCTCTTTCATCCTCATCAATGTTGCTAGTTTCAGGAGTTTCAATGTCATACGTAAGGATAAGCCGTGAATTGTCTCTAACTCTATAATAGAAACTTTGTGCATCATCGAGTGAAGGGGACGTTTGATAAGACGGTACTGTGTATCTATTAGTATCATAAGGATGTATAAACTTTCCATTTACTATATCTAATACTTTTTTTAGATCTTCTACTACCAATGGAGTTAGATGATTCATCCCTCTACGAAGGAATGCAGGATGTAGGGAAGGTACCACTAATCCATACTTAGTCTGAAATACATAACCTCTAAGGTGTGTAATTGATTGTTTCTCCTCAAAGTTCCCACTTACACCACACAAGGCAGTAAGAGGTGTGTTACCTAAAGCGAGAATAACCCGATTGCTAGTAGAATTATCCCCGCTCCCGATATTATTATACAAAGGCGGTAACACCCTATCAAAATGTCTCTTACAATGTCTAATCGCGTCCGCTTCATAATTACTCCCCCTCAATTCATTCCCTGGTGGTTGACAAGCAATCACATTCCACAACTTAAACATATTACGGGATACGGGTTTAAGCGTATCCCTACTAACTAGTCTAAATATCTCTTCTAGCTTACTCCCCGCTGAAGCCTTAGGTCTAAACGGTAAACCCTCCATCATTTCCTCATAACCTAAGGCTTCCCCAACTATTGCTATATTAGATGATAGGTTCCCGTCGGGTTGGGAGAACCCGGTACCTAAAGTATGTAACGGGCAACCTTCACATGATGGCGGTTTGAGCATATTATTTTATTTATTCTATTCTTTATTCGATTAGTCTAAGACTTCCCAAATTCTTAGTAGCAGCTTCAATAGCTTTTAGACTATCCCAAAACTTATCATTAGCGCCTAATGTCTTAAATCTCTTTCTCAATTCTGCTAATGACTTACACCCATAATAACTTTCTGACAAATGACTAGCTACTAGATATACAATTCTTTCTTGCATACTTCTAGGGCGTGAACGATACCTACGTCTTGTACTTACTCGTTTAACTTTCATCATCTGTATTATCCTCCCCTTCTCCCTCTCCCTCATCTAATTCATCCAATTCCTCTTGCAATCCCTCAACCTCATCAATCTCATGAGTATGTGGAATCTTAGCTAGATTCTCCCACATGAAATCAACCATCGCGGGATTAAACCCGGAGTGTTTAGCGTTTAGTCTAAATGTATGTTCGTTCATGTTATTATGCCCTTTTCCCCCCATGTCTAATCTCCCTAGTCTCATTAAACATCATCTTCAATTTTATCATCCCCTCTAAGTCGATACCATAAAACCCGCAAGTATGAAGTATCCTAATGACAGTATCCGCAAGCTCAATAGGTATACCCTCCGGTTTCGTTCCAGGACATCCCGGAGAATGTAACTCCAAAGTCCCAACATGGCCGATAGGAACGCCACAATTACAAAGATCAAAATTATAATAGACATCATTCCATTTATGTCCACTTCTCCATTCCTCCCATGCTTCACTAATTTCCGAGTGAAAATTAGCAAACTGATCCCCTACTTTATCCTTTAGATCCTTATTCCATCCTTTCCTTTCTGCCCATTGATTAATAATTCTACTCCACTCTCCTATGGTAAGCGTATCTCCATCCTTAAAATTATCTCCATATGGAATCGCGTTAGCTACAATTTCATCAAAGTCCATAAATTTTCCTTTTCCCTTTATGTTCTGCTACAACCACGGTAAAATATCCTCCAAAACATTCGTCCTATCTGCCAATAGTTTAGGTCCCCCCACTAATCTCAATCCCTCATGCGATCTAACGCGCGACAAAGCGACATACGCCATAGACGGTGCCCCAAAGAAAGCATTGCTAGGATCAATCTGTATCCTATCCAAAGTAAGCCCTTGAGTCTTGTGTACCGTACTAGCATACGCCAACCGAAGAGGCATATAGGTAACCTCTCCAATAACCCATTTCCCCTCCACATAGTCAAAATACGGTGCATTAGCTACCTTCCTATTCTCACTAGTCAATCTTCGTAGATAATCCTTATAAGGATCACCACTAGACATATCCTCTATATCATCCTCATTAGGATCATGGGATAATTCTACTCCCTCCCCCCCTCCATCATCCCCACCCCCACTCATCATCCTCTTAAAATCCTTCTTACTCATCGTATCTTGAGGGTCCGTTTCACCCCAAGGTTTATCCTTCGTAAGTACCTTCCGTACAACCTTCCTAACTTTGGCCTGTCTTTTATTTCTCGTAAGAGTGAGATAACATATCCCACTGTCAACCAAAGCAGAATCAATATTACCACAATCCCCGTTAGCATACTCGAACTTTGGGGGATTATTAGCAAGTACCATAATATAAGCACCTTCTGTAACTACTAATTCATCAGGAATCAATTTCCATTCACTCTTTTGTTGTCCCCATCTAAAGCTTTTGAAAATTATTTTCTTTCTGCCGATAGATATAAGATCCAATAGACGGGTATTGTTAAGCCTATCAACATCTTTATTAAGGGCATAGATGGTGGTCCCATCAAAATTAGTATTGATACTGTCGTGAAATATACGGCAAGTATCAGATTCAAGACTAGTAAAAATCTCTGCACACTTATCCCCATCCCCTCTCCTAGCGGCATTCAATCCCTCTAAAAACTCTAAATTATCCTGCCTCCATACCTTAGTTAACTTAGTAATATTCTTAGCTATCTTCCCCCAACACTCTGCTTCAAATGCAAACTTCCCATTCACTGGGGGTAGCTGACAAAAATCTCCACATAATACCATCCCCAACCCACCACGTTTCTTAGTAACCTCTAACTTATTAACCTCACATAAAGCCATATAGATAATATCTAATTGCTCTGCCTCCATCATACTTACCTCGTCCACAACCAAATTCGCACCTGAAGCAAGAACCGATAGTAACGCCTTTTGTAGCTTTCCCTCTGCATAAGACTCTCTAAGGCTGTTGGTATCGAAGTATCTAAGTAGAGAATTAATGGTCGTAACATTATCTCCAGTACCACCACTAAGGTTAACAGCGGCAATACCAGTAGTTGCACACAACATACCATAATTCCTCTTACTATTTTCATCCTCCCTTGCATCAGTTATCCTTTTCTTAATAGCTGTAGTCTTACCCGTACCCGCTGCACCTGTTAGAAATTCTACCTCCGGTTGATTATCATTCATCATCTAAATCTATCCTCCATTCCTTTTAATATTCCTCAACCTATTTAATCCTCTATGTAAGTTAGTCTTATGAGTATTTATATTAACCCCCTCCGGTATAACTATCTTCCCCCCATTATTCATATATCCAGCTACAGCTGTCCTATACCTGGGAAAACTATCATGCCATAAATCTATTATCCTTCTAGCATCGGCTAATTCTTCCTCTACTATCAACCCTTCCGTAATAGGCTTAATCCTAACATCCGGTATCGTATCTGCAAAATCGTCCACATTTAAATGTTCCCGATTCTTCCTACCTCTCAGTTTCATTACAATGATATTATGTACAATAACCTTCACCCAACTTCTAAACTGTACCCCTGCTACCCCTTTATACAAACTCCCCGCCCAAATAGCTAACGCAGTATCCTGTAATATATCATCTGTATACTCACCTAATTTATGCGCATAGATATATTTACGTAACATAGGGGTATATAGAATAAATTCCTCTATCATTTTCTCCCTACTCATACCGTCCATCCTCCCTCCAATACTTACACCACTCTTTATAATTCTCACTAATCCATTTTCTATATTCCCTTTCACAAAATCTGTGAATCCTATAATCCAATAACTGTAAATTTCCATAACAGTTATGATATCCTCTATGATCTACGTGATGTATCTCCATCCCCTCCGGTATAACTCCCTTTGGGGATGGAAATACATAATCCAATGCTATAGGATTCTCTAGTAACTTCTCTATTAGATATCTATGATAATATTTATTCCTCCCGGTTCTGGTACTAATCCTTTTGTACCCTTTAGAGGATATATGCATACCCCCATTCCATTTTGAATTTTTAGTACCAGAACCAGCCATAGATTTTATCCTTCTAACAAAGCTGCCAATGCATCATCATCACTAACTTGAGATTTTGCAGGCTGCTTTACTTCCTTTACCACTTGAATAGTATCAGATTGATTATTAGCCACCAATCCCGGAATCATAGGGCCATCATCCTCCAATGTAGGCATAGCAACCCCATTCACCTTACTATTCCCCATTCCTACTCCACTTCCTCCCCCTACTCCATCCTTCCTAATACTAGCTTCATCCTTTCCATACCAATGTGCAATAAACAACTTAGCCCTAACATCCTCTTTACTCTTATCCTTTTTCTCTGCCTTAATAACAAAATCCTTACCCCCCTCCGGGTTATCGGGAAAATCGGCATAAGTATTAGCTAAGTTAATCCAATTTCCATCTGCCTCCCCGTATCCCGCTTTCCAGTCAATCTCTACATCAAGTGGTCTTTCCTTAGCTAATGCTGCCTTCAACAATTTAACAATATCAATATCACTTGCCTCCGTAGGCAACTTAAACCCATACTTAGCAATCAACCCTGCCGCAGTTGAAATTTTCTTTCGTGCATTAATCCTAGTACTAACATTCCCAAACACGGTAGTATTCTTAACTTCAGGGTCATCACTCTGCACCTTACATTCCAGCGCCAAACTAAACCAAGGTTCTTTCTTTGCCTCATCGTAAAAACCCATCTTAGGCTTATCCTTACTCAAGTAAGCCTTAATCGTATATCTTCCCGGTAGGATAGGGGCAGACCTTTCCCACGCATCCTCTGTAGCATCCAATTCCCGCTTAGGCCCAACTGATCCCATAGCTAGAATCTTATCAAGATCTACTTCTACCGTAGGATTCCTTTCCTTTCTCGTGTTATCTGTAGTAGTATTCCCTGCGTTCCGTTGTACAACTGACATATATAATTAATCCTTTTTAACCTTTCTTTTCTTTACTATCTCTAAATTTTCTATTCAATATCTCTAAAAACTCGTAATGCTTATCAATTCCTCTATTCAATCCCAATGGTATATATCCCTGTTTAAACACTCCTAGATACTCTCTATATATCTCCGGTAGTAATCTAGGACCACAGATATATGGTATCCCCGTTTCCTTATCAGGATGCTCAACAAACCAAGCTACCCTTTTCTCCATACTAGTTACTACACCATTTGCATCCTCCCTATTCTCTATAATCTTTTCAAAATGAAAAGTATCATTAAACCAAGTAGGTATTTCAGGGGTACTTGCATTACCTACCAACTGTGGACCATACTTCGTACTTCTATCCCGTTTATCCTCCCCCTTACCTACCAATGCCGTCCACCCTAGGAATCTAATAGGTAACATCGCGAATCCATGAGCATGAAGTTTATATATCTCTTTTTGGACGATTCCATAGTGACCTTGCTGTAAGCCCCGTATAGTCTCTCCATCTTCTTCATACGCCCACGCTTCCTTAAATCCTAGTCCCCCTTCTTGATCTGAACAATGGGATATTAATAGTCTGCCTACGGAAGTCATCGAGTCAATAAAATATCCCCCTATCCTATCCCATATATTAGGTGGTGTTAGACAATAACTATCTGTCCTAAAGTATTCCTCCCCTTTCGTATTCTGAATAGGCCAATACCCCCTAGATAGCCGTCTGAAATCCGCAATAGCTAATTGCCTATATGAAAAGTCAAACAGTTGTACAATTCCCTCATCAACCATCCCTGAATCAATAAACGGGGTAGCCCCTCCAGGGTCACCAATAATAACCCTAGAGATAAGACCATACGTTTCCCATATATACTTAACTAGAAAATATAGATTGGTAGTCTTTCCTATTCGAGAATCTGAATATATCATTAACGATCTAGGTTTTAGAATAGGATTCATAAACTATCCCTCTCCATTTCATGATGCGGAGTTCTAATCTCATATAACCCACTACCAATCGGGTCATCACCAGTCATAGGATTCCAACATGCTGCCAACATTTCACAATCACTAGGCCAGTGACAAGAATGCCTATGTTGGGGAAAATATCTATCTAAATCTATAGGAAGTACCTCTATCAACCCTGCCCCTAAAAATACTTGATGTTCCTGGGAAACTATCTGTGTAATCGCACTCTCAACCTCTCCCCCACTTCTCATATACGTTTCAGGGGTAATAACACAATTCTTAATAATATCTCCACAATCAGGCTGTATTACATACTTCCCCTCTCCATCCTTTTCCGATAACTTCTCCATCCATCCTTTAACTCCCCCTACCCCTTTATCTTCCCATACATTAAAAGGTTCCCATCCTTTTCCGAGTGTCCCCATACCACTCTTGTTATTGGGATTTGGAAATTTGTAGGAATGGGCGTATTCAATCGACATAGTACCAATTCGTTTATATCCCCTAATAAGAGGCGAATACGTAACATATCTTCCTGATCCATCCCCATTATCGTAATAGCTATAGTCTTTTCCAGATTCCCTCCTATCCCCCTTAATAAGGAAACAAAATTTAACTGCGTCTACCACTTTACCTTTCAAAGGTAGCTTAGATTGTAGAAACTTTTCAATACTAGCTATATTAGTCTGTTGTACATACCCCCGTCGTTTCAACCAATCTAAACTATTTAATATAGTATCTTCACATCTACCTAATCCCTCCCTCTCATTCTCAACTGCCCATATCTCAGTCAACCCCTGCAAATCCTTCCTATAACTCTTATCACTCCTCTCATTCCACATCTTTACCGATTTGAGCGAATAATTATAATACGACCTATCAATCCTATGCCTCAACTCTGCATCTACCCTAGCCTGAAACACAATATCTGTTCCCGGTAAATTAACCGTTATCTCTTTCTCAGTCCCTACAATTTCATACTCTGCTAGGATACTTGGCAATTCTTTCATTGCCCATGCTCTAATCAACGCTTCAGTCAATGCCACCTGTTCATTATAAGTAAACTTCTCATTAATATCCCCACTTACTCCTACTCCCGTAAACCCGGCATCAAATACCAAATCATGATATAGCTTACGCGATGCCGATACCGCGTTTTCTATTGCGCTTTCGTATTCCAATTGACTACAATTAAACGTTTCTCTACTACTTCCTACCTCTAACTTAATTTCCTTTGCCCATCTAAACAAATATTCCACACCTGCATGTATACAACTTCCCGTACTTAATGGAATACTTTTCTTACTAGGACTAATTCCCCTTCCTAATGCGAATTGCCTCCACCATCTTAATCTAGGACACTTTTGATAATCTTCTATCGCACTCCTAGACGTAAATTTCTGTCTACCCTCATTACCGGACCATTTATTACTACTAACTTCCAAATTATGCATAAGTCATCATTTCCTTATACGTATACTTAATACCTAATTTACTCCTCTCATCAATTACAAAATGATCCCTCAATCTCATATAATGCATAGTCTTAGCTGCGCACTCCAACGATGCAAACGCATACTCTAACTCATTCCTAAAATTATAAATCATAACAGGATGCATTTTAAAATTCAAAGGGACAATACTCTCAATATTAAACTTAGTATTCCCCCTCGCCAAAACTGGATAATCTACTAACCTTGGTTTACCCTCTACCAATGATACCGTTAATTTCATCATATTTATCCTCAATCATCAATCTAACCGCATGACTAACATTTTTAGAAGACCTATAATGCTTAGCTATTTCCTTTAACTTATCTATATGACTCTGCATGATCTTAACCTGTAATACACAATCTAACTTTTCACTTTCCTCATTATTATCTTTATTATCACCATCTACTTCGGTTAACATACTTTGCTCTTTCATGTAATACCTCATCCTCCCTATTTCTACTCACTCTAACTACCCCACTAGGATATCGTTTCCTCAACGTAACCCGATTCCTTACCATATATCCTCCCAACCCCGTACACTCCACTAAACTCATTTCAACTAAATCCCTAATCTCCCTACCATTCAACCTACTTGCCTCAATCATCATCTGCCCGTAGCTAATCCCTACTTCCTGCCTAATAACCAAATCCAATCTCTCCCGTAGTTTAACTATATTTAACTTTTCTGTATTAATCCCTCCCCTTTCCTCTCTACTTCCTTTACTTTCCCTCTCTCCCCTTCCTTCCCTTCCCCCCTCCCTTCCCACTCTCCCCACTCTCTTAAACCTATCATTCCCACTCTTCCTACCTATTAACTCAACCTCCCCAATCCCTTCTACATACATAAGGTACCTCCAAGTGCCTACGTGAAACCCTCTAAACGTATGTACAAAATTCTTGCGTGATCCTTATAGTAAGGTGGCGCGACCAGCACGTCAAGAGAATTTTTTCGGTACAAATTTAATACAACAGGTAGGGGCATCCCTCATCAAACCTACAACCTGTTGGGGATTGACAACGATATCGTATCTGGAATAACATGCTAGACCTATGCCTTTATTGACGGATGGACTAGAACTAGAGACAAACTTAGACGAAGATAATAAGAAAGATATTAAACCTGCTAACGTTGCTAAGATCTTTGAAAGATGTATACCGTTTGCTAGGGATAGTAATAAGAATCTGTATTACTATAAGGATGGTGTGTACTGTCCTGATGCTAATCAAGTGATTAGCGAGTGGTATAGGCAACTGGTGGAATATTGGGGGAAGCAAGGGGACTGGAAACCAACTACGGTAGAACATATAGCTAGTTATATTAAATGTTACTGTCCTATTTTGTTAGATAGAC
>Ga0193744_1000217_pt1 | contig 15605 bp, 17 predicted proteins | sample L1a1metaG_FD_143056 | JGI IMG/M metagenome (GOLD analysis project Ga0193744, IMG submission 143056) | Soil microbial communities from a riparian zone of the East river system, Colorado, United States - L1a1 | ecosystem: Environmental > Terrestrial > Soil > Riparian zone | place: USA: East River...
CCAGCTTCGCGGCGATCGCGACGCCGTGCCGCGTGATCGCGTACACCGCGTACGGCTTGCGCGCGCCGGTCACGCGATCGCCTCCCGCAGCGGCACCGCGCCGGCGAGCACGCCGCTCGCGTCCTTGCGCGATACCACGACCATCGCGAAGCAGCCCTCGCGCTCGGGCGGCAGCGCGCGCAGGTCGCGCTCGATCCGCTGCTCGGCCATCGTCGCCTTGCTGACGTAGACCGCTCGCGACAGCAGATCCGCCGCTTCGAGCGCCGCGATGATCCGCGGCATCTCGGGGCCGATCTTCATCAGCACCACGGTGTCGAACCGCGCGAGCAGGCCCTCGAGATCGGCCAGCCCGTAGGTCGCCGGCACGATCGCGATCCGCTCCTGGCCGTCGGCCAGCGGGATCCCGGTGACCGCCGGCACCGCGGTGATCGACGACACGCCGGGCACGACCTCGACCGCGATCCCCGGCCAGCGCCGCGGCGCCTCGCGCGCCAGGTAGATGAACGTGCTGTACAGCGACGGGTCGCCCTCGGTGGCGAACGCGACGTCGAGCCCGCGCGCCAGCCGCTCGCCGATCGCCGCGAACGCCACGTCCCACGCCGGGACCAGCCGCGCCGGGTCCTTGGCCATCGGGAAGGTCAGCAGCAGGCGCTCCTGTCCGGGCACCGGACCGAGCACCGGCCGCAGGATCTGCCACGCCATCGACGCGCCGTGGTCGCTCGATCGCGGCAGCGCGAGCACCGGCGCGCGGCGGATCACGTCGAGCGCGCGCAGCGTGATCAGATCGGGCGCGCCCGGCCCGACCCCGACGCCGTACAGCCGGCCGAGCGTCACGCGGCCTCCGGCACGGTGACCGCGAAGATCTGGATCGGGTTGAGCGCCTCGTAGCGCAGGTAGTGGGCGAGCGGCTCGGACCGCGAGACCTGGAGCAGCGTGACCTCGGGGACCAGGCCGCGCGCCCGGAGCGCCTGGTACGCCTCGCCGGCGTTCTCCAGCGTGATCGCGTTGGCGACCAGCCGGCCGCCCGGGCGCAGCCGGTCGAGCGCGGTGTCGATGATCGCCGCCATGCTGCCCTTGCTGCCGCCGACGAACACCGCGTCCGGCGCCTCGAGCCCGGCGAGCGCCTCGGGGGCGCGGCCGGCGATCACGGCCACGTTGTCCGCGCCGTGGGCGCGCGCGTTGTCCTCGCAGATCGCGACGCCCTCGGGGTCGACCTCGATCGCGTAGACCCGGCCCTCGGGGGTCAGCCGCGCGGCCTCGATCGCCACCGAGCCCGAGCCCGCGCCGACGTCCCACACCACGTCGCCGTCGCGGATCGCGAGCTGGGCCAGCGAGATCAGCCGGACCTCGCGCTTGGTGATCAGGCCCTTCTTCGGCATCCGCCGGGCGAACGCGTCCTCGGGCGAAAACGGCACGCGCGGCGGCGGCCGCCAGCGTGGATCGCTGCGGACCAGGACCAGCACGTTGAGCGGGCCGATGTCGGTCGCCGCCGCGAGGTCGCCCAGCGTGAACCCGCGGACCCGCTCGTCGGGCCCGCCCAGCGCCTCGCACACCCAGGCCCGCCACGCGGTCTCGCCGTACGCCAGCATCCGCGCCGCGATCCGCGGCGGCGTGCGCTCGTCGTCGGTCTTCGAGGACCGCGCGATCTTCGCGACGCAGCCCTCGAGCGGCCGGCCGTGCAGCGACACCACCGCGGCGTCGTCCCACGCGACCCCGGCGCGCGCGAACGCGAGCTGGACCGAGCTCGGCTGCGGGATGACCTCGACGTGCGCGGCGCCGAGCCGGTCGATCACCAGCCGGCCGATCCCGAACAGCAGCGGATCGCCCGACGCCAGGATGCAGACGTTGCGGTCCTCGGCGAGCTCGGCGACCCGGTCGAGCACCGCGGCGACGCCGGAGGCCAGCGCGATCCGCTCGCCGGTGTGCTCGGGGAAGAACGCGAGCTGGCGCCGGCCGCCGACCAGGACCTGGGCGCGCGACACCGCGCCGATCGCGCGGCTGGTCAGCCCGGCGCAGCCATCGTCGCCGATCCCGACCACGCTCACCGCGCGCCGGGTCACGCCGCCACCTCCGCCGACAGCATGAGCAGCGCGTGGAGGATCGCCACCGCGATCGGGCTGCCGCCCTTGCGGCCGCGCACCGCGATCACCGGGATCGGCAGCGCGAGCGCCGCCTCCTTGGACTCCGCCGCCGACACGAAGCCGACCGGCACCGCGACCACCAGCGCCGGCGCGGCGCCGTCGCCGACCAGCCGGGCGATCTCGAGCAGCGCGGTCGGCGCGTTGCCGATCGCGACGATCGCGCCGTCGAGCACGCCCAGGCGGTGGGCCTTGCGCATCGCCTCGATCGCGCGGGTCGAGTTGGCGGCGCGCGCGGCCGCGATCACGTCGTCGTCGGAGATGAACGACCGCACCGCGCAGCCGTACGCCGCGAGCCGGTCCTCGTTGAGCCCGGCCGCGATCATCTTGACGTCGACCAGCACCGGGCAGCCCCGGCGCAGCGCCGCGATCCCGGCGCGGATCGGGTCGGCCTGGAACCGCACCAGATCCTTGAGCTCGAAGTCGGCGGTGGCGTGGATGATCCGGCGGACCACGCTCCACTCGGCGGGCGAGAACGCATGGCCGCCGGCCTCGCGATCGATCACCGCGAAGCTGTCGTCCTCGATCGCGCGGCCGAGCGCCGTGATCTGCCGCATGTCCTGGTGGTTGTCCTGGCGGATGTCGGTCATGGGGGCTCCGGGTAGCGGCCGAGCAGCGCGCCGCCGAAATCGACCAGCGCGACGTGGATCACCAGGTCGTCGCCGGCGTGGCGGCCGAGGTGGCCGGCGACTCGCTCGCAGATCACCGAGGCCAGCCCGTCGAGCCCGGCGGCGCGGCACAGCTCGAGCACGTGGCGCGCGGTGTTGGCGCGGCGGATCTGGTCGGCGAGCAGCTCGGAGCCGCCGGCGCGGATCGCGAGCGCCGCGAGCAGCTCGAGATCGACCTCGGAGCCGGCGACGTGGGTCTGCAGCTTGCCGGCCGCCATCTTCGACAGCTTGCCGATCATCCCGACGACGATCGCGCGGGCCGCGCCGCGCCGCGCGCACTGCTTGATGCCGACGCCGATGAAGTCGCCGACCTGGATGAACGCCGGATCGCGGAGCTCGGGGTAGAGCTGGCGCGCGTAGTGCTCCGACTTGCCGCCGGTGGTCAGCACCAGGTCGGCGCAGCCGTTGGCGGTCGCGACGTCGATCTCCTGCACCACCGACGCCTTGAACGCGGCGGTCGAGTACGGCCGCACGATGCCGGTCGTGCCGAGGATCGAGATCCCGCCGAGCAGACCGAGCCGCGCGTTGGTGGTCTGCTTCGCCATCTCCTCGCCGCCCGGCACGCTGATCGTCACCACGGCACCCCGCCGCGCGCCGGCCAGCTCCTGCTCGACCATGTCGGTGATGTTGCGGCGCGGCACCGGGTTGATCGCCGGCTCGCCGATCGCGAGGCCGAGCCCGCTGCGGGTGACGGTGGCGACCCCGGCGCCGCCGCGGATCTCGATCCCCGGCTCGTCGCGCAGCTCGACCTCGGCGACCAGCTCGGCGCCGTGCGTGCAGTCCGGATCATCGCCGGCGTCCTTGATCACGCTGCAGATCGCGCGCGGCCCGGCGCGATCGCAGCGGTGCAGCGCGAACGTGACCTGCGCCCGGTTGGGCAGGGTGGTCTCGATCTGGGTGAGCGGCGCGCCGGCGACCAGGTAGCGCGCGGCCGCCTTGGCCGCCGCCGCGGCGCACGCACCGGTCGTGAACCCCGTGCGCAGGCCCTTGCGATCTCTGGGTGGGACGCTGTCCATGGCTCATGCGGATTTCTTCGGCATGTTGAAGAACGACTCGACGCTGTCGCGGGTCGCGGCGATCCCGGCGGCGACCCAGTCGTCGAGCAGCGCGTAGTTCACCGCGCCGTCGCCCGAGCTGAACGCCTGCGCGACCGGCCGCCGCGCGGTCAGCTCGCCGAGCACGGCGCGGGCGTGCGGCACGCGCTCGGGGTGCCCGATCGGCGGCAGCGCGGCGAACCGGACCTCGCCGCAGCTCGCCGGGATCCGGTCGCGGACCGCCGGCTCGGGCAGGAACTCGTCGCCGGCGACCTGGAACCAGATCAGATGGGTCTCGGGCAACAGCGCGCGGAACCGCGCCGCCTGGATCATGCCGAGCGCGGCCGAGATCCCGGTGTCGCTGGCGACCACCACGGTCGCGCCCGCCGCGCCGTCGCGCGGGAACATCTTGCCCCACGGCCCGCTGAACGACAGGCGCGCGCCGACCGCGACCTCGTGCAGGAAGCCCGAGACCGGCCCGTCGGGGATCCGCTTGACCGCGATCTCGAACCGCAGCTGGTCGGCGTCGCTCGACAGGATCGAGTACGCGCGCTTGGCGGCCTTGCCGCTCGGCAGCACCCGGCCGCTATCGACGATCACGTACTGCCCGCCGATGAACCCGAGCGGCTCGCCGGCCTCGAGCGCGAGCACGCGGGTGCCCGCGCCGGTCGAGCGGGCCGCGATCACGTGGGCGGTGCGGGCGATCGCCATCAGTGCCCCGACCGCAGGATAGTGGTCGCGATACGCGGCCAAGCCTCGGCGGGGATCGGCCGCGGAGCGTGAGCGATATCCTGCGGTCGGGGCACTAGGCCTCCGGCGCCGGGTAGATCTCGTGGACGAAGTCGTGCATCGCCTCGAGGTCGCGGTAGAGGTGGAACAGGCCCTCGATCTGGTGCGCGAGGTCGAGCTCGACCTTGCGGGTCAGGACGATCAAGGTCCGCAGGTAGGGCAGCTTGGCGTCGTCGCCGGCGGTGGTCGAGACCCGCTGCTCGAGCTCGGCGATCGACGCCTCGTAGCACCGGCGCAGCGCCGCGAGGTCGGTCGCGCGGCACATCGCCTGGACCGGCCCCGGCCGGGCGGCACCGTCGCCGAGCTCGGCCAGCTCGTGCTGGCGCTCGGCCTCGTCGTCGTGGCCGAGCACCGTCATCAACCCGAGCCGCAGCGCCGCGATTTCATGACATGCCATTCCGGACCTCACTGCATGATGTTGTCGACGAGCCGGCTGACCAGCCGGTCGCCGAGCAGGTGGTGATCGACGAGCTCGGCGGCGTCGCGCTCGGTGACGCCGCGGTACCAGATCCCGTCGGGGTAGACCGCGACGGTCGGGCCCTCGCCGCACCGCCCCATGCAGTGCGTGCGGGTGACCCGGATGTCGCGCTCGCGGCCCGCCGCCCGGACCCGGCGGCGCAGCGCGATCAGCAGCGCGACGCTGCCGCGCTCGGCGCAGTCGGCGTTGGCGCACACCAGCACGTGCTTGGCGAGCGGGCGGTGGGCGTGGACGTGGGGCATCGCCTGGGCGTGGGTGAACGCGTGGCGCACGCTCCACAACAGCGCGCGCGCGCCGCCGACCTGGCCGGTGATCCCCGAGATCGGCCGCCGGTACTGGCAGGCGTCGCACGCAAGCGGCGCCGCGCCGCCGACCGCCTCGGCCAGCCGCTCGTCGAGCAGCGCGAACAGCCGGGCGTCGCAGCCCAGGTGCGGCGCGAGCTCGATCGGGGTCCACGGGTAGCGCGCCTGGAACGCCGCGACCTGATCGCGCAGCCGCTCGATCAGCCGGCCGCCAAACAGCAGATAGGGCGCGATCACCGCGCGCTCGGGGCGGGCGCGCGCGATCAGATCGGCCGCGTCCTCCACGCTGGGCCGGGTCACGCCGAGGAAGCTCGGCACCACCCAGCCCAGGCCGCGGCCCTCGGCGAACAGCCGCACGACCTTGCAGAAGTCGCCGTTGGCGTCGGGATCGCTCGCGCCGCGGCCGACCACGATCACCGCGGTCGCCGCCCGATCGCGCGCGCGTTCCAGCGCCGGCCGGGCGCGCTCGAACGCGAGCTCGACCAGGCCCGGGTGGACGCCGAGCGCGCGCGCCGCGGTGAACCGGACGCCGGGCCGGGCGCGGCGGACTTCGGCGAGCGCGAGCGGGATGTCGTTCTTGACGTGCCCGGCGGCGAACAGGAACAGCGGCAGCGCGACCACATGATCGACGCGATCGGCGAGCGCGTGGAGCGCCGGGACCAGCGCCGGCTGGGCGAGCTCGACGTAGCCGTGCGCGACCTCGAGCCCGGGGCGCGCCTCGCGATACGCGGCGACCGCGGCCTCGAGCTCGGCGTTGCCGCGCGGATCGCGGCTGCCGTGGCCGATCAGGAGCACGCCGGTGGTCATGCCGCCGCCTCGGGCGCGCGCGGGCGCGGCGCGATCACGCGGAACAGCGGCGGGCCGCCGTCGGGATCGTCGAGCCGGCGGACCTCGACGCCGAGCGCCGCGGCGAGCAGCGCGGGCGCGAGCACCCGCGCCGGCGGGCCGAGCGCGGCGATCCGCCCGGCGTGGAGCAGCGCGACCCGATCGCAGCCCGCCGCCAGCGCGAGGTCGTGGGTCGCGATCACGACGGCGATCGCGCCGCGCGGGTGTCCGCGCAGGCGATCGACGAGCGCCTCGACCATCGCGCGCCCGGCGGGGTCGAGGTGGTTGGTCGGCTCGTCGAGCAGCACCAGCCGCGGCGCCGCGACCACCGCGCGCGCGACCAGGGCGCGCTGGGCCTCGCCGCCCGACAGCGTCGCGCACGGCCGGTCGGCGAGCGCCGCCAGCTCGGCCAGGGCGAGCGCGTCGTCGACCCGGCGGCGCGCGGCCGGCGAGGGCGGCGCGTCGAGCCCGAGCCCGAGGGTGACCAGCTCGCGCACGGTGAACCGCGACGCCGGCTCGCCCTGGAACAGCACGCCGACCGCGCGGACCCGGGCGCCGCCGTGCGGCAGCGCGCCGCCGTCCCAGCGCAGCGCGCCGGCGAGCGGCGGCTCGAGCCCGGCGAGCGCGCGCAGCAGCGTGGTCTTGCCCGAGCCGTTGGCGCCGACCAGCGCGAGCCGCTCGCCGGGCTGCACGGAGAGCTCGACGCCGGTGAGCACCGCCGCGCCGCGCCGGCCGACCGCGAGCCCGGTGGCTTCGAGCGCAGGCCTCGGCGCCGCCGGCGTCATCGCGCGCCTCGCTGGAGCTGCCACAGGAACAGCGGCCCGCCGAGCGACGCGGTGACCAGGCCGACCGGCAGCTCGCGCGGCGCGAACGCGGTCCGCGCCACGCAGTCGGCCGCCATCACGAGCAGCGCGCCGATCAGCGCCGCCGCGCCGATCAGGTGGCGGTGGCCCTCGCCGACCAGCCGGCGCGCGGCGTGCGGCGCGATCAGCCCGACGAACCCGATCAGGCCCGACGCGGCGACCGCGAGCGCAGTGAGCACCACGGCGGCGATCAGCAGGCGGCGGCGCAGCCGCGCGACCGCGACGCCGAGCGCGGCGGCGACATCGGCGCCGAGCGTGAGCCGGTCGATCCGGGTCGCCTGCGCGGTGAGCCACGCGACCGCGAGGCCGACCGCGACCGCCGGCGCGACCAGCGCCGACCACGGTGGCGTGCCGAGCCCGCCGAACAGCCAGCTGGTCGACGAGCGCAGCAGCTGGCTTCCCGGTGCGAGCACCAGGATCGCGCCGGTCGCGCTCGCCAGGATCGAGCCGACCGCGACCCCCGCGAGCAGCAGGCGCGTCGGATCGTGCGGTCCGCGCGCCAGGCCGCGCACCAGCAGCGCCGCGCCGGTCGCGCCGGCCGCCGCCGCGGGCCCGGGCGCCAGGCCGGGGCACAGCGCGAGCGAGGCGACCGCGGCCGCCGACGCGCCGCCCGAGATCCCGAGCACGTAGGGATCCGCGAGCTCGTTGTGCAGCACCGCCTGCATGACCACGCCGGCGACCGCGAGCGCGGCGCCGACCAGCCCGCCGAGCAGCACGCGCGGCGCGCGGAGCTCGCCGACCATCGCGGTCCACGCCCACGGCGAGCGCCAGCCGGTCGAGCCGAGGCAGATCGCGACCACCGCGACCGCCGCGCAGCCGACCGCGCAGCCGGCGACGATCGTATCCCGCCTCGGCCTCGGCTTCACGCGCGCGCTCCGAGCGCGGCGCCGATCGCGGTCCGCAGGCGCGCCAGGCCCTCGAGGCTGCGCAGCCCGCCGAGCGAGCAGCCCAGCGGGATCACCAGCGTCGGCAGCCCGGCGAGCGCCGAGATCGCGCGCACCGCGCGCTGCTTGTCGGCGACGTCGCCCTGGCCGTCGTAGCGGTAGGCGTGGATCACCACCAGCTCGGGCCGCCGCGCCACGACCTGCTCCCACGACACGTGGGTCCACCCGGCGGCGAGATCGCCGAACACGTTGTCGCCGCCGGCGCGCCGGATCAGGTCGTCGAGCACGGTGTGGCGGCCGGTGGTGAACGGCGGATCGCAGCAGTCGTAGACGAACACCCGGACCCGCCGCGGCGTGGCGGGCGCTGAATCGCCGCCGCGCGCCTCGCTCGCCAGCCGCGCCGCCAGCTGCGCCCCGGCGGGGCCCGCGTCGATCCGCGCCGCGAGCTCGCGGGTCAGCGCGAACACGTCGTCGAGCGTCCCCGGATCGCCGAGGTAGACCGCGACGCCGGCCTGGCGCAGCCGGGCGACCAGATCGGGGTCCTGCGCGGCGACCACCGCGAGCCCGACGACGATGGTCGGACGCACCGCGAGGATCGACTCGAGGTCGCCGACCCGCGGCACCCGCGCGATCGCGGCCGCGACGTCGGTCCGGACATCGACCGGATCGGCCACGCCGACCAGCCGATCGCCCGCGCCCACCGCGATCACCAGCTCGGTGGTCACGTCGTGCAGGCTGACCACGCGCGCGCCGGGGCCGCGCGGCGCCGGCGCCGAGCCCGAGCAGGCGGCGGCCGCCACCACGGCGAGCGCGATCCGGTACACCCCGGCCATCACTAGTGGCAGTAGTTCTGACCCAGCGGGATCGTGACGCTCCACGGGTAGACCCCGACGTGGTCGAACGTCTTCACGATCTGGTCGGTCCGCGCGTCGATCACCACGACCTGGTTCGAGCTCGACACCGTGGCGACGATCCACTTGCCGTCGCGGGTGGTCGACGCGGTCTCGGTGTTGCCGCCGGTCGGGATCACGTCGGCGATCGTGCCGAGCGCGGTGTCGACCACGGTGACGTTGCCGCGCACCCGGTTCATCACGAACGCCTTGTCGGGCGCGAGCGGCGAGTAGTTGACGCCGAAGCTCTCCTGATCGCCCGCGGCGACCGTGGCGACCGGAGCGCTGCCGCGGATCACCGCGACCGTGTGGTCGCCGAACGACGGCACGACCTGGCGGCGCGGCAGGTCGAAGAACGGGTGCTCGGCGTACGCGATCCACGGCATCGGCCCGACCCCGTGCTCGGCGACCTTCTCGCCGGCGACCGTGTCGTAGACCAGGACCCGCGCGGTCATCGCGTGGGCGGCGTACAGCATGCCGTCGGGATCGATCTGGGCGTCGGCAAACCCGGCCTCGCCCGGCGCCTCCTGCGCGGCCGGCGGGCCGGAGAACCCGTCGAGCGCGATGTGATCGACGATCTCGAGCGTCGACAGGTCGACCCGGGTCAGGTGGTAGGCGCCGATGTTCGCGACGTAGCCATAGCGGCCGTCGAGCGAGTACCGCATGAAGTGCGGCGTGTAGAACCCGGGCAGCCGCTTGATCTCGGTGTCGGTCGCGGTGTCGATGAACGACACCGAGTCGGCGTACTCGTTCATCACCGTGATGAACGAGCCGTCGCGGCTGAGCGACACGTGGGTCGGGCTGTCGCCGGTCGGGATCCGCTTGACCACCGCGAGCTTGGTGGCGTCGACCACGATGCTCTCGTTGGTCGACTCGGAGTCGACGTAGAGCTTGGTGAACTCGGCGTTGAGCTCGGCCATGTGGTTCGCGATCCCGGCGGTGTGGACCACGCCGACGATCTCGAGCCGGTTGAGATCGATCACCGTGAGGTCGTCCGAGTCGCGGCTCACGATGTACGCGCGGTTCATCAGGTCGGGCGGCGCGTCCGGCGTGCTGTCGCAGCCGACCAGCGATGCGCATCCGAATCCGAAGCCGACCAGGGCGATGACTGTGTGCTTGAGGTGATTCATTGTTTTATGGCCGACGCAAAAAGCCCCGGCGAATGGCGGGCATTGCCATTCACCGGGGCTCGAGTTCCTCGACAACCCCGCGAGCCGAACCGGCCCGGTATACGCGACTGGGCGACTACAGCTCTTCGAGCTTCTTGGTCTGCTCCACCTTGATGTCGTGGACCTTGCCGTGCTGGAACGACACGATGACCTTGCCGTAGAACTCGCTGCCGGCGAGCCGCTCCAGGTAGCGATGGAGCCGGTCGAGCGGCGGCGGGCTGGTTCGCTGGTCGGTAGCTACGGACGGCATACGCATCGCACCTCTTGACCCGGGAGGAGGGGAGGTTGCAATGACACGCCGGCTGCGCGCAAGGCTTCCTCCGATTCCACGCGGAGTTCACGCCGACGTTCCGGGTAGGTCTTCTGGCTCGTGGATGTTGAAGGGGTCAGCCTTCATCGCGCCCTCAGCCTTCCCCGACAAACGTCGAGTGGACTCCAGAGGAACGCTCTCCACTTACAGTGGCGGGACCGCGCCGGCATTGCACCGGACTTCCCTGTTATGCCCTTGCGGGCACCCGAAACGCCTATTCAGTTGTCGCGATCTAGGTAGCTCACGGCCGCGCCAACTGTCAAGCAGATCGAGAATCAATTACCCCGCAGGAGACAAGTCCGCGGGACAGCACATCATTTGCGAGCGCGGACACTCCCGCTACACGTCGGTGTCGGGATTGGCCTCGTACTGGAACCCGAGCAGCGCATCGTGGGTTGTCGACTTCGCGGTCAGCCGGCGGACCACGAAGTCGTCGAGCAGGCCGGGCGTCACCGAGGTATCGACCTCGAGCCGGAGCCCGAGGTAGACCGTGGCCGCGCCTGCGGGCAGCGCGATCTCGAACTCGAGCTCGTCGCTCGCCAGGTGGCTGGCGCCCACGATCGGCAGCACCGTGCGCTTCCAGTGCCATGGGTTGCCGGGCAGGGGGTCGTTCTCGGACCGCGTGACCGTCACCGGATGGCCGGCCGACGGCGCGAACACCTTCACGTCGTCGGCCTGGAGCCGGAGCTTGATCGTGCCGCCGGTGGTCGAGCTCGGATCGAACTTGTGGAGGGTCAGCGGCCACTCGCTGGCGAGGCCGACGAAGTGGGCGTCGTCGTAGACCCCCGGCGCGTCGCCGAAGTGCAACCGACCCTGCCAGACCAGCTCGAACCCCGCGTCGCCGTGATGATGCCGCTTCGCCATGGCTGCTCCTACGGGGCGTGGAACACGTAGACGTGGTTGCCCGTGCTCCTCAGGTAGACGTCGTCGCGGACCTGGTTGACGATGATGTCGTAGCTCGAGTTCGCCGCCGGGTCCGGATCGACCTTGCGGACCTGTGCCGGATCGCCGGTGTCGACCGGGCCATTGCCCTGCAGCGCCGAGCGCACCGCGGCGTGGCTGACGAACGCGGCGAAGTTGGTGTCACCGCCGCCGAAGAAGTTGCTGCCGCCGACGAACAGGTTGTTGCTGCGGTCGAACTGGAGCGGCGCGGCCGCCAGCGTGGTCACGATCTCGGTGCCGTCGGCCTCGAAGTCGAGCGGGGTGCCGGTGAACGCGGCGCGCCAGTCGGCGTGGCGGAACGCCTTGACCGTGCCGGTCGAGCTCGGGCCGGTGGTCGCAAACCCGTTCCCGGTGAACAGGTTCTTGTGGCTATCGAACGCGATCCCGCCCGACGCGCCGCCGATGTTCGCGATGATCGTGCGGTTCGACGGGTGCGCCGGATCGCTGCTGTGGGTATCGAGCGCGGTGACGATCGCCGGGCTGCCGAACTCGCCGGCGGTCAACGCCACGAAGCGATTGTTGATCCACGCGGCCAGGAAGCTGTTGGCGTCGAACCAGGTGCCGGTCAGCGCCGGGAAGGCGAACACGCCGACCTGGAAGTGGTCGAACGTCGCGCCGCCGTTGTTGCCGACCGCGATGTGCGTGCCATCCGGCGAGACCTGCAGGAACGTGGCGCCGAACTCGTTGAAGTCGGCGTCGGGCAGCGAGCCGAGCGACGCGAACGTGTGCGACCCCGACGCGGTCTCGCGGAACACCGTCGTGCCGGACAGCACGATGATCCGGCCGTTCGACAGGACATCTGCTGGCCCGGCAGGATCCGGAAAATCGAAGCCTGTCTGCGCGACATACTCGTTGATGTGGATCCGGTTTTCATCGGCATATGCGGACCGTGCGACCAGCGTGGTCAGCAGCGCTGCTGCCACCACTGCGCACTGCCCCATACGAGACTGTCTCGAGCACGCCATACCGTTCATCATCTGTGTCCTTTCGGATGGATGTTTCCGCTCACATCGAAACCACCGCGCGGTAGGCGCAGCTAGTCGACGCACTGCCATGCTGACACTTCCCACTACCCCGGACATCGCGCCAACACTAGCAGTCACCTGATGTCGGTGCAAGCCAGCTCGTGTGAGCGCCAGACAAGACATATTGAATGGTAATCGCGCGCAGCGATCCGCTGCAGCACGCCTGGGGCTGCGTTTGCATATACGAAGTTGGACTGCTGGCTTGGATAGCCGCGCAGCAAAACGTTGCATTGGCGATGTCGAGTTTGCCGGTGTCGCGCGCCGTACTCGGGAGTGACTCGGCGCGGTGACCGACCGCTCGGCGCTGCGCTCCCCCGCCGAGCAAGATCGACCGGCGTCGGCGGCGACGAACGCTCGCGCGCCGAGCCCAGCGAGCCAGTCACCGGGTGTGCGATTTCGTCGCAGTGAGGCACTGGAGCACAGTGCAATCGCGTAGTTAGACGCGAACAACGGCTGTGCCTCTGCCGCTCGCACGCTACCTTTTGCGTGTGCCAGCCAGGCAGCCCCGTCGCACCTCGCGCCGCCGCTCGATCCCGCAGATCGGGAAGGCACCCACCGGGATCGACGGCTTCGATCAGATCACCGGCGGGGGCCTGCCGTGCGGCCGGACGACGCTGGTGTGCGGCGGCGCCGGCTGCGGCAAGACGCTGTTCGGCATCCAGTTCCTGGTCAACGGCGCGGTCAAGCACGGCGAGGCCGGGGTGTTCGTCGCGTTCGAGGAGACCGCCGAGGAGCTGGGCCGCAACGTCGGCTCGCTGGGGTTCGACCTCGCCGGGCTGGTCGGCAAGCAGCTGCTCGCGATCGACTACATCAAGGTCGACCGCGCCGAGATCGAGGAGGCCGGCGAGTACGACCTCGAGGGCCTGTTCGTCCGGCTCGGCCACGCGATCGACTCGATCGGTGCGCGCCGGGTGGTGATCGACAGCCTCGAGGCGCTGTTCTCGGGGTTCGCCAACGAGGCGCTGCTGCGCGCCGAGCTGCGCCGGCTGTTCGGCTGGCTCAAGGACCGCGGGCTGACCTCGGTGATCACCGGCGAGCAGGGCGACGGCGCGCTGACCCGCTACGGCCTCGAGGAGTACGTCTCGGACTGCGTGATCTCGCTCGACAACCGCGTGGCCGATCAGGTCGCGACCCGCCGGCTGCGGATCGTGAAGTACCGCGGCGCGGCGCACGGCAGCGACGAGTACCCGTTCCTGATCGACGAGCACGGCTTCTCGGTCCTGCCGGTCACCAGCCTCGGCCTCGACTACGCGGTGTCGAGCGAGCGGGTGTCGACCGGGCTGGCCGAGCTCGATGCCATGTTCGACGGCGGCGGGTTCTACCGCGGCTCGAGCGTGCTGGTCTCGGGCACCGCCGGCACCGGCAAGAGCAGCCTGGCGGCGCAGTTCGCCGACGCCAGGTGCCGGCGCGGCGAGCGCGTCCTGTACTTCGCGCTCGAGGAGTCCAGGTCCCAGGTGGTTCGCAACATGCGCTCGATCGGGCTCGACCTCGAGGTCTGGCAGCGCAGGAAGCTGCTCCACATCCAGGCCGCGCGCCCGACCGTGTTCGGGCTCGAGATGCACCTGGTCACCATGCACAAGGCGGTGGACCAGTTCCGGCCGCACGCGGTGGTGATCGATCCGATCTCCAGCCTGATCAGCTCCGGCAACGCGCACGAGGTCAAGTCGATGCTGGTCCGGCTGTTCGACTACCTCAAGACCAAGCAGATCACGTGCCTGGTCACCTCGCTGAGCGCGGGCAGCGGCAACGAGGATACCGAGATCGGGATCTCGTCGCTGATCGATACCTGGATCCAGGTCCGAGACCTCGAGTTCGCCTCCGAGCGGACCCGCGGCCTCTACCTGGTGAAGTCGCGCGGGATGGGCCACTCGAACCAGGTCCGCGAGTTCCTGATCACGTCGCGCGGGATCTCGATCCTCCCGGTCGTGATCGGCGACGCCGGCGTGGTCACCGGATCGGCGCGCGCGACCAGCGCGTCCCAGCTCGAGGACGCGGCGCGCGTCCGCGAGCGGGACGCCGCGCGGAGGCAGCGCGAGCTCGAGCGCAAGCGCGGCGCGATCGAGGCGCAGATCGCGGCGATGCGGCTCCAGCTCGAGGCCGAGGAGGACGACTCCCGTGCGGTCGACGCTGCGGTCCACGACCGCGAGCAGCGCACGGCCGACCAGCACGCCGCGCTGTCGCACAACCGCAACCGGCCGCGCAGCCCGAACGGCAGGCGGTCGTGACCGTCGCGGCCAAGCGAGCCAGCCGCGCGGCGGGTCGGGCGAGCCGCCCGCGCCGCACGCGGCCCCCCCGCGATGCGGAGTACCTGCTGCGGCTCTATGTCGCGGGCCACACCGCGAAGAGCCTGGCCGCGCTGGCCAACCTGCGGCGGATCTGCGAGGAGCACCTCGCCGGGCGCTACCAGCTCGAGGTGGTCGACCTGCTCGAGAACCCGGCGCTGGCCCGCGGCGATCAGATCCTGGCGCTCCCCGCGCTGGTCCGCCAGCTGCCCCCGCCGGTCAAGAAGATCATCGGCGACTTCTCCAGCGCCGAGCGCGTGCTGGTCGGGCTCGACCTGCGGCCGGTCGCCCGGGGTGGTGCACGATGACCGCGCGCGGTCGGTCCGGCTCGGCGGCGCGCCGCGATCCGGCGCCCGAGGTGATCGTGCTCCGGCTCTACGTCGCCGGCACGTCGGAGCGCTCGGCCCGCGCGATCCGCAACGCCAAGCAGATCTGCGACGAGCACCTCGCCGGGCGCTACGAGCTCGAGGTGATCGACATCTTCCAGCAGACCGTGCGAGCGCGCGACGATCAGGTGATCGCGGTGCCCACGCTGATCAAGAAGCTGCCGGTGCCGCTCAAGCGGTTCATCGGCGATCTGTCCAACCGGGACGTGGTGCTGGTCGGGCTCGACGTCAAGCCGAAGGCGCCATGACCAGGGCCGCGCGCCGGACCCGGTCGACCAAGCGGGCGCCGCGCAGCCCCGCGGTCCAGCGGCTGCGCGACCGGCTGCGCGAGGCCGAGGCCACGCTCGACGCGATCCGCAGCGGCGAGGTCGACGCGCTGGTCGTCCGGGGACCGACCGGCGACCGGGTGTTCACGCTCACCGGCGCCGATCACCGCTACCGCGAGCTGGTCGAGGCGATGAACGAGGGCGCCCTGCTGATCGACCGCGGCGGCATGATCGCCTACTGCAACGCGCGGTTCGCCGAGCTCGTCGGGGTCCGCCTCGATCAGGTGATCGGCTGGCCGCTGCAGCGCTACGTCGCCGCGGCGTCGCTGCCGCTGCTCGACGCCGTGCTGCATT
>Ga0193744_1000218_pt1 | contig 15581 bp, 14 predicted proteins | sample L1a1metaG_FD_143056 | JGI IMG/M metagenome (GOLD analysis project Ga0193744, IMG submission 143056) | Soil microbial communities from a riparian zone of the East river system, Colorado, United States - L1a1 | ecosystem: Environmental > Terrestrial > Soil > Riparian zone | place: USA: East River...
AGAGCTCTGGTTTATAATTTAATAGTTTAAATTCTATGGGGTAGTTTTTCTCAGACAGCTCATTAATGTAGGCATTTACTCCAGCTGCATATGCTTCTATCAAATCATATGCTTTTTTATTTGTTTGCCATGCAGCCAGTGAATTCTCTGCAGCCAGCATTAGTCCCTTTCTTCTGTTCATCCTATCTACCTGAAGAGTTCTGGTCCCTAATACTTCAGACAACCTGCCGCTGGCCGACCTCGTAGCGATATCCATTTGCCAAAGTCTGTTAGCTGCTGTAATATAGCCTTGTGCAAATAAAAGGTCATGATCATTCTGAGCACTAATATGAGGTACCATCCTGTCATCCATTTTTATTTCTACACCTTTTTCTACTCCACTTAAATGCAGTTTCATATTTACCATTTCATTCTTTGGAACAGCATTTTGCCAAAAGCCGGTAAAAGGGCAGAAGAATTTAGCGATTGGGGGTAGGGTCACCCCTGGTTTTACTTTGATAGAAATAGAAAGGAAATAAGCTAAGGCAATGGTGACAAAAAGACTAAGTAAAAAAGCGGTTATTTTCATACTATTCTTATTATTATATTGAGCTATAATGAATACAAATGTAATTTATAGATTGCTATTTACAGCTTTTTATTTTATAGATGAACCAGCAGTTTAATACCCTCTTGCGGGCACCTTCATTTACATCATTTCATAGATACCTGCTATTCCCTGACCACCACCTACACAAGCGGTTACGATGCCATATTTCTTATTTCTTCTTCTTAATTCATTGAATAACTGGGTGGATAATTTAGCACCTGTACAGCCTAGAGGATGTCCGAGGGCAATGGCACCACCGTTTACATTAGTGATGTCCGGATCTAGACCTGCTTCTCTGATAACTGCCAGTGCCTGTGCCGCAAATGCTTCGTTAAGTTCGATTAAATCTATCTGGTTAAGCTTTAAACCCGCCTGTTTAAGTGCTTTGGGTATTGCTGCACAAGGCCCAATACCCATAAGGATGGGTTCTACTCCTGCCACTGAGCAAGACGCAAGACGGGCGATTGGTGTGAGATTATGTTCTTTTACCATTCTTTCACTCATCACTAAAACAAAAGATGAACCATCACTGGTCTGTGAGCTATTACCTGCAGTAACTGAACCACCCATACTAAAGGCTGGCTTTAACTTTGCCAGCATCTCAAGACTGGTGTCTCTTCTTATTCCTTCATCCTGGTTTACAGTAATAGTTTTTTCTTTTTTCTTATCGTTCTCTACCCAGACTTCAGGAACATCTACAGAGTATATTTCATCCTTAAAATATCCTTTATCCTGGGCTGCTGCAGCCAGGGTGTGAGACCTTAAAGCAAATATATCCTGATCTTCTCTTGATATACCGTACTTTTTGGCAACTGCCTCTGCTGTAAGTCCCATGCCCACCACATAATCCGGAGTATTAACTGCTACGTTATAACTTGGTGCCAGTTTATAACCTTCCATTGGTATCATACTCATGCTTTCTGTACCACCGGCTATAAAACATTCTCCCATGCCTGCTTTTATCTTGGCCACTGCTATAGAAATGGCTTCAAGACCTGATGCACAATAACGGTTAACGATCATACCCGGGGTTGTCTTACCTATAGCTCTTACTGAAATTTGCCTTCCCATTTGCAGTCCCTGTTCGCCTTCAGGATTGGCGCAACCCACAATAATATCATCAACCATAATAGGGTCCAGTTCAGGTGTCTGGTCTAAAAGGTATTGTATCAAACCCACTGCCAGATCATCAGACCTGTAGTTTCTAAAACCCCCTTTGCCTGCTTTGGTTACGGCACTTCTGTATGCTTTTACGATATATGCTTCCATGCTATTTAGTTCCTCAATGGTTTATTGGTAGTTAAAATGGATTGTATTCTCTCTAATGTTTTGGCTTCACCACAGAGACTTAAGAACGCTTCTTTTTCCAGGTCAAGTAAATATTGTTCTGTTACTTTTTGTGGTCCGGTCAAATCACCTCCACACATTACCCAGGCCAGCTTTTTAGCTATTTTAATATCATGTTCTGTGGCATACTTACCCAGGTACAAACTATGAGCGGCAGTATACAAAGTAGCTAAACCTCCTCTGCCTAATACGTAAATATCTTCTCTCTTAATCGGCATTTGATATCCTTCTGCCAAAAACAATACCTGTCTTTTTGCTTCCGAAATATTACTGCCCAGGTTAAGTACCACCCGGTCTTTATGGTTCAAATATCCCAAACCATAGGCTTCATAAGCAGATGTAGAAACTGCAGCGGTGGCCAATGTTCTGAATTTCTCCACCAAAGTGGGCATCATGACATCTCCTTTATGAAAAGCATCTGAGGTTCTCACTGCAAATTCTTTGGTACCTCCACCTCCCGGAATAAGACCTACTCCAAGCTCGACTAAACCAATATAGGACTCTGCCGCACAAATAGCAGCATCACAATGCATGATCAATTCGCAGCCACCCCCAAATACATAACCCTGTGCGGCCGCTACAACTGGAACGGAAGAATACCTGCAACGCATCATTATATTTTGAAAGATACTGACAGCCTGGCTAAGTTCATCATATTCCTGGTTATAGGCCATCATAGCTATCATCATCAGATTGGCTCCTACAGTAAAGTTAGTGGAGTTATTACCGATTACTATTCCTTTCCATCCTTCGGTTTCTGCTTTTTCTATTGCTTCATTTAGACCTCTCAATATACCTTCTCCAAGTACGTTGCTTTTACTTCTGAACTCCAGGCACATTACGCCATCACCCAGGTCATGAACTACCATCTCCGGATTTTCCAAAACTGGTTTATCTTCTCTGTAATTGTCTAGTATTATTAAGTTTTCTGTTCCGGGTATATCAGAATAATTATTACTTGTCAGATCAAAACATTGAAGCTTTCCTTTAGCGGATTTGTAGAAACTAGTCTTTCCTGATTTTTCTAATGCATATACCCAGGGTGCTATCTTTTCTCCATATTTTTCGGCAAGCTCAATTCCCGCTTTCAGACCTATCGCATCCCAGTATTCGAAAGGTCCCAGTTCCCATGCAAAACCTGCTTTGAGGGCATTATCAATACTATAGATATGATCTGCTATCTCTGGTATCCGGTTTGATACATAAGCAAATAAACCGGCAAATGATCTTTTAAGCAATTCTGCTCCATTGTCCTCAGCTTTCATTAAAGCTTTAAGTCTATTGGGCAGATTGTCAATCTGTTTTGATAATTCCAGGGATGGAAGGGGAGGTGACTTTACATTTTCGTACTCCAGTGTTTTTAGATTCAATGCCAGGATGATGGGTCTGCCTTTTTCATCTTTTTCGTTGGTTTTCTTGTAAAAACCCTGCCCGGTTTTGTTGCCTAAAAATTTATTATCCAGTAAAAACTGAAAGAACTTTGGAATATAGAACGCGGCAACCTGTTCATCATTAGGGCAATTATCTCTTATGCCTTCAATTACTTTTGCAGCAGTATCATGGCCTACCAGATCACCCAGTCTAAAGGTTCCGGTCTTTGGTCTTCCTATGGCGGGTCCTGTTAGCTTATCAACCTCAGTTATTGATAAACCCAATTCTTCTGTTAAGGCAAATATCTTAGCCATGGCATATACACCTACTCTATTGGCTATGAATGCCGGTGTGTCTTTGCAGAGTACGGTTTGTTTGCCAAGATGTGTGCTGCCAAAACGCATTAAGAATTCCACTACTTCGGGTAAAGTATCCTTGGTTGGTATTACTTCGAGTAAGCGTAAATACCTGGGTGGATTAAAAAAGTGCGTACCACAAAACTGCTTTTTGAAATTATCAGATCTTCCCTCAGTCATGAAATGAATAGGAATACCCGAAGTGTTTGAACTCACTATAGTACCACGCTTTAGCAAAGGATCTATCTTTTCAAATAATTGCTTTTTAATATCTAATCTTTCTACCACTACCTCTATTACCCAATCGCAATCTTTTATGTGATGCAGGTCATCTTCCAGGTTACCTGTTTTGATCCGGCTTTTGAAATCAATATTCATTAATGGTGCTGGTTTTGACTGAATCACATTCGCCAGCATTTGATTAACTAATTGATCTTTTTTTACCTTGTCTTTTACTTGTTCCTCAGAGAGACCAGGCGTTACGATATCCAGCAGAACAACTTGTATACCCGCATTAGCAAAATGGCAGGCAATACCTGAGCCCATTACCCCTGAGCCCAATACCACTACTTTATTTATGTGCTTATTCATCATAGCTTCAAATTACAGCGAATTTTCGCAAATATAACCTATACAAAGATAAGATACTATGTATATCTATTAAAATCCATGGAAAGATAAAAAAGCTATTTATACTATTTGGAATTTATATGAATGGAATATCAAAAATTAATATTGGATTTACCTATTTAATGCTTCTAGCTTTGGAAACCTTGGATACGGCCAGTTTTATAATTCCTTGCTTTTATTTTAAGCTCCATTCTGCTAAACAAATACATTAATTATTTATACACTTTTGGGACGAGTAGGAGAGGAGTTAGGGATGAGTTAGGGACGAGTTAAGGACGAGTTAGAATTCTAACTCGTCCTTAACTCGTCCTTAACTCGTCATTAACTCCTCCTTAACTCGTCATAAAATCTGAAGATGAGTAATATTAAACAGAACTTATATTCAATGGATGGCTATAAACCATGTAATATTAATTCCTTTATAAAGCAGTGAATTGGACTATTCGCTTAAATAAGCTAAGCTATTTTATTCATAATAAGCATAAGTATCTTAGCTCGATAATGCTGGGTACATTAATTAGAGATTAAGCTTAATTACTTCATTCCTAAAATTTTAGAAATATCATTATTCTGCTATTTGATAAATTAGATTATTTTTACATCCGATTTTATAATTTCCGCTCTGGCGGATTCGTTTCATCAACAAATCGTAATCCATAATGGCTATTATTCCCTTAATTTCTTCTCCAACAGACGTTACAGTTAATCCAACAGGTGTAGGCACCAAAAGTATTTTTGACTTAGTATTCTCCGGAGGACCATCTTCGGTGATTATCATGTCTATTTTAGCTATACTTTCTTTCTTTGCTATCATTATTTTCGTAGAGAGATGGCTCACTATTAAAAAGGCCGGCAAGATTGATGAGTATTTTATGAATAACATTCGTACCAATGTTCAGTCGGGTAATCTTCAGGCAGCAAAGTTGCTTTGTCAGCAAGTAGATAGTCCTGTAGCCAGGATGGTAGAAAAAGGGCTTAACCGTATAGGCAAACCACTGCGCGATATAGATGCAGCTATAGAAAATGTAGGTAATGTAGAGTTATTGAAACTGGAAAAAAATCTACCCTTCTTAGCCTCTATTTCAGGTATCTCACCCATGGTAGGACTATTGGGTACAGTATCGGGTATGATACTCGCGTTCTATAATATGGCCACAGCTCAGAATGTGACTCCAGATGTGTTGGCAGGTGGTATTTACCAGGCACTATTTGCAACAGCCTTTGGACTATTTAACGGTATTATCTCCTTATTAGGGTATAACCTTTTAGTAGCCAATATTGATAAAGTAGTATATAAAATGCAATTGTACTCAATTGAATTCATGGATCTTTTACAGGAACCTGCTAAGTAAGATTTTAAATCAACTCTATTATGGGACTTAAAAAAAGAAATAAAGCAAATCCTGAGTTCAGTCTGGCATCATTAACAGATGTAGTATTCTTATTGCTCATATTTTTTATGCTTACTTCTACCTTGGTAACACAGAATGCATTAAACCTAAAACTGCCAAGTGCTTCTAATAACCTGGTAGCTTCACCAGCCTTAGCAGTAAGTGTAAAAGCAAGTGGAGAATATTTTTTGGGTGGCACCCCAACCAGTTTGGAAGATATTGAATCATTTATACAAAGGAAGGCAGCATTAGGCAAGAGTCCGAAAGAAACAACAGTTACTATATTAGCTGAAAAGAATTGCCCGATTGAGTATGTAGTAAATGTGATGGATATTGCCAATAGACTTAAAGTAGGAGCAATATTAGCTACTGCACCTAAAGGAGAACAAAAATCTAAATAATAGCGTTATCTAAGTTATGCAAGGTTTTAATGACATAGAAAAGGAATCAAAGAATAGACGCAAAGGGCTCATTGTCTCTACGATAGTCCATCTTTGTGCTGCTTGTTTTGTGCTTTTACCTTTATTAACTTTTCCAGACCCACCGCCCCCAAAAGAAGGAATCCTTGTATCGCTGGGCAGACCTGATGAAGGTATGGGTAATGACAGACCTATGGTAGGTAAACCAGATGGTGATTTAAAATCTACAAAAGATAAACCGGAAGCAGTAAAGCCTCCTAATCCGCCTCCTCCTAAAGCAGTAAGTAAGCCTGCTCCCCAGCACAATACACCTAAAGAAAAAGTTATGACCACGGAAGATCCGGATGCAATAGCTTTAAAAAGAGAAAAGGAAAGTGCACGGAAAAAAGAAAAAATAGAGAGAGAAAATGAAGATAGGATAATAAAACAAAAGGCTCAGGCAGAAGAGGCTGAAAGAAGAAGAGCTGCAGCAGAAAAAGAGAAATACTCTCAAGCCAAGTCTAAATATGGAGACATGTTTAAAAACGGGGGTTCGGGAAGAGGAAATACAAATAAACCAGGCAACCAGGGTGACCCCAATGGTGACCCTAATTCAGATGTACTTACCGGAAAATCAACAGGAACAGGTAAGATAGGTGGGGGTCTACAAGGTAGAGGAGGAAAAGGCCCTGTGATTAGTCAGAAATTTAGTGATGAAGGTACGGTAGTAATTTATGTATGTATAGGTAGTGATGGAAGGGTATTAAGTGCAGATTATACCCAGTCAGGTTCATCATCTACAAGTTCTACTTTAATAAGCCTGGCAAAAGATAATGCCAGGAGGTATGGTTTTAAACCAAGTGATGTGGATAAACAATGTGGAACCATCACCTATAATTTCTCCCTTAAATAGTTTAAACCAGAAAGCCGTAAAATAAATATTGTCTTCATTGATACCAGGTTATACAAAGCGCTACAAAGAGACATTGCAATATATGTTCTCAAAATTACCAATGTACCAAAGGGTTGGGTCTGTAGCGTATAAAAAGGATCTGACTAATATCGTTAAGCTTTGTAATTATCTCGGCAATCCGCATTTAAAGTTTCCTTGTATTCATATCGCCGGTACTAATGGTAAAGGATCTACTTCACACTTACTGGCAGCAGCATTTCAAACTAAAAAGTATAAAACCGGATTGTATGTCTCTCCTCATTATAAGGATTACAGAGAACGTATTAAAATTGATGGCAAATACATACCTGTCAAGTTTGTTGTTGACTTTATAGAAGAATTAAAGCCTATAATTGAAGAAATAAACCCTTCATTTTTTGAGCTCAATGTAGCTATGGCATTTGCTTATTTTGCCAGTAAAAATGTAGATATTGCTATTATTGAAACCGGTCTGGGAGGTAGGTTAGATTCTACCAATATAATAAAACCAGTGCTTTCTGTTATTACTAATATTAGTTATGATCACATGAGTTTATTGGGAGAAACTCTCCCTGAGATTGCATTTGAAAAAGCAGGTATTATAAAAGAAGGAATACCAGTGGTCATAGGAGAGAAGCAAGCGGAAGTAGCCACAGTATTTGAGAAAAGAGCTTCTGAACATAATGCCAAACTATACAATGCTTCAGATCATTTTAAAGCAGAATTAAAAGAGTCTAATCCAGATTATGATGTTTTTGATATCTATAAGGACAATCAATTAATATTTGAAGGTCTTAAGTTTGAATTGAAAGGTAGTTTCCAGACAAAAAACATGTTAACTGTATTGGCCACATTGGCTATATACAATGAACTTCATCCGGGCTTCTTTAAAACTGAAGATATATATACAGCATTTGCCAATGTTAAATCATTGACCAATTTTATAGGAAGATGGCAAATACTCATGCAAAAGCCTATGGTAATAGCAGATAGCGGTCATAATGAAGCAGGTATAGCTAATGTCATAGATCAATTAAATAGTTTACACTATAATAAACTTCATATGGTTATCGGAGTAGTAAACGATAAAGACATTGATAAAATGCTGGCTATGTTTCCGCATGATGCTAGTTATTATTTTGCCAAAGCTAATATTCCCAGAGGATTGGATGCTAAGCTGTTAAGAGAAAAAGCTAAACGATATAACCTGAAAGGAAAGGCCTTCTCATCTGTCAATAAAGCATACAAAGCTGCTTTAGTCAATGCAGCTGAAGATGATCTTATATTTATCGGGGGAAGTACTTTTGTCGTAGCAGAGGTACTCTAATATTTAGTTACCATCACTAGCTTTGTATTCATCCCAGTTTCTGGTTTTGTATGAGCCGTCGGCATTATACTTCAATTCAAGTAACACCGCTTTAGCTTCTTTATAACCCGGAGAAATCATAATCCTGTTCATTTGTCCATCAAAGTAAATGAAGCAAGGATACCCAAGTTTACCGTCTACCATTGCGTACGCAAGTTCATGTACCGGATTTCTTCCCAGATCCGCACGGCTTTTTAATATCTTACCTCCATAGTTGATATCTTCTTTTTGCTCTGCATTGAACTTTACAGGATAATAATATTTATTGAGGTATTGAGCTACAGTATCGTTCTCAAAAGTAGTAGCATCCATTCTTTTGCACCAACCGCACCAGTCAGTAAAAAGATCTACCATAATTATTTTAGGATTTTCCATTTGCAGTTTTACTGCTTCTTCCCAGGTATACCACTTTACTTTTTTCTCAGGAGGTTCAGGTTTTTGAAGATTGACAAGTATAAGGGGCCTTGTTTCAGAAATAACTAATGTACTAGAAAACAGGAAGGCAATAAATACTAAAATAAACTTGTTCATATTATGGAATTGTATAAAATGCTTAACGAAATTAGACCATATTTGTTATAAAAACAAGAAGATATCATATGAAACCCAAAATAGCAATTGCAATAGGAGGATCAAGTGGAGCTATATATGCTAAAGTTTTATTAGATAAACTTATAAGTATAAAAGATCAGGTCTCCCGGATAGATGTAGTGATGACCGACAATGCTAAAATAAACTGGAAATTGGAAATGGGAGATACCTCCTATGAAGATTATCTGTTTGATTTATTTGACAACAAGGACTTTAATGCACCTTTTGCAAGTGGATCTGCTCAATATTCAGCAATGATTGTTTGTCCATGTTCTATGGGTTTATTAGCCAGAATAGCTAATGGCATATCTGATGACCTAATAACCAGGGCGGCAGATGTAATGTTAAAGGAGAGAAGAAAACTGATCCTGGTGCCAAGAGAAACTCCTTTTAGTTTAATTCATATAAAGAATATGGAATTTGTAAGTTTAGCAGGAGGTATTATTTGTCCTGCCATTCCTTCTTTTTACAATAGACCCAAAACGATAGATGATCTAATAGCTACAGTAATTGACAGAGTTATTCAACTTGCAGGCTTGAATATTGATTCATATAGATGGGGAGAATAGCAACCGGGTGTTGACTATTAGCTATTGGCATTTTATTATCCATGGCGCCAAAAGCTAATAGTCATTTTTAATAGGCTAAAAAACAATACCAATTGTGGCGTAGACAGAGTTGTACTTAGCCTTCGTATTAACATTCAAACTATTAATATCTATGACATCACTCAGACCAAAGCTATAGCCAACATCAAAAGATAAAAATAAGAAATTAACTCCGGCACCAATATCAAAGTTAAAACTGCCCTTTTTAAATTGATCAGATTTAAACACATTACTGTTTATATCATCAATATCAATCTGAAAATCATAGGTAGGACCCAGTGCTGCTCTCAACTTTAATATTGGAGTTGGCAAGATATAATAGCCCAATAAGGCCTTAAGTTTTAACCCCGTTCTCTTTACTTCTTGCTCAGTAATAATACCATTTTCGCGATAGGTAAAGAGTGTCTTAGAGCTTGTAAGGAACATTCCCGGCTGTACATATAGACTTGATCCAAATCTTACATCAGCACCTAATAGCCAGCCTGTTCTTGCCTTGGTATCAAATACAGCTTTTTCAGCATTATCAAGGCTGGCACTTAAAAAACCAATTTGTGGGTTTATCTGTAGTTGACTAAAACTACTAACTGAAATACAAAAAGTGAATAGGAAAAATAATATGTTCTTCATAAAAGATTGATTTAATGATTATTAATAGTAGTAACCGCTTCAACCTCTTTTGGAACTATAAATTATATAACGATTCAATGCTTAAATTGTTATAGACAATATATAACAAAAGCCATTCCAGAACTTCAGGAATGGCTTTTTAATATTTTGTCACAAGCCAGTTGGGCTTGTATTTTTACCTTTGTAATATAAATGACTCGGTGGCAATCATATTGCCTTTTTCATCATTTAGGTATATAATATAATTGCCATTCAGACAGTTAGCTGGTAATTGTATATTTATATTATTCCCGTTTGAATCTAAGCTACCTTTGGATATAGTTCTACCTATCATATCAATTATTTGATAGTTATCTAACTTAATAGTAAGCCCATTAGTAAGTATATTTATATTATCTGAAGTACAGGGATTGGGATATAACAGAACAGAATATTCTTTATCTTTTAGATCTCCTGTAGAAGTTAAAAGATTATCAGAATTATAAAATTCTCCAGTTGGAGTAGTAGAATGATCATTACTACCGTAATAAGAACTAAATAAATATTGGAAGCTTCCCTTTCTATATACATTATATCTGTTATTGTAATCAGAAAACTGACCTTGAGTAATACCAAATGCAGACAATAATACCTGGTTTGCAGGTGCCCCGTTTAAATAAAAACTATCTATCGCAACCTGCGAAATTCTATCTACCAAAACATCATAATAATTACTAGGGCCACTAGGAGTATAGACTCTCATTTTACCCCAACCAACTATAGTATCTTCCCTTAATATTGCATAGTAATGTTTTCCGGGTGCTTTATTTAATCCCGCAAGGCTAACAGTTAAATTAAAATCAGTTTCTCTGACACTTGTTGAAAACCAACTAGATTTATCTGTGAAAGGGAACTGCATAATACGTCTTGGACTATTCCATAACCAGCCCTGTGCAGGAAATGTTAATGAATCTTTTGTATTACCTGTTAATGCTCCTAATGAATAACTCTGAGCATCTATATAGATAGCTTTATCATCAACAGCTGTAGCATTAAAATCATATTCATAAAAGATATTATAACCTAGATTGGTAGCTAAACCGGTAGTTAGAGATTTAAATCCAGACTGGTATACATCTATTCCTAAAGCAGTATAATTAGGGTCGGTTTCGGTAATGTAATTTGCGGTCAAAGTGGTAGCAGAATTTATAGTGCCATAATCCCAGGAAAAATTAGCGGTAGGGACAGGATTCGGAATAAGACCAGTAACATCAGTAATGTTGAAAGCAGCAGTAGGGACAGGTATATCAGAAGCATTTATAGTTATGGCAGTTTGGCCATATAGGTAAGCATTAAGTACTAAAAATAATGAAATTGTAATTGCTCTTTTCATGTTATAAGGGGTTTAGTAATGATTAATATAAGTTAGGTATCATATTAAAATAATGATGTAAAATTAACATCTTGTATTAATGTATACAATGTAACTTAAGTATTATTAACTAATAATTATGATTTTAAATTAATACCTCAACTTGGACATAAGCTTCAAAATAAACTTAGCTAAATTTCTAACTTTTATATGGTCACTTAATAATTCCATCATACAACCATTCAGCCAAGGATTCTCTGTTCTGATATTGAAGAATCCTTTTTTGATCAAATGGGTTTTTTATATTACCTACTTCAACAAACACAGTGGGGGGGAAAACTTCCCGGAGCATTAAGAGATTACGGGTCGAAACAGAACCCTGGTAATCACGATATTTTTGATGTTTTTCATACTTAGAAGCAAATACCTCTTGCACGTTTTGAGCTAATTCTTTAGACTTTTTTACTTTATTCTGATAGTAAAAGAAAACATCCCTTCTTTTTGTAACAGCCCTTGAATCTACATGAATTAATATAGCCCGCTGATCCTTTACGCCTTGTTTTTTATGTTTTAGATAAAGAATATTTATAGCATTAGCCCGTTGCTGTAATCGCTTTTTCTGATTCAGAGGCATCGTCAAACCCCCATAACATACCTCATCATTATCTACTTCAAGATATTTATCATCCCGGATTCCATCATTCAGGTCACGTGTTATAACATAGACTATACCACCATGACTTGTGAGCAGCCTGGCTAATCTTAAAGTTATATCATAAGCATATTCGTCTTCGGCAATAATATTATTACTTACTTCAGCCATGGCACCCGGATCAGGACCTCCATGACCGCTTTCACAATAAAATACTTTACCTTTTAACTTATCATCTATCATCGGTACTTTACTATATTTTTCTCCAAATATGGGATAGTTGTCGACCCGGCTTGGTTTATCAGTTAATAGCTCATGAGAAGTACTTTTTACTTTATTCTCATTAAGACAATAAAATTCATGATATGGAGCCCAAAGGTTTAAATCATCTGTAAATTTTTTAGGTTTTAGTTTATTCTTAACCAGCAAATCATTCAATTGCTGTATAGCCAGTGCGCGATCCAATTCCTTTATTTTTAAAGAAGATCTTATACTTTTTTTATCATATTTAAAGACCAGCATGGATAGTTTATAAGAGATATCAGATCTCAGGTTTTTAGTTTTATCAAAGTTATTAAGGCTATAAAACTTATTAATGTCACAACTGAATTTTTCAAGTCCATAACGTCTCAATAATGAAAGGACACCATCACCAGGTTTGGGTTTGACTGAGATATATTCTTCCTTAGGCTTTTGTTCGGGAGGTTTTGCTGATAAAAATAAGAAAAGATATAATAACAAGAGTCCTCTAAACATTCGGAACTTATAGTAGTTAGTTGGCAAATTTACTATTCTTATCTGTTTTTCATAATAGATGTAAAGCTAAACAAGCCAATATTCATTTACTTAATTACTTTTGTGGTGCAAAGAGGAGGTACATGAAGGCAGTAATGCATCTATTAAATAAGGAAATAATACTAGAATGGCGTCAGCGTCATTCTTTAGGAGGAATTTTCTTATATGTGTTAGCCACTGTATTTATAATATTTTCAATGATAAAAAATATTGCACCTCCTGTTTGGATAGCGTTGTTCTGGATTATTGTATTGTTTGCCGCAGCTAATGCAACTACCCGCAGTTTTTACCAGGAAAGTGGCAACAGGCAATTATTTTATTACCAGTTAAGTCATTCACTTTCTTTTATTTTCTCCAAACTGATTTATAATTTATTGATTTTAATATTAATTAGTACCATAACATGGTTAGGCTTTAGCTTTTTTACAACTCCTATGGTAAAGAATTACCCTCTGTTTATATTGTGTATTGTCTTAGGAAGTGCAGCATTTTCAACAATCTACACATTTGTATCTTCTATTGCGGGTAAAACACCCAATGGAGCAGCTATGATGGCTATACTTAGTTTCCCTTTGTTAATTCCAGTACTTTTAACCCTGTTGAAATTATCTGCACAGGCATGCAGATTAATGAATGATACAGGATATTGGAAAGATATAGTTATATTATTATCTATAGATGGGCTTTTAATAGGGATAATGATTTTTCTCTTTCCATTTGTCTGGCGTGATTAACTTTGTGGTATGAAGATGAATAAGGGTGTTAAGTATTTCGGGGCCGCACTAGTATTATATTCATTAGTGTTTGGTCTATTAGTACCACTTAAACCAGGTGTATTAACTGTTTCTCCTTTTAATATAAAAACTGGGAAGGAAAATAAAATAGAAGTAACAGGTTATAATACACATTTTAAATCATCTTCCCAATTAGAAGTTTACTTAAAACTGGACGATCGACAGTTTTTAAAAGCTTCAGAAATTAATAAGATTGGAGATACAAAACTAGAAGCCAGTTTTAACATCCCCAGATTTCTTAATTCAAAAGAAGAACTTATTGATGTAGTATTAATAGTAAATTCAGATCTGGATGGTGCTATTGTAAAACCATCTGCAGTATCTATTAAGCAAGATTCCATCAATGTAAGTGAAGCTCAGAAATTGGTCAACTATATTGAGGTGCCAAAGCTCTCTAAACATAATTCATTTAGTTTTCCATACAGGCTAATTCTAGAAGAAACCATCAGGAATGTATACTATCATGTACCCTTATGGTTTGCAATGTTAGTTTTATTTGCCTATTCTGTTTGGGGAAGCTGGAAGTATTTAAAAACCAGGGAGAATAAATATGATCATATTGCTGTTTCCAGTACAACCGTTGGAATTATACTCGGAATATTAGGCCTTCTGACAGGAGCAATTTGGGCTAAACATACCTGGGGGCAATATTGGAGCGGAGATATTAAGCAAAATATGACGGCTATCTCTTTATTAATATATTTAGCATATTTCGTTTTGAGATCTTCATTAGATGATGACTTAAAAAGAAATACTCTTAGTGCAGTTTATAATATCTTTGCATTTACTGCACTTATTCCACTCATATTTGTTATACCCAGACTTACTGATAGCTTACACCCTGGAAATGGTGGTAACCCTGCAATAGGAGGTGAAGACCTGGATAATTCTATGAGAATGGTATTTTATCCAGCTTGTATAGGTTGGATCATAGTTTCCCTTTGGATTGCTGATGTTTACAGAAGAATACTAAATTTAGAAAAAAGAAATCTGGAAATATGAATAAGTCAAAATCTTTGTTTAAATACCTTCTGGTATTATTTTCAATAGTGATAAGTGTAAGTAATTTATCAGCTGATAATGACTCCGGCGATTATATGTCCAACATTGGTAAAATATATGTAGTGATTGCTGTAATTGTTGTAATCTTCCTAGGTATATTTGCATTTCTTTTAATATTAGAAAAGAGATTAAAAAAATTGGAAAATCAAAACCCTAATAATGAGTAGTAACGATTCTTTTTTTAAAAGTGTAGAGCGGAATTTCGATAAGGCTGCTGCACATACAGGTTTACATAAAGGTTTGCTTGAACAAATTAAAGTATGCAATGCAATTTATTCTATGCGTTTCCCAGTTAAAATAGGAAATGAATACCAGGTAATTGAAGCATATCGGGTTCAGCATAGTCATCACCGCTTACCTACTAAAGGTGGAATTCGATATAGTGAAGGTGTCAACCAGGAAGAAGTTATGGCTTTAGCAGCCTTAATGACTTATAAATGCGCGATTGTTGATGTACCTTTTGGTGGAGCTAAAGGGGGGGTAAAGATAAACCCCAAAAACTATACTGAAAACCAATTGGAACGAATAACAAGAAGATACACAACTGAATTAATACGTAAAAACTTTATAGGTCCCGGTATTGATGTTCCTGCTCCGGATTATGGAACAGGCCAAAGAGAAATGGCATGGATACTAGATACCTATTCTACTTTTAAACATGGTGAATTAGACGCAGTAGCATGTGTTACAGGTAAACCTGTATCCCAGAATGGTATTAAGGG
>Ga0193744_1000219_pt1 | contig 15474 bp, 15 predicted proteins | sample L1a1metaG_FD_143056 | JGI IMG/M metagenome (GOLD analysis project Ga0193744, IMG submission 143056) | Soil microbial communities from a riparian zone of the East river system, Colorado, United States - L1a1 | ecosystem: Environmental > Terrestrial > Soil > Riparian zone | place: USA: East River...
TTTGCTGCTGGCCGATACGAGCGCGATCTTGCCGCGAAGACCGAGGTCCAAGCTTAGCGCCTCAGATAGTCGTCTTTCTTGTCGAGCCAGTCCTGCCGCGGCGGGCTGAAGATATCGACATCGAGGGTCTCTTCGAGCGCCTCAGCCATATGCGGCACGTTGGAAGGGATGAGCAAAACTTCGCCCGCGTGAACGACGATCTCCTCGGCCCCATCATCGCCAAGTGAGAACTTGAGTGCGCCCTCGAGGATGTACGTGAGCTGTTCGTTGTGGTGCGAATGCTTGGGCACGATGCAGCCTTTCTTCAGATAAACCTGCGCGAGCATCATGCGCTCACCAGTGATCAGCCGGCGCTCGAGCATGTCGGAGACGCGCTCCTTCTTCATCGAGTCCCAGCGGTAGAATGAACATTCACTCTTCGCGGCCATCAGTACTCCTTCATTTCAATCGGTAGTAACGCGCCGCCAAAGCTAGCGAAAATCTTGCTGGGTGCGCGAGGTTCTTTTTGCCGTCGGCCTTATCTGGTTCGCGCCAGCGGTGCGAGGTCGAACCATTCCGTTTTCGTCCGAAGCTCTGCTGTCGCGCATCATGTGGCTTGGGAGTTCGTTTCCGGCTCTCCCGACGCGCGTCTTATGTAAAGAGTTCACGCATGCATGCGCGTCATGAGTCGAAGGACAACAACCGAGAAATGACAATGAGACTAAAAACACATCAGTATGCTGTTTTCGCGCTCACAGCTATCGCAGGTCTGACGACGTTCGCGCGGACCGCTGAAGCGCAATTTCCGATATCGGATCTTCATCCATCGTTCTATGGGTCGACCGAGCTTGACACCCGTCATTCCCAGTTTTATCTGCTCGGCATGTACGTCGGCATGGGAGGACTCGGGTGGACGCCGTTCTTCAACGTCAACGCGTACTCACTACACTATCGGCTCGATCGCGAGTTCCCGACCTCTGACAGAACTCTGTCGTCACTCTCGCCAACGATCGGGCTGGCGTATGCCGGGCGAAATCAGGGAGTGTCAATCGGTGGTGGATACGCGTGGGTCAAGAACCCCGACGCGGGCGCACCGGGAGCCGAGGGTGGTGGGAAAAACGGCGGTACCGTGAGCGTTGGCGCGTACAACAACGGATCCGGCAGACGTCCGATGCACGTGCAGCTGCTGTCGAACTACAACTTCGGCGCGAAGTACGTATGGGCGCGAGGCCGCGCGTCGATTCCGTTCGCCGGGACGAGAGTGAATCCGACCACCGGTCGCAACTTGCCCAGACACCCCGGGCGCATCGGAATCGAAATCGTCGGCCAAGGTGGCGGGGAGGAACCTCTCAAGAGCCATTCGTTCCAGGCAGGACCAACGTTCGAGTACACGTGGACTCCGCATTTCAGGACGACGGGAGCGGCCGGATACAAGACGGTCGGCGGTTCACGCTTCTCGGCTGGAGAAAACGCGGGGTACCTGAAGCTCGAGTTTTCGTTCTCGCCGTAGCCGGCTGATCGACAGGTCGTTAAGGGGCAGCTCGGGAGAGCATTCTCTCGAGCTGCTTTTTCACGTCCGGCCATTCCTCATCGAGAATGCTGTAGTAAATGCTGTCCCGGTAGCGCCCCGTCCACATCAGAGTGTGCTTTCGGAGAACTCCCTCCTCTATCGCTCCGATGCGCAGCATCGCTTTGCGTGACGGCTTGTTCAGCACATCTGTCTTGAGCTCGACCCGGACGCACTGAAGCATCTCGAACGCATGGGTCAGCATCAAATACTTCGCCTCGGTGTTGACCGCCGTCCGCTGCCACGGCCGCGCAATCCACGTCCAACCGATCTCGATGCGCCGATTGGCTGGATCATAGTTGCCGAAGCGGGTGCTACCGACGACGCGTCCAGTTGACCGCTCGATCGTGACGAACGGAAGCGTTGCACCCGCGCGCTGGAGCTCCAGGGCGGATTCTACATAACCGCGCATCTCTTCCGCGGTTTGAATCATGACGGTGGTGAGCCGCCAGATCTCCGGATCGAGCCCGACCTCAGTGAGCCCACTGAGATGGTCGAGAGTCATCGGCTCGAGCCGCACGACGCTCCCCTCGAGCACCACGGGCTCGAGCGCGGGCGTGGCCGGCGCCAATCAAGCTCCCGGGGAAGGCGGCGGCGCGGGCGGCGTCAGCGGAATGACTGGGTGCTTCAGATGGAATCCGGTCGCCTCCTGATACACCCGCGCAACAGCCAACACCTTGGCCTCTTCGAACAGCCCGCCGAGGAAGGTGAGTGAAACGGGAGTGCCATCGTCGCGGAAGCCGTTCGGCAGGATCAACGCGGGATGCCCGGTGAGATTCGTCGCGACCAGCTGTGAAAGATTCGAGGCTCCAGTCGGCGTCACGATCACATCGACCGTGCGCATGAGATCGTCCCACTTCTGAATCGCGATCGAGCGCAACCGGTTGGCGTTCACGTAGTCGACGGCTGGGATGAAGCGCGACGTGCGAAACGTATTAGGCCAGTCGAACTTCCCCTGCTGGACGAGCTCATTGTCGCGATTGGACCTCGTGAGATCGTCGAAAGCGGCAGCCGCTTCCGCGGTCAGGATGATACGCATCGCGTCGTACGGAAGATCCGGCAGGGTGACAGGAATCAGATTGATCCCCAGCCGCTTGAACACGTCGAGCGCGGCGTCGTCGAACGGCTTGGTGGCGTGCATCGTCCGCTTGGCGTCGGCGGGATCCGTCACGGGAGTGTCGAATGCCGACTTCACGTATCCGACGCGCAACGACTTTGGCGAGAGCTCGGCGTTCCAGTGATATCCTGCCGGAATGACGCTGTTGTCCTGGCCGTCGGGTCCGTAGATCGCATCGAGCACGATCGCGCAGTCTTCGACACTCCGGCACAGCGGGCCGAGCTTGTCCATCGTCCACGACAGCGCCATGGCGCCGGTGCGCGGCACGCGTCCGAACGTCGGTCGGAGACCTGTTGTTCCGCAGCGCGTGGAGGGCGAGGAGATCGAACCGAGCGTCTCACTTCCGATGGAGAATCCGACGAGCCCCGCGGCCGTCGCTGATGCAGGACCAGCGGATGATCCACTCGAGCCCTGGTCGACCTTCCACGGATTCTTGGTCGTCGCGCCAAACCAGATGTCACCTTGCGCGAGCTCGCCGAGCGTGAGCTTGGCGACGAGCACCGCTCCCGCATTGTCGAGCCGCTGCACGACGGTGGCGTCGGTGTCGATCACCTGCTCCTTGAACGGGCCGGCGCCCCACGTCGTCTTGTAACCTCGGACGGCGAGAAGATCCTTGGCCCCCCAAGGAATCCCGTGCAGAGGCCCGCGATACTTGCCGCTTCCGATTTCGGCGTCGGCGGCGTGAGCCTGTCTGAGCGCGCGATCCTCTGTGAGAAAGATCACGCATTTGAGAACAGGGTCGTACTTCTTCAGTCGCGCGAGGTACATCTGCGTGAGCTGAACGGATGTGACGCGCTTGCGGCGCACCAGCTCCGACAATTCCGTCACGGGAAGAAATGCGAGCTCGTCGTCGGCGGGCACCGCGCGAGCGGCGACCTTGCTCCTCACCATTGGGCGGCGCGCCTCAGGCGTGATTTTCTTTCCGGGCGGCAGCGGATCGAACACGATGGCGGGGCTGACCGAATTCGGGAGCGCGACTTTGTGCAGCGCCTCGATTCTCTGCTCCTGCTGCTTGAGCCCATCGAGCATCAGCTCTCGCTCGTTCGCATCGAAATGGATTCCCGCCACTTCCTCCGCGCTGGCGATCGTATCGACGGTGATGTCCGCGCCGGCGGAGAGCTTCGCCCACAGCACGCCGGGAAAAAGCGTCGAGCCGAGGCCGACACCGGCGAAGTAGCCCATGAAATGACGGCGATCCACGCTCGTGCTCATACTCTTAGTTCCTCGATCGACAAAGTCTGACTGGAAACTGCAAAAGAACAGGCGAGAGGCGTCAGTAGCACAATTCTCGGTTTTTTAGAAAAAACCAAAGCGCTTAGAGCTGCGACCCTGAGTACGCCGGCTTGCCATCAAACTCCTGGATCTTCTCGACGTGCATCCACCGGTAGCGGGCGCCGATGACACCCAGCAGCGCCAGAAGCTCGATCTCGCCGAGAACCGCGGTTGGCTCGCGAAGCACGAATCTGCATCGGAAATGGTCGACCAGCGATACACGCCGACCGCTCGGCGGGAAAACCGTCGAGCCGCGATTCGAGATCATCTCCAGCTTGAGTGGGGATGGTTTGGCCAAAAGCTCCAGCCCCGCCGCGAGCTTCGCGGGATCGAGATCGGATTCGATGTAAATGTCGAACCCGCTGACCCGCCGGTTCTTCGCGTGGACCACGCTCACACCGGGGTGCGACGGGGGCATCTCGACCTTCTTGTAGTCCTTGGGCGGGCTCACCTTCGAGCGCTTCCCGAGGTTGGCGATCACGGCCTGCGTGAACTCCGTCGTCGTCGCCGGTTTCTCTACCCCGATCATGTCGCTCGTGCGGAGGCCGCTCTCGAGCGCGACGAGAACCGCCTGCTCGACATCATTTGCCACTTTCCCCTCACCGATCTGCCGTAGCAGCATTGCGGCGCTCAGGATCAACGCGGTCGGGTTCGCCTTGTTTTTTCCGGCGATGTCCGGCGCCGAACCGTGCACCGCTTCGAAGATGGAAACGTCGTTGCCGATGTTCGCGGAGGGAGCGAAGCCGAGGCCGCCGGTGAGACCCGATGTGAGATCGCTCAGGATGTCACCGTTCATGTTCGTCGTGACGATGACGTCGAACTGTTCGGGGCGCATCGCGAGCTGGTGGGCGCAGTTATCGATCAGGATGTGCTTGGATTTGATCCCCGGATACTGCGGGGCGAATTCCTCGAAGGTGCGCTGGAGCAGTCCCTCGGTGAGCTTCATGATGTTCGCCTTGGTGGCGCAGTGCACGCTTTTTCGCCCTTCGGCAAGCGCGTACGCGTACGCGAGCTTGATGATCTTTTCGCAGCCTTCGCGCGAGATCAGCTTCAGGCCCTCGGCCACGCCTGGCGTCTGCATGTACTCGATTCCGGCGTAGAGATCCTCGATGTTCTCACGAACGATGACGATATCGAGATTGCGTCCGGTGAAGGCGGTCTGCACGCCCGGAAGCTCACGCACTGGGCGGATGTTGCCGTAGGTCTCGAACAGCGTACGCAGGTTGACGTTCGCGCTTCTGTTGCCGTAGCCGATCGGGGTCTCCAGGGGACCTTTGAGCACGACGCGGGTGCTCTCTATCGATTCGATCGTTTCCTTGGGTATTCCGGTGACGATACCTTTCTGGAAGGCTTGCGCGCCTGCCTCACATTTTTCGAACTCGACGGCGGCGCCGGTGGCTTTTATGATCTCGAGGGCGGATTCAACGACCTCCGGGCCGATACCATCGCCGGGAAGGACGGTTATCTTTCGTTTTGCTGGTGTCATCAGAGGAAGTTAATCCCTCTGGGCAGGTCGTTACACTGCGCGCGTAGCTCAGTTGGATAGAGCGTCGGCCTCCGGAGCCGAAGGTCGTGGGTTCGAGTCCCGCCGCGCGCATTTCATCCCCTCTACTCTGCGGTTTCTGATCGATCCCCGCTCCGCCGGGGAGACATCCTCTTCGGCAGGTTATGAGCTCTGGATCGAGGGTCATCGTCGACGATCGCACACGCACCGTAACGAGCACCCTCAAAACGCAGGCAACGGTTTTGGGCGGAACGCTCGCCGTGTTCTGGGCGGTATTTGTCGTGAACACGCTCCTCGGTGGCTCGCTCCTCGTGTTCGGAGTCATCCCCCGCACGACGATTGGCCTGCGCGGCATTCTGTTCGGCCCGTTCCTGCACGCCAGCCTCAATCACATCGTCGCCAACAGCATCCCGTTTCTGGTGCTGGGATGGATGGTGATGCTTCGCGATGAGAGACACTTCATCCCGGTGACAGTGGCCGGAATGTTGGGATCCGGTCTCGCCGCGTGGCTGCTCGGCGCCCCAGGCTCGGTGCACATCGGAGCCAGCGGCGTGATCTTCGGATATCTCGGATTTCTGATGTTGAGCGGTTGGTACTCGCGTAGCATCGGAAGCATCCTCCTCAGCACCGTCGTCACGGTGGTGTGGGGCGGACTCGTGCTCGGCATGATGCCTGGCACGGCCGGCATCAGCTGGCAGGAGCACATCGGTGGGTTTGTGGGAGGAGCTTTGGCCGCGCGAAGCTTCAGGCGCGGGACCAACCTGCTTCAGCGAGCTACTTGATCGCGAGCCCTGTCCGTAAAGGACAAGCATGCCGGCGATCTCACTGAGACCGTCGTCCGAATGGATGTTCGAAGCTCAGATACATGAACACCGCCCGCTCGCCCCGACTGTTGCCGATGCCGAACGGAAATGCAATGCCGGGGACGACCTGCAGGCCAGAAGCGAAATCGATCGCACCGCGCACTCCCGGTGAGAGCAGCAACTCGGTGCTTCGCTCTGTCTGTTCCGGACCGGTAACCTCCCACGCGGTTGTCCAGATACTCTCGAGCATCAGATTGAGCTTCGGATGGACGAGCCAGATCGCGCTCTGCCCCATCGCGTAACTCCGCGTCGCGGCGGAATTCCCGAAGGTGTCCCGGGCGCGAGGCGTATAAGTGGCGCCGGCATTGGTGTGCGCGACCAGTCGCGCGGGAAGCTCAATGCTGAACGGAAGGTTCACCTGAAATCCGGTGCCGCCCGAACCGAGCGCGCGGCGGCTGGCACCGGTTGGAAGCAGAACCGAGGCTCTCGGCGCGATTGCGAACCTCGCCTCGCCTCCACCGATCTGGTAGCGATAATTAAGCGCGATGTCGCCGAGTCCCGCTCCGCGCGTAGAACCGTCGTCGCTTCGCCCCACAGGGATTGTGTAACTAAGCTGGTGCGTCTGACTCCTGAAGGGCCACTCCTGTGTGAACGCGTATGTCCAATCCGATCCTTTGGTCGAATGGACGAACGTACTTATGTGCTGAACGACACCGCGTTCCTGGTTGTACGCCTCTTCAATGAGAAAGCTGTTGTCCTGGATCGGTGCCGACTCGGGCGGCCGGGGTTGCTGCGCAGCGAGCGAAGTCGTGCTGATGAAACCGCAGAACACCATGAGGCGTAACACGTTGTTGACACCCATGACTCATAAGTTAGGCTTGCCTAACTTCCTGGCGCAAGGGCTTTCTCGGGTAGAGCCAACGAGGGGACCACCGCCGGTCACACCGCCTTGAGTGCCTGCCCGACGTGCGTGAGTGACTGCCGCGCGTCACCGAACAGCATCCGCGTGTTGTCGTTGTAGAAAAGCGCGTTGTCGATGCCCGCGAACCCGTGCCCCATGCTGCGCTTGAGGACGATCACGTTGCGCGCCCGATCGACGTCGAGGATGGGCATCCCGTAGATCGGACTCGATGGATCGTCGCGAGCAGCCGGGTTCACGACGTCGTTCGCACCCACCACGAGCACCACATCGGTCTGCGGGAATTCTCCGTTCACCTGATCCATCTCGAGAAGCTGATCGTACGGAACGTTCGCCTCCGCCAGGAGCACGTTCATGTGCCCGGGCATCCGGCCAGCAACGGGATGGATCGCGTACTTCACATCGACGCCCCGCTTCTCGAGATCGGTCGCAAGCTCCCGAACAGTGTGCTGCGCTTCCGCGACCGCGAGGCCGTATCCGGGCACGATCACCACGCTCCTCGCGTACGCGAGCGCGATCGCGGTGTCCTCGGCGGTCGTCTGGCGAACCGTACGACCCACCGCAGTGGTAGCAGCGACGGCATCACTGCTCGCCGCGCCGAACGCGCCGAACAGCACGTTACCCACTGAGCGGTTCATCGCCGTGCTCATGAGGAGCGTGAGCAGCGTGCCCGACGCGCCTACGAGAACACCGGCCACAACGAGCATCTGATTGTGCAGGACAAATCCCGTCAACGCCGCCGCGAGTCCCGTCAGCGAGTTCAGAATCGAGATCACGACCGGCATGTCTCCACCGCCGATCGGGAGCACGAACATCGCCCCCAGCACGAGTGCCGCGCCGAAAAGCAGCCACAGCGCGGTCGTGCTGCCGCCACCAAATACAACAAACCCACCGAGCCCCAACACCGAGACGAGTATGAGCGCGTTGATCAACCGCTGCAGCGGAAATTGCAGCGGCCTCCCAGGGAGAATCTCCTGAAGCTTTCCAAACGCGATGATGCTTCCGGTAAACGAGATCGCGCCGATCGCGGTTCCGAGCACGATCGATGTCCCCTCGCCCATCCCTATCGCTTCGCCTGCTCTCGTCAGCCGGAGAAATTCCGCCACTGACACCAGCGCTGCGGTGCCTCCGCCCATGCCGTTGAAGAGCGCGACCATCTGCGGCATCGCGGTCATCTGTACAGTGCGCGCGAAGTACACTCCGATCGCTGCGCCAATCAATGTTCCGAGCGCGATCGTCCAGAAGGACACGATCTGCCGGTCGAGCAGCGTCACGCCGAGCGCGAGCGCCATTCCGATTGCCGCGAGGCGATTGCCGGCCCGCGCCGTCGCCGGCGAGCTCAGTTGCTTGAGTCCGAAAATGAAGAGAACCGCGGCGACGATGTAGCTGAGCGCTATCACCGATTCGCGGAGATCAAGCATTCTTTTTCCCGTCCTCAATTTTCGGCGCGACGACCTCGCGCTTCTTGAACATCTCGAGCATCCGATCCGTCACGACGAACCCGCCAAAGACGTTCGCGGCACCGAACACGACCGCGATGAATCCGAGCACGTGAAGGAGCGGCGTGTCCGCGGAGCCGGCGACGAGATACGCGCCAAGCACAACGATGCCGTGAATCGCGTTCGTCCCCGACATGAGCGGTGTGTGCAGCACCGAGGGCACGCGACTGATCACCTCGAAGCCGACGAAGATTGCCATGATGAAGACGTAGATGCCGAGGATTGTCTCCGGACTCACTTGGCGGACTCCACAAGAGGTTGTTTGAGTGGCGGCAGGCCGAGCCGTTTGCGTGTCGGCTCGTGGCGGATCTCACCGTTGGCCGTGACGACGACCGCGTCGATGATGTCGTCGCCGAAATTGAGATTGAGATCGCCCTTTGGCGCCAGCAGTAACGCCAGCGCCGAGATGTTCTTCGCGTACATCTGGCTGGCGTGATACGCGAGCTCGCTCGAGATGTGGAGCGGCGCGATGATCGTGACATCGTGCCTCACGACTGTTTCACCGGGCACGCTCAGCTCGCAGTTACCGCCCTGCTCCCCGGCGAGGTCGACAATCACGGAGCCGGGACGCATTGCTCTGACCGTCTCAGCGGTCACGAGCACCGGCGCCGCCCTTCCCGGCACGAGTGCCGTGGTGATTATCACGTCCGCCTGCAACGCGTGCTTGTGGATCAGCTCCTTCTCGCGCTGGATGTGCCGATCGCTCAGTTGCCGCGCATAACCGCCCGCGTCCTGAGCGTCTTCGAGATGCACGTCCAGCTCGACGAACGAGGCGCCCAGGCTCTGCACCTGCTCCTTGACCACCGGGCGGGTGTCGAATGCCTCGACGACCGCCCCGATGCGACGCGCGGTTGCGATCGCCTGAAGTCCAGCGACCCCGGCGCCGATGACCAGGACGCGTGCGGGACGCACCGTCCCGGCCGCGGTCATGAGCATGGGAAAGAATTTCTGAAGAGCGTTCGCCGCCAGCAGAACCGCCTTGTACCCGGCAACCGTGCTTTGCGATGACAGCGCGTCCATCATCTGTGCGCGCGTTGTTCGCGGCACCAGCTCCATGCTGCACGCGATGATCTGCCGGTCGGCCAGCTGTTGAAACAACGCAGGATCGCCGGATGGCTGGAACAGTCCTATGAGGACGGTTCCCGCCGTGAGCATGTCGAGCTCCGCCTGACCGCTGGATTCCGCACGTCCCGGGCGCTGGACTTTCAGAATCATCTGCGCCGTCGAATAGATCTCTTCCGACGTATCGACCACGTCGCAACCAACCGCGCGATACGCGTCGTCGACGAAACCTGCTCGCAGTCCGGCGTCGTGCTCGACCACGACGCGATGGCCGGCGCGCGTAAGCTGCGGCACGACCTCAGGTACGAGCGCGACACGCCTCTCGCCGCTCGCAACCTCTCGCGGGACCCCTATCAGCATTCCTTAACGTTCATTGGCCGTCATGCATGCGGCTAATAAGATAAGCGCTCCCGATAGCTCGTGTTTATATTCGCTCCATGCCCCGCCAACTTCACTGGAGAGAGCTGATCGCTGGCATGATTGCGGCGGGCGCGATCGTGGCGGTGGTCCTCGCCGTCCTCCTGTTCGCGCGGGTAGGTGCGCTTCACGGCAAGAAAGTAACTCTATACGTCGTGACCGCCGAAGCACCGGGCATCCTTTCCGGCACCGAGGTATGGCTCGCCGGCCAAAAGGAAGGAATCGTCAAGAGCGTCACCTTCCGCCCGGCCACAGTACCGGAATTGGAGCGAGTCCTTATCACGACCGAGTTTCTCGCGGAGGCACTCTCGGGCGTGCGACGGGATTCGTACGCGACGATCAAGCCCGGAGGAAGCCTGATCGGGACGCTCGTAGTCTCGATTTCGGCAGGAACTTCAGGCTCTCCCGAGCTCGCAGACGGTGACACGATTTATGCGCGCAAACGAGCGCTCGTGAAGAGTCTGACCGAGGACATCAGCACCATCGGCCCCGAATTCGCCGCGCTCGGCGTCGCCACGAGAGAGCTCGCCGGCAATATCAATGGCCCCGTCGGAACGTTCGGCAACTACCGCGCGAATGGCCTTCCCGATTTGCCGGATGTGACTGCGGGCATGTCGAGCCTGAGCGCGCGAGCGACGCGCGGGAACGGCACCATCGCCCGCTCGATGCGCGGCGACCTGCAGGCGCGCGCATCTCATGCGATGGCGGCGGCGGATTCAATCCGCACGCTGGTGTCGTCGAACAGAGGAAGTCTCGGCCGCTTCAGGCGTGACACGACGCTCTTCACGAATGCAGGTCATGTTCTCGCTGAAGTCGACACCTTGCGGTCGCTGCTCTCGAATCCCGTCGGCGCGATTGCAGCCGCTCACGCGGACAGCGCTCTCACACGCCAGTTGGCCCGCACCCACGTCCTGCTCGCTGCCCTGATCGCCGACGCCAGGAAAAACCCCAAGCGCTATATCTCGTTCTGACTTGACCACATTTTTCGACACCATTACTTTCGGGGTTAATCGCGCGCCGTGACGCGCGATCCTCCTTCCTGCCTCCTCTCGCACTCCCGCACCAACCTCGCACCTTCCGGGCTCCACCCAGCCCGCGTCCCCAGCAGGTTCGCACCTCTCAAGTCCCTCCTTCCAGCTCCAACCTCTTTCTCCCCCCAAAGCGTGGATATCGCCGAGTTAAAGCGAAAATCCGTGACCGAGCTTCAGGAGATGGCCGACGGCCTCAAGATTGACGGCTCGTCGGGTCTCGGGAAGCAGGATCTCATCTTCCAGATCGAGCAGAATCTTCTCGAGACCGACATCATGCTGCACGGTGATGGTGTGCTCGAGATTCTCCCCGAGGGCTACGGCTTTTTGCGCAGCCAGGATTGGAGCTACCTGCCGGGCCCCGACGACATCTACGTCTCACCGTCGCAGATCAAGCGATTTGGTCTGAGAACCGGTGATGAGGTTCGCGGGCAGGTGCGTCCGCCCAAGCCGTGGGAGCGCTACCTCGCGCTGCTCAAAGTCGAGAGCGTCAACGGCGAAGATCCCGAGAAGGCGAAGGATCGAATTCCCTTCGACAACCTGGTCCCCCGCTATCCCGACGAGCGGCTCCGCCTCGAGATGAAGGACGGCGACCTGAGCATGCGGGTGGTGGACATCATGGCGCCGATAGGAAAGGGCCAGCGCGGAATCATCGTCTCACCGCCGCGTGCGGGCAAAACGATCCTCCTGCACAAGATGGCAAACGCGATTGCCGAGAATCATCCGGAGGTGACGATCATCGTGCTGCTGATCGACGAGCGCCCCGAGGAAGTGACCGAGATGATCGCGAGCACCACTCGCGCGGAAGTGGTGAGCTCCACTTTCGACGAGGGTGCCGCGCGGCACGTGCAGGTGTCGGACATGGTTCTCGAAAAGGCGAAGCGACTGGTCGAGACGGGCAAGGATGTCGTGATCCTCCTCGACTCGCTCACGCGGTTCGCGCGCGCGCACAACACCGTCGCCCCGCAATCGGGGAAGATTCTTTCAGGCGGCGTCGACGCCAGCGCTCTGCACAAGCCGAAGCGCTTCTTCGGCTCGGCGCGCAACATCGACGGCGGCGGCTCGCTCACGATCATCGCGACGGCGCTGACCGAGACCGGCTCGCGCATGGACGACGTGATCTTCGAGGAGTTCAAGGGCACCGGGAACATGGAGCTGGTGCTCGATCGCAAAATTGCCGATCGCCGCATCTACCCTGCAATTGACATCTTCAGGTCGGGCACGCGAAAGGAGGAGCTGCTCCTCACCCAGGGCGAGATCAACCGCGTGATCCTGCTCCGCCAGTTTCTCGCCGACATGCCGGAAGCCGAAGCGATCGAGTTCCTGCTGCGCCAGATGGCGAAGTCGAAAAACAACAAGGAATTCTTCACTCAGATGGCGCAGGGATAGCGCCGGATGAACGCCGGGCTCGCCCGTTTTCTCGCGGTGGACTACGGCCGCAAGCGAATCGGCCTCGCCATCGCCGATCCGCTCGGGATGATCGCCTCCCCCGCGGGGTTCATCGTGCGCCGGGAGGGCAAAAGACCCCCGATCACAAAGATTATCGCGCGCGCTAGCGAGCTTGGGGCTCAGGGGTACCTAATAGGCCTTCCGCTCGACGGAGAGGGCAACGAGACACCCTGGACCGAAGAAATCCGTGTTTTGGGGGCCGAAATCGCGAAACGTACTGGCATGCCCGTTCGTTTCTTAGATGAACGGTTTACCACGGCGGCAGCATTGAGAACTATCAAGGAAATGGAAGAATCCACCCGCGGCAGGAAGGGCGATGTTGACTCTCTCGCCGCAGCAATTCTTCTCCAGCAGGCGCTCAATGTTCAGAGCTGATTCGCGCTCCGCGCTCGTCGCGGCGTGCCTGTTTGCGGCTGCGTGCTCGGGTCAACCGCACGGGGCGGCAACGCGTGTGATCATTCCCCGCGGAGCCAGCTTCGCACAGGCAGCGGACTCGCTCGCGCGCACCGGTCTCATCGGCTCGCCGAAGATGTTCCGGCTTTACGGCCGTTTCGCGGGCGGCGATCGCAACATCAAGCCCGGTACGTATCTGCTCAGGCACGGCACGCCGTGGAAGGATATCGTCAGCGCGCTCAACGGCGGTCGCGGGCTCGTCAACACGATCACGATACCCGAGGGCTACACGCTCCTCCAGATCACGCCGCTTCTCGCACGCACGCTCAAGGTTCCCGCAGATTCAGTACAAGCCGCGGTTCGCGACACGGCACTGCTCGCGAGACTCGATATTCCGAGTCCGACTCTCGAGGGCTACGTCTTTCCGGATACCTACGCGTTCCCGGTGGGGACGACGGCGCGTCAGGCCGTGCGCGAGATGGTCTATTCGTTCGAGCGCCGCTGGAACCCCGAGTGGGACTCGAGCCTTCAGGACCTCAAGATCAATCGCAACGATCTCGTGACAATGGCTTCCATCGTCGAGAAGGAAGCCCGTCTGCCCGAGGAGCGTGCAGTCATCGCGGCGGTTTACTACAATCGTCTTCGCCGCGGCATGCGGCTCCAGGCGGATCCAACGGTTCAATACGCGCTCGGCCATCACGTCGGTCGCGTGCTGTACAAGGATCTGGCGGTCGAGTCGCCCTACAACACTTACCTGCACAAGGGTCTTCCGCCGGGACCAGTTGCATCTCCCGGTACAGCGAGTCTCGCGGCGGCTGCTCATCCAGCGAACGTCCCATATCTGTACTTCGTCGCGACGCGGGACGGCCACCACGAGTTTCGAATGACGCTCGACGAGCACACGAGCGCGATCCGGGAAGTACGCGCTACGGCCCCAAAGAAGAAGCCGGCGCCTCGGATGCTTGCCCTGGCCACGACTGGTTCCCGCACGACGATCACGCCGACCTCGCGCACAACGAGTCGGATTCCCGCGAAGACGGTCTCGAAGACTACTGCGATCAAGCCCACCGGCACCGCTAAGTCAACTGCCGCGAAGTCCACCGGTGCGAAGTCCACCGGTGCGAAGTCCACGAGTACTGCTGTGAAGTCCACCAGTACCGCCGTGAAGGCGACGCCAAAGAAGTTGACCACCGGCACGTCGAGCACGAAGAAGCGCGCTTCCAGCAGGACGACGACCACGAGTCGATAGCGCTTTACATGCTCGATCCAAAGATCCTGCGTCTGGTCGCCATTACGGACGACGCCGAGGATCGGCGCTCGACGCTGGTGGATCGGGTGGTGGCAGCGGTTCGGGGCGGCGCCACCAGCGTCCAGGTGAGACTCAAGAGCGCGACGCCGCGTGAAGTGGTCGAGATTACGCGATCCATCATGAGCAAGGTCTCCGTGCCGGTCATCGTCAACGACCGAGCCGACATCGCCCTCGCCGCCGGCGCGGCGGGCGTTCACGTGGGCGAAGCGGATCTTCCCGTATCGGCCATTCGTCGATTTGCTCCCGCGAACTTCATAGTGGGTGCTTCGCTCGGGAGTGACGCCGAGCTGCTGAACGCGAAGGACGCCGATTACGTGGGGATCGGACCCGTATACGGCTCGGACTCGAAGAGTGACGCCGGCTCAGCGATCGGCGTCGAGGGTTTCAAGCGGCTGGCGGCACTGGTGCCTCACCCCGCCGTTGCAGTCGGTGGAATAACCACCGACCGCGCGCTTCAGATCACCGTCGCAGGTGCGGCGGGTGTCGCCGTCATCAACGCGATATTCATGGCTGACGATCCGGAGACTGCGACGCGGGCGATCGCGGCCGCCATCGGAAAGTGATGTCCGACGCGGGGTGATTCACTCCGCGCCTCCGGTTCGTCTCGCCTTTCTTCCGCGGCGCGTGCCAGTGGCGCATCGCCTCGTCGATTTTCTTGAGCACCGCCGGATTAAGAAACCGATCGACCAGCTCGGGATCGAACTGTGTTCCCTTCCCCTCGCCGATTGCGCGCGTCGCCCCACTGAAGCTGCGTGCGTGACTGTACCGCCGGCGGTGCGTGATCGCATCGAAGCTGTCGGCGATCGCGACAACCCGGGCCTCCAGCGGAATTCGTTTGCCCTTGAGCCCGCGCGGATAGCCGGAGCCGTCCCAGCGCTCGTGGTGAGCGATGACACCCTTGCCGAGCTCAGGATAGAACGCGCTGAGAGGCGCGAGCACATCGGCGCCACGTTGAGGATGGGTCATCACGGCTCTCCGCTCCTCCGGAGTGAGCTTGGAGTCGTCGTGGAAGATGTCCGTGAGTGCTCCGTGAAGCTTGCCGATGTCGTGGAAGAGCGCGACGCGTTCGATGCTGCGCAGGGTGTGCTCAGCGTATCCCGCGGCTTCGCCGAGTATGAGCGAGTAGGTCGCGACGCGACGCACGTGATCGCCGGTT
>Ga0193744_1000220_pt1 | contig 15436 bp, 14 predicted proteins | sample L1a1metaG_FD_143056 | JGI IMG/M metagenome (GOLD analysis project Ga0193744, IMG submission 143056) | Soil microbial communities from a riparian zone of the East river system, Colorado, United States - L1a1 | ecosystem: Environmental > Terrestrial > Soil > Riparian zone | place: USA: East River...
TTCACGCGCCTTTCCATTTTTGAGTTTGGGGTCCGACCCTCCAGGCATGTTTCTCCTCCGGAGAGTCGTCTTGGTGCGCCTGCGCTTTTGCGTCCTGGCGTGATCCACTCGCAACCCATTTCTTCTTGGCTGAAACTGAATTGTGAGATTCACGCACAAAGTTGCGAAGCTGGCGCAGCCTCTCACCTACCGCCGGGCCTGGCGGCGCGCGGAACGGGGCCTTCATCCGTTGCCCCTCGAGCCGCTCTTCGCGAAGATCGACCAAACGAAACTGGCTGAGCTGCAGGCGCGTTATGCTTCGTCGACCGAGCATTACGCTAAGTACGCGGACGTAAAACGATGGCTGAGATTGAACATCCGGCGTGCCCAGGATTTGAAACTGCACCGCAGCCCGCCTCAGTCCGTGCTCGACCTTGGCTGCGGGGGCGGATTTTTTCTCTTCGTCGTCCAGCAGTTGGGACATTCGTCTCTCGGTTTGGATATCGACGCGTTTCCGCTCTTCCAAGAGTTGCTCGATCTCCTTCACCAGGAACGCCGGATATGGACAATTCTCCATCATGAGCCCTTGCCCGATCTGGGTCGAAAGTTCGATTTGATCACCGCGTTCTCGATTGACTTCAACCGCGAAAGCAAACGCGGATGGTGGTGGGGGCCGCCGGAATGGGCTTCTTTTCTCGATGACCTCGAGGGTCGTCTCAATCCAGGCGGCCGCATCTTTCTAGGCCTGAATCCCAAGGAAAACGGAGAATATTACACTCCCGAATTGCGCGATTTCTTCCTCAGTCGTGGTGCGTCGGTCGAAAGGGAAAATATCTTGTTCGCGCCATGATCAGCCCGCAGCCGATGTGCCCTTGAGTAACGCGCATCTTTGTTAACACCCGTCCGTGACGGTCGATGTGTCTCTGGGCAGTAATGGCGGCTTCTCCGATAACATCGGCCTTCAGGCCGGTGTTCCCGCGCGAAAACCTCGACGTAAGCCGTTTCAACGGCTTTCATTCGCGTTCAGGTCCTCCATTTACTCACGTCATCGACATGCGACAAAAGCCGTTGAAACGGCTTGGCTAATAATCGGTGGTGGTGCGCCACCGGCCTGAAGGCCGGTGTTACCAAAGAGGAGTTCCAACCCGCACAAGCTTGCGTCAACGCGCAGTTCATGCGCTTTCGCTCCGCTGCAAAAAATCGCCTTGGTCACGGCTGGAAGGTTGACCTCGTGCGAAATACCTTGTGAATAGAAGCCAACTCAACCTATCGCCCTAAAGGAGCGCACTCTTATGCCCGACGAAAACCAAAAATCGACTGACACATCCGGTTCATCATCTGAGAACATCGACATTCCACCCATCTCGAAACAAACGGCGGGAGCAGCGACCGGGGCCGTGCTTGGGAGCGTCGCGGGTCCGGTGGGCGCTGTCGTCGGTGGAGTAATCGGTGCGCTGGCTGGGCGCGCTGCTGGCCGTTCCTCGGCGGCGCCGGTAAAGAAAGCCGTCAAGAAAGTTGCAGCAAAGGCCAAGGCGGCAGCCAAGACGGCCGGTTCGAAGAGCGGCGGGAAGAAGGCCACGAAGAAGAGCGGGAAATCCTCTGGCGGCGCCAAGCGGCCGGCGAAGAAGAGTGCAAAAGCGAGCGGTTCATCGAAGAAGAGCAAGTCCACCAAGAGTTCGAAATCGAAAGGCGGCGCAGCGCGCGGCGCCAAGTCGTCGAAGTCAAAGGGCTCGACGAAGTCTTCCAAGAGCAAGGCCAAGAAATCTTCCAGCGCCCGCAAGAGCGCCGGCAAAAAAGGCAAGAAGCGCTAGAAGCGTCGCCAGTTTAAATTCAGTGCGGCCGGCATTAGCGTCGTGCTAGGGTCGGCGCATGGGGATGCGCGACGCTGACGATCTGCGGACCGCGGAGTCGGAGGTCACCTCCCACAGCGCCGACTTTAAGAAAGAATTGGGACTGCGTGATCTCGCGCTGACCCAGATCCTTTTCATCATCGGATTGTCGTGGGTCGGCGCGGCGGGAAAGCTCGGCCCCGCCCATGTCGTCTTCTGGCTTCTCGCCATCACATTTTTTTATGTGCCCTCCGCGGCCGTTGTCATTTATCTGAATCGCATGATGCCGCTGGAAGGCGGGCTCTATCAATGGGCGAAACTCGGCTTCAGCGAAGCGGCGGGCTTCATGGTCGCTTGGAATCTTTGGCTCTACGTCATTACGAATACGTCAGAAATTGGCCTGCAATTGACGACGAACATGGCCTACGCCATCGGCCCCGCCGGCGCGTGGATCTCATCGAACAAATGGTTGATCACGGCGACCAGCCTGCTCGTGATCGCGCTGCTCGTCGTCGTGTCGACGATCGGATTGAGCGTCGGAAAATGGGTCCACAATGTCGGCGGGATCATCATGCTGACGATCTTCGCTGTCCTGCTCGTGCTCCCGTTTGTTCACGTCGCGCGGGGCGAGATGCGGGAATATCATCCGCTGGCCACGGCCATACCCGTGTTCTCGCTCTTTAGCCTGAATATTCTGGGCAAGCTCGGTTTCGGCGCGCTTGGTGGATTCGAATATGTCGCGATCCTCGCGGGCGAATGCCGGAGCCCCGCGCGCACGATCGGGCGTTCGGTCATGGTGGCCGCACCGCTCATCGCCATCATGTTTATTTTCGGCACGAGCTCGGTCCTCGCCTTTGTTCATCCGGATCAAATCGATCTCATCGCGCCGATCCCGCAGGTCCTCAGCCTGGGATTCAAGACCTTCGGCATCGCCGCGTTAATCGTTCCGATCGCCCTGGCCCTGTTGATCGTCCTCCGGGTAGCGCAAGCCAGCGTGAACTTCACCGGCCTAACGAGACTGCCGATGGTGGCGGGCTGGGACCATTTGATGCCGCGCTGGTTCACCAAACTGCACCCGCGTTTCAAGACACCCGTGAACTCAATCCTCTTCGTGGGGATTGTCACCCTGGCAATGGGTTCGCTCAGCCTCATCGGCGTCGGCCAGCAGGAATCGTTTCAGCTTCTCTTCAACGCCGGCGGAATCTTTTATGCGCTGACCTATCTCGTCATGTTTGCCATCACGCTCTTCGGTTTGCGCCTGTTGAAGCCGGCGCCCCCCTGGTGGCTTCGGATCGCCGCCGCCTCCGGGTTCCTCATGACTTTGCTTTACGTCACGCTCTCGATCTTTCCGATCATCGATGTGAAAAGCAATTTCAGCTTCACCATCAAAATCGCCGGCGTGATCCTTGGCGCCAATGTCCTGGGCCTCTGCATTTTTGTCGCGGCCCGTGCGAAACGAGCGCGAGGTTGAACAGTCACAAAAGAGAATGGGCAGGGTTGGATTCGAACCAACGAAGGCGTAAGCCAGCGGATTTACAGTCCGCCCCGTTTGGCCACTTCGGTACCTACCCGCATGCCGGTGAAGGCGAGCGTTGATATAGGCTCGGGGGCCTCGCGTCGCAAGTGTTTTGCCTGGAGCCGGTGGCGCAAGTGAGTCCCACGTCTCCGGCGGCTTCGTCGCCTCAAGGAGCGGCGGTTTGCGACCGCCGTTTTTAGGTCGGCGGTTTCAAACCGCCGCTCCTTGGGCAAAAAAATCCGCGATCGATTCGGCCACGTATCGCTGGGCTTCACGCGATAATTCAGGGTACATCGGCAGGGCCAGCGTTTCCCGGGCGGCGCGTTCGGTTTCCGGGAAATCGCCCACGTGATAGCCGAGGTATTCAAAGCATTTTTGTTCGTGCAGTCCGAGCGGGTAGTAGATGGCTGTCCCGATTTCTCTCCGCGTCAGATGCTCCCGCAATGCATCCCGTTGCGGAGTGCGGATCACATACTGGTGGTAAATGTGATGATTCGTCAGGCCGCGCTCACGAAATGGTTCCGCGGGCAGCGTCACGTGACCCGTTAGGCCAAGTCGCGTGAATTCTTCGCGGTAAACATCCGCGGCGGCGCGCCGGGCGGCCGACCATCCATCGAGGAAGGGCAACTTCACTCCCAGGATGGCCGCCTGCATTTCATCGAGCCGGAAGTTGCCTCCGATAAGGTGATGATAATAGCGCGGCTCCATTCCATGCTGACGGCAGGTCCGGAGACGCTGCGCAAACTCCTCATCCCGGCAAACCACCATGCCGGCGTCACCGGCGGCGCCCAGGTTCTTTGTGGGATAAAAGCTGAAATAGCCGACTTCGCCCATCGCACCGGCTTTCGCCGTCGCCCCGCCAAAAGGATATTCCGCGCCAATGGCCTGGGCCGCGTCTTCTATCACCTCGAGCTGAAAGCGTTCGGAGATTCGATGAATGGCGTCCATCTCGCAGCAAAGGCCGTAGAGATGCACCGGAACGATGGCGCGCAGTGTTTCGCCTTTAGGGCCGAGAAGCGATCCACCTTTGTCACGGCGACAGGAAGTCGTCAGGTAACGCTCCAATGCGACCGGATCCATGTTGTAAGTTTCCGGATCGATATCGATGAAGATGGGCGTGGCTCCGACGCGCGCGATGCAGCCACCCGTCGCAAAAAAGGAATAGGCGCTCGTGATGACCGCATCTCCCGGTCCGATTTCCATCGCAATTAGGATGGCCAGGAGGGCGTCGGTACCGGAGGAAACCCCGATGGCATGCGGGGACCCGCAATAATCGCGGATCGCTTCCTCGAAGGCTTCCACTTTCGGCCCGAGGATAAAGCTCTGACGACTGAGGACCTCGTCGAGTTGCACGCGAATCGGTTCCGCGAGCGCGCGATACTGTTCGCTGAGGTCGAGCAATGGCACGCGCATGGCTGGAAGAGGATGGCACCTTCGCCCCGGCGTTCAATTCGAACTTTGGCCTTTGCTCGCATTCGTTGACCGCGACGGGCGAGTAAGTTACCATCTGGGCCATGTCTTTGATCCGGGGGCTTTTTTGGCTCGTTCTATTTCTCTTCTTCACTTTCTGCTTCGTGGTGCTCTTCGAGTACGGGACTCACGATTTCGTTAGTGGATTCAAGACGGAGTTCGATCGAGTAAAGGCGTTTGCAGTTGAAGCCGGGAAACCGACGCCCAAACCGAAAAAGTAACGGGCGCTGTCGTAGTGGCTTTCGGCGGTCATAGACCGCCGCTACAGCACTCAGTCGACGAACTCGATCGCGGGCATTCTTTCGATATACCCGCGCTGATGGCCCGTGTGCAGAAAATCGCGAACCGCCTTTCGCCCGGTCTCGCCGTAGTCACGGGTGTAATCGTTCACGTACATTCCGATGAATTTTCCCGCGAGCCTCGCATCCATGTCGCGGGCATACGGCATCGAGTGCGCCACGGCTTCGTCTCGATGCGCGAGACCGAAATCGATGCTCTCGCGCATGATCTCGAGGAGATCGCGTTGCACGTCGGGCGCAATGTCTTTGCGCAAGACATTCCCCCCGAGGGGTAGCGGCAAGCCGGTCTCACGCTTCCACCATTCCCCGAGATCGACGATCTTGGTAAATCCCGATTGGCCGTAGGTCAGTTGGCCTTCGTGAATAATCAGACCCGCCGCAGCCCGTCCACTTTTGACGATCTCGAAGATTTGGTCGAACGGCACCACGATGTGATCGAAGTCGCCGAGATAAAGTTGTAGCGCCAGGTACGCGCTCGTCATCCGGCCCGGGATTGCGATGGTGCGATTCCGAAGCCAGGCCCGGATTTCGGCGTCCGAAGCGCCCGCGGCCAGGCCATCCGCGTGAGTCGACACTACCATCGGACCATAGCCATCACCCATGCTTGCTCCGCAGGGCAGAAGCGCGTAGCGATCGCTCACATGCGCGTACGCGTGAATCGAGACCGCGGAAATGTGGAGCTCGCCGCGCAGCGCGCGCTCGTTCAACGTTTGAATGTCCTCGAGCCGATGCTCGAAACGATAACCGCGCAAATCGATTTTGTTTTCGGCCATCGCGTAAAACATGAAGGCGTCGTCCGGGTCGGGAGAATGTCCCAGAGTGAAGACGTTCTGCTCAGACGACATGGCGGCACGCTAACGGCGACGGCGCAGCTTGGCAAAAGGTAGGGCGAGACTCTGTTGAGCCGAACGGTAATGCACGGCGCGGCTCGACGGAGTCTCGCCCTACCATTCTGTTGTTGTTTGCGTAGAGGAAGGCGCACCGATAACCTGCGGTTGGCATGGCGAAATCAGCTCTCGGCAAAGGTCTCAGCGCGTTAATCAGTGCTCGTCCGCCTGCGCCGAGAATGGAACCGGAGCCCGGCGAGAAAATTCGTCAGGTCAGCCTCACGAGCATTGTGCCGAGCCCGTTGCAACCGCGAAAAGATTTTGCGCGTGATGTCCTGGAAGAATTGATCGAATCGATCCGCCAGCACGGAATCATCCAGCCTCTCGTCGTGCGTGATGTCGGTGGCCGGCACGAATTGATCGCGGGCGAACGCCGGTGGCGCGCGGCCCAGGAAGCTGGCCTCACGCAAGTGCCGGTAATTACTCGCGTCGCGACCGACCTCGAGGTGCTTGAGCTATCCCTGATCGAAAATCTACAACGCGCCGACCTCAATCCGATAGAGGAAGCGCAGGCGTATGCGCGGTTGGCTGGGGAATTTGGAATGAGACAGGAGGACATCGCGCAAAAAGTTGGACGCAGCCGCGCGGCCGTGGCCAATTCAATGCGGCTGCTCGATTTGCATCCGCAAGTGCAAACGTGGCTCACGCAGGGTTTGGTTTCGGTCGGGCACGCCAAAGTTCTGCTGGCCCTGAAAGAACCGGAAGAACAACGGGCCGTGGCCGAGACGATCCTGCGGCGGAGCGCAACCGTCCGGGCCACCGAACGTCTCGTGGCCCGGCAACTCGGCAGCACCCGGCCCCGGCGGCGACAGACCGCCGCGGCCACCGTCACTTCCGCGATGATCGACGATCTGCAAAATCGTTTGCAGGAACATCTCGGAACTCGGGTAGTGCTGCACCACGGCGAGAAACGCGGACGAATCGAGATCGAATATTACGGCAACGACGATTTGCAGCGCGTTCTGGCCGCGCTCGGTTTATCGGTGAGCGAGACGTAACATGGGCGGCCCAGGTGGATCGCGAGCTCCGCGCGCGATGACAGAACGGCGGCGAAGTCGCAAAAATAAACGTCGCGCGCGGAGCGCACGGTCCACCTTCATCGGTTTCCTTCTTTCGTTCGTTTTGCTTGGCGCTTGCGAGCGAGCGCAGACGGCGACGAAGTCCCGACCCGACAATCAGAAAAAAATCTGGGAAGAATTCTCAGGCGAGAAGGCGCTCGCGCATGTTCAGGCTATGGTGGATTTCGGTCCGCGTCCTCCGGGAACCGAAGCGATTGAAAAGACCCGAGCGTATCTCAACCAACAACTGGAACTTTTCGGCTGGAAGGTGACGCGTCAGACTTTCACGGACGACACCCCGCGCGGGAAAGTCGAGTTCGTGAATCTTATCGCGACCTCCCCCGCGAAGGACGCAGCTCCCGCCTTTCTCATCTGCTCGCACTACGATACCAAGACGTTCGACACGGCCAGCTTCGTCGGCGCGAATGACGCCGGGTCGAGCACCGGTCTGCTCCTGGAGCTCGCCCGCGTTCTGGCCGGGCGCCCGGACCTCGCGCGCAAAGCGGCGCTCGTATTTTTCGACGGCGAGGAAGCGTATCAAGCGTTTTCCGACACGGACGGTCTTTACGGAAGCCGCTACTTCGCGAAACAGCTCGCGGCTGAAAATAAGACGAAGCAATATCGCGGCGGCGTTTTGCTGGACATGGTTGGAGACCGATCGCTGAATATCACACTGCCGCCCGATTCGCCTGCTGAGATGGCGCGCGACATCTTCGCCGCGGCTGACGCTTTGAAACTGCGAAAGTATTTCACCTATTGCGACCGCGACATCATGGACGATCACACACCGTTGAATGAGGTCGGGATCTCCACGATTGATTTGATCGATTTCGATTACGACGCATGGCATACCCCCGATGACACAATCGACAAACTCAGTGCCGAGAGCCTTCGGACGGTCGGTGCGGTCACAGCGTATTACCTCTCCGAAATTGCATTGAAATAATGGGCAAACGCCGTCTGTCCGTCCTGATTGCAATCGCGTGCGTGGCCGGTGTGATCGGAAGCGAAATGCTTTGTCGCTGGGATGTCTTCCGCGATGCAGCAGGACGTCGTTTCGGCCGCGGACGCCTCATCGCGATCACAGGCGGCGCCGGCATCTATGAGAGGGATCTCGATGGTGACGCAGTTTTCACCGCTTCCGAGTTGGTCGCCGTGGAAAATCTTCGCCGCGTCGCCCGGAACGAACAGACGGATGCGACGAAAATCGATCACGAGTTGTCTCTGCTGCGCGCGCAATTTATCTCTGAAAAGGCATTTGCCCGGACTCTCGCTTCGAGTGGTCTTTCGCTCTCAACCTTGCGTGAAAAAATCGGTGCTCAGCTTCGTTCGCTCCAATGGCTCGAGAAACAATTGACGGACCCGGCCAACCCAACCGAAAACCAATGCCGTCAATTTTACGAAGCGCACCGCGGGCTCTTCGCGCAACCCATCCGGTTTCGCGCTTCACATATTTTTCTCGCCGCCCCCGCGGAAACACCACCGGAAGCGGTGGAAGCGAAGGGAAAGTTAATCGAAGCGCTGGCCGTCCGGCTGTCTCGCGGCGAAGCGTTTTTTTCGCAGCTTGCCGCGGAAGCATCCGAGGATGAGGCCACCAAAGCGCGCGGCGGCGATCTCGGTTTTTTTTCTTCAGCGCGAATGCCTCCGGAGTTTTTCGCCGAGGTCGGAAAACTCCGCGCCGGCCAAACCAGCAAACCGTTTCACTCGCCTCTGGGTTTCCACATCGTCCAAGTGACGGAGATCAAACCCGCGCGCGGGCTTAACTTCGAGGAAGTACGAGCGGAAGCAGCGCTCGCCATCACAAACGGAAGGCGAGCCTTGCTTGCGGAAGGCCTAACTGAGACTCTTGGCCGGGCCGATTACGTTCGCGCTGAGTAAAAGCTGTCTTTGCCGGGGAAAGTTCGGCGTTGCGTCGCCGCGGGTTTGCCCTGATTTTCAGCGGTCACCGGAAAAGCGGCGACCCCCAACTAACTCATGTCAATTCGCACCCGAAAAAATGTAGGAGTGATCGGCCTCGGAATCATCGGCTCGCGCGTGGCCGATAATTTGAGGCAAAACGGATTCCATGTCTTCGTTTGGAACCGCACGCCGCGTCCGGTTCCGAACTTTGTCGGTTCCCCGGCGGAAGTCGCGGAGCTATGCGATTTCATCCAGATTTTCGTTTCGGACGACGAGGCGTTGCTGCAAATGGCGCAACGGATCGCGCGCGATGTCACTCCGAACCACGTGGTCATGGCCCATTGCACGGTTTCGCCCGACACCATGCGCGCGGCCGCCGAGATCGTCGAAAAGCGTGGCGCGCGATTCCTCGACGCTCCCTTCACCGGAAGCAAAACGGCGGCGGAGAACGGCCAGCTTGTTTATTACGTCGGCGGTGACGAAGCGGCGCTGCGCCTGGTGCGGCCGGTTTTGGAAGCGAGCAGCAAGGAAATCCTGGAGATCGGCAAAGTGGGCGACGCCACTACGATCAAGGTCGCGACTAATATGGTGACGGCGGCGAGCGTGCAGGCCGCGGCAGAGGCGCTGGCTCTCATTCACAAGTCGGGTTTGCCGGCGGAGAAATTTACCGCCGCCATGCGAAACAACGGAAGCAACTCTTCCACGCTCGACATGAAATTGCCGATGATGATCGAGGGTAATTTCGACGCTCATTTTTCGGTCAAGCACATGCTGAAGGACGTGGTCATCGCCACACGCCTGGCTCGCGGATTCGGGATCGAGTTCGGCGCCACCGACGCTTCGCGGCACGGGTTAACCGAGGAGATGCGGCAAGGACGAGGGGACGACGATTATTCATCGCTTTTCCGGCAATATTTTCCGTCCGGCGGTCCGCTCAATCGCGACGAGATCGCAAAAGACGATCAGCCACGTCTCACGGGGATTGATGAAGAGAAGGTTCCGGAGCCAGTGAGTGAGAATGCTGTTGTCGAATCTTCCGCGGAGTCGGCGTTGAACGCAGCTGGGGAACAAACAGAACCTTCGCCTGAGGTGCAGACGGGCGCTGCGGCAGATCCATCATCTGGCGAAATGGAAGTGGCGGCCCGCTCGAAGCCCGAGGACGAACACGATGCGGCTAAATCCGCAGTCATGGTTGAAGCGACGGACGAAGGAGCGCCGGCGCTTGGGCAAAGCGCAGGTATGAGCGACACGAATGAACCAGCTTTTGCGTCGTCCGCTCCGTCCTCCGCCAAAGAGGAAGCGAGCGACTCGCCTCGAGGATTATGGGGCGGCTTCTGGAAGCGCCGAATCGACAGTTGAGTCTCGCGGAAGCGTCCCTTATGACGCCGTCTTTCAATCCCAGACAGGGCGCGTTTTTTGACCTGTCTTCGCGCGTAAAATTGCGGATGACGGGCAGCGACAGACTTCGCTTCCTCAACGGCCAAATTAGCAACGACCTGCGAAAAGCGACCGCCGGCTCCGCGATCCAGGCCTCAGTCTTGAATGCAAAGGGAAAAATGAATGCGAGCATTTTCATCTCCGAGGATGGCGATTCGTTTTTGATCGACACGGACCCGGAACTGCGGGAACAGCTCCCGGCTCGAATCGACCGATACATCATCGCCGATGATGTGCAGATAGAGGATGTCACGGACCGGTTTGGGATTTTCCATGTCAGCGGCGAGATGACCTCCATCCCTTTCCAGGCAGGAAGGACCGTGACGGCAAATCGATTCGGCTGTCCCGGCCGGGATCTTTGGTTCGAGAGAACGGAACACGAAGGAGCCCGCCAGCAATTAGGCACGACTCTTTTTCTTTGCGATGAGGAATGCGCGGAAGTTTTCCGGATTGAGCAGGGGATACCGCGATGGGGCCATGAGCTGACAGATCAGATCATCCCGACGGAGGCGAACTTGGAAGCGACTTCGATCGATTACTCGAAAGGTTGCTACATCGGGCAGGAAGTGATTTCGCGGATCAAGATGTCGGGCCAGGTCAACAAACGTCTCTGCGGCCTGGTCTCGCTTTCGGGCGCTGCGCTCTCCGGGGGGATGCGGCTCACTTCGACCGAAGATAAGGGCAAGGAAATCGGCTGGATCACGAGCGCGGCCCGAAGTGTGCGATTGGAAAAAGAGATTGCGCTCGGCTACGTGAAGCGCGGTTTTAATTTAGTGGGAACACGCCTCCTGGCCCTGCCGCCTGAAAATTCTCCGGAGGCCAAAAGCGCGCCAGTCCAGATCGTTGAGATTCCTTTTGTCTGAGTAACGCGCAATGAGCCAAGTCATTCTCAAGAGCGTTTCGCAGATCTACCCTCGCAGGGATGGGACCGATCTCACTGTGGTCAGCAACCTGAATCTCGAGATTGCAGATCACGAATTCCTTGTCCTGACCGGACCGATTGGCGGCGGACAATCAGCTGTGATTCGCATGGTCGGGGGCTTGGAAGCGGTTTCAAAGGGCGACATCTTCATCGGCGATCGCCGCCTCAACGATGTTCTGTCGAAAGACCGCGATGTCGCGCTGGTGCCCGGAAACTATGTGCCTTATCCACGGATGACGGTCCGTGAAAATATCGCCCTGGGTCTAAAGCACCGGAAATTTGCCGAAGGTGAAATCAAGAAGCGGGTGACGGCGGCGGCCGAAGTGCTCCAGCTCCAGGAACTCTTGGACGCGAAGCCGGAGGTTCTTTCCGCCGAACACCGCCAACGCCTCGCCCTCGCGCGCGCCATTGCGCTTCAGCCGAAAGTCTTTCTCTTCGACGAGCCACTAACGGATCTCGACCCGGCGACGCGCGCGCTAATGCGCAATGAAATCGCGAAGCTGCATCAGCGTTTGCAGGTGACAACGATCTACGTCACGCACGATCCAATCGAAGCGATGGCGCTGAGCGGCCGGCTTGTCGTCATGACCGACGGGACGATCCAGCAGGACGGAAGCGCGGCAACCCTCTACGACGAGCCTGACAATTTTCTCGTCGCCCGTTTCCTCGGTAACCCTCCGATGAATTTAGTGCAGGGCACCCTGAAGCAGGATCGTGATTTTGTCCTCTTCTCCGAGATGGAAGAGGGCACGATCGAAGTGCATTTGCCGAGTTCGGAATTTCCGCTGGCCCGAGATTTCATCGGCAAGCCGGTCGTTTTGGGAATTCGACCAGAAGACATTCAGGCCGCCGTGGCCTCAAACACGCCGGCAAAGTATGGCGGGGCTTTCCCGGCCATTGTCGATCTTATCGAATGGGCAGGGCGCGAGGCTGTTATGCATCTCAAAACGGGAGCAAACACGGTGGTTTGCCGTTATCGCCCAGGGATAGATCGCCCGGAATTCGGACAGCGCGGGCGATTCGAGGTGGATCTGGCCAAGGCACACCTGTTCGACGCCATTTCGACCCGGAGAATCGGCCCGGGGACATGATTTTGCCCTCGGTTCAAACTTGAGGCGGTTTTTTGTTGCCTTTCCAAGGCAGGGGCGGGTAATGTCGCCGATTACCCACCAAGGAACCAGCCATTGAACCAACAATTACTCTCTGAAATTGGCCGCACTCAGCGGTTGGAAATTCTTAACACCCTTAAGCGGACCAAGGGACTGTCTGTGAACGAGCTCGTCGGAAAAATGAAGATGAGCTACATGGGGATCAAGCAGCATTGCCTCACCCTCGAGCGCGACGGTTATCTCGATACCTGGCGACGCCCGCAAAAAATGGGCCGGCCGGAAATGGTCTATCGTCTGACGCGTCGGACGCACGATCTGTTCCCCTGCGATAGCAACGATTTCACGCTCGAGCTGCTAAAATCGATCAACGACGTTTACGGGCCGAACGGGCCGGAGAAAATGCTCTTCAATGTTTTTGAGCGCAAGACAGCGGCGCTGAAGGCGAAAGCGAAGGGCGAGACAGTGGCGGAGCGGGCGAAATGGCTCTCGGCCCAAAGGGAAAAAGAAGGATTCATGTCGCAATATGTCGCGGACGAAAAAGAAGGCGGCCCACAAATCCTGGAGTGCCATTCCCCCATTTTAAATCTGCTCGATCAATATCCGATCATTGGCCGCCTCGAACACGATCTCGTGGCCGGTGTCCTCGGGACGGAAGTCCGCCGGGAAGAAAGCCGCGCCTCGGGTCTCTACGAGTGCGCTTTCTACTTCTCAGTCTAATTTAGCGCGAAGCTCAGGCCTGTCACCCGAGGCTGGCGGAGCGCGCCGAGGGACCTCGCAAGCGCAGTGCGAGTTAGCTTGCGCCTGCACGGCACCGCTCGCGCGAACGACGTGGCTCTTGCGAAGCTAATCGGCGCTGCGACTGTGAGGTCCCTCGGCGCGCTGCGCCAGCCTCGGGATGACAACATCATGGCGCGGACACGATTCCGCTTTCGCGGTAGGCGAATTTCGGTTGATTGATGGCCCCATGCTACGGGCCTTTCCCACCGCAGTTATTGAGAACCTCGAGCCGTTGGTCAACGGCGGCCGCTACCCGGTCAAGCGCGTGGTGGGGGATGATCTTGCGGTCGAAGCGGATGTTTTCAAGGACGGCCACGATGTCGTTGCCGCGGCCCTAAAGTGGCGGCTTCTCGGCGAAGCGCACTGGCACGAGACGCCGATGGCGTTCGTCGATAACGATCGTTGGCGGGGCGTGTGCACTCTCTACGAAAACGCCACTTACGAATACACCGTCGAAGCCTGGACCGATACTTTTCGCGGCTGGCAGCACGAGTTTGCCAAGAAGTTCGAGGCCGGCATCGCGAATCTGGAGAGTGAAACGCTGGAAGGCGCGGCGCTCGTGGAGGATGCCGCGACGCGCGCCACCGATTACGCGGATGCCAACCGTCTCCGTGAACTGGCGGCGGCCATCCGGGCTTCCGACCACGAGGCAATCAATCAGATCGCGCATTCCGGCGAGCTCGAAGTCCTGATGGCGACCTATCCGGACCGTGCCGGTGCCACCCAGTACGCGCCGCCGCCGCGCGTCATTGTGGACCGGAAGGAAGCAAGGACCGCAGCGTGGTACGAGTTTTTCCCGAGATCGGCGGAAGGGAAAGGCGATCGCGGTTCGACTTTTCGCGATTGTTTGCCGCGCATCGACGACGCGAAGGCGATGGGGTTCGATGTGATTTACTTTCCCCCGATCCATCCCATTGGCTGGACGAATCGCAAAGGCCGCAACAACTCCGTCACCTGCGAGCCGTGGGAACCCGGAGTGCCCTATGCGATCGGAAGTGAATTCGGCGGGCACAAGGCGATCGAGCCCTCCCTCGGGACCTTCGAGGATTTTGCCTGGCTCGAGCAGGAGATTCGCAGCCGCGGGATGGAGATCGCTCTCGATTTCGCGATCAACTGTTCGCCCGATCATCCTTACGTGCAGGAACATCCGGATTGGTTCTATAAGCGCCCGGACGGAACGATCAAATACGCCGAGAACCCGCCGAAAAAGTATGAGGACATTTATCCGCTGAATTTTCGCTGCGAAAACTGGCCGGCGCTTTGGGCGGAAATGAAGAGCATCATCCTGTTCTGGGCCGACCGCGGCGTGCGCATTTTTCGCGTGGACAATCCGCACACCAAGCCGGTGCCTTTTTGGGAATATCTCATCTCCGGCGTGCGGGAGAAATATCCGGACGTGATCTTTCTTTCGGAGGCTTTCACGAAACCGAAGATGATGAAGGCATTAGCCAAAGCGGGTTTCACCCAGAGCTACACTTATTTTACCTGGCGCAACACCAAGGCCGAACTGACCGAGTATTTCACCGAGCTCACGCAGACTGAGATGCGTGATTTCTTCCGCGGCAATCTCTGGACGAACACGCCCGACATCCTGCCGGTCCACTTACAGGAAGGCGGGCGGCCGGCTTTCATGATCAGGTCCGTTCTAGCCGCAACGCTCTCGAGCGTTTACGGCATCTACAGCGGCTTCGAGCTTTGCGAAAACGCGGCCCTGGCCGGCCGGGAGGAGTATCTCGACTCGGAGAAATATCAGTGGAAAGAACGCGATTGGGATGCGCCCGGAAACATCAAGGATTGGATCACGCGCCTGAACCGGATCCGAAAGGAAAACCGCGCCCTTCAACTCTACGACAACCTGCGTTTTTACCGGACTGAGAACGATGCCATTCTCTGCTACGGCAAAATGACGCCGGCGCGCGATAACATCATCCTCATCGTGGTGAATCTCGACCCTTCCCGTTCGCAGCACTCCTACGTCCACATCCCGTGGAAAGATTTTGGCGCAATGGAGGCCGATGTTTATCAGGTGCACGACCTTCTGAGCGACTCCCGCTACATCTGGCACGGGAGCCGGAACTACGTGGAGCTGAATCCACTGGTGCAGCCCGCGCACATCTTTTGCGTGCGGCGGTGGCTGGCCGGGGAAAAGTTTGTTTGAACGCCGGAAGGCTCCACGCAGTCTCCACGCTGATGCTCCGCGCGCCCGCTATTTGCATCTGCCTTGGCCGCTCGCTATCGTAATCGCTATTCCGGA
>Ga0193744_1000221_pt1 | contig 15355 bp, 33 predicted proteins | sample L1a1metaG_FD_143056 | JGI IMG/M metagenome (GOLD analysis project Ga0193744, IMG submission 143056) | Soil microbial communities from a riparian zone of the East river system, Colorado, United States - L1a1 | ecosystem: Environmental > Terrestrial > Soil > Riparian zone | place: USA: East River...
TGGCATGGGCTGGCGCAAGTGCATGAGCAAGCTCGAGCACCGTGGGAGCTTCGAGGATCCGAAGAACCCTGGAGAGCTCCACAAGCTGCGTGAAGCTTACGCAGTCGAGATGGGACGAACAGACCACGCTGAGCTCGTTGAGATGGGCAAGCGTCTCGGCAAGACCGAGCACGTCATGAAGCAGCTGAAGAGCAGCGGCGTGGCGATCGATGACGAAGCTCTCAAAGCCTACCTCGAACAGAACGTACCGGCGGCTGAAGACGAATGAAGAAGAACAAACCTCTCGAAGTGTCGTGGCGCAACCAGTATTCAGCTGAAGAGCAAGAGAGGATCTCTGCAGAGTTCGAGGAGTTCTTGCAGAGAGGCTACACAGCCAAAGAAGCGGCCCTCTACATCGTGAACATCGGTGTGTGCGGGCCCGAGGGCGGGACGCGATTCAGTCCCGCCATGAACACCAGGATCCACGCTGTTCTGGAGCGGATGGGAATGACCAACCCTGTCCGCATCTACCTGTACAAGAAGAAGAAAGATGCGCGTGAGCGCAACGATGACTTCGAGGCCAACTACCTCGAGTCGTTGAGAGCCAACTTGATTCGAGTGACACCAAACCAATCGTGGCTGAAGCCACCAGACAAAGGATGAAACCATGAAGATCACCAAGCTACTGTCAGTTGTTCTGTTCTTGACCGCGTGCTCGTCGCAGGTTCCGGTCGCCGACCCGAACGCCAAGTACGACGATGACGTGGTCGACGGCGGTAGCTCGGGATCGGGCTCACAGCCCTCCGACTCTTCGATCGTCGCATGCTCGAGCTCGGCCTTGAACACGTGTGAAGCGGACCCGCAAGGCCCGATGGGCTTGCCAGGCGCTCCTGGGCTGCCCGGCGCCGATGGCAAGGATGGAGTCGACGGCAAAGATGGCCTGCCGGGTGCTGTGGGCGCCACGGGCGCGCAGGGCCCCAAGGGCGACAAGGGTGCTGACGGCCAAGACGGCGCCGACGGCGCGCCAGGTGCCATGGGCCTGCAGGGCCTCAAGGGCATGACCGGCAACACGGGTGCGACCGGCAACACGGGAGCCCAGGGCGTCCAGGGCGTGAAAGGCGACAAGGGAGACACCGGTGCAGCTGGCACGATCGACGCAACCAAGTTCTACATGGTGCAAGGCACGGTGACGGTGCCTTCTGGCCCGGAGCAAGGACTGCGCACCGGCCAAGCACTCTGCAACGCTGGTGACACGGTGATCAGCGGCGGCTGCCTCAACTCAGGGTTGGACAGCGATCTTTCCATCATCGCGTTCGGTCCTGGTGGAAGCCCTGTGCCGTGGGCATGGACGTGTCGCTGGAAGTTGCTCACGCCGACCACACACTCGTACGGCCTCGGCGTCTACGCGCTCTGCCTCGAGACCAACTGAAAACACAACCTGAAGGAGAACAATATGACATACAAGAAGATGGACTGGAGCAAGCCCAGCAAGATCAACGACGTGACTCTCGCATTCCCGGCCAACATCATCGGCGAGCTGTTGCCGCTCGAAGCTGACCTGCCCAAGGAGTTCCGAGATCTGAAAGACTCGCCGTTCGTGAAGATCGCGAGCGACTGGTTCTACGGAGATCTGACGCAGAAGCGGTACGAAGATCTCAAGCCGAGAGAAGGCATCATCAAGGACGATGCTGCCCGACACTTGAAAGCGTGTTTGGGCAGCTACCAGCCGAGCCACGAGCACAAGCTGGGAGGCGTCGCGTACCTCATGAGCTTGTGGTTCGAGCCGGAGCTGACTGGCGGATGAACAACCCGTACTTGGATGAGATCAACGAGCTGAAAGAGAAGGCCAAAAGTACACAGCCTGTCGGCTTCAGGTCTCACTACGCAGCGGGTATGGAGATCTGGCAGCACCGTCGGGAGTTGGCAAAGAAGTACGCGTGGGCCATCCCCGACGAGACAGCCATTCACCTGATCGCTGAGCTCGAGCCCATCGTCGAGATTGGCGCAGGAACCGGGTATTGGGCCTGGCTCCTGCGCCAGTGCGGCGTGCACATCAAGCCTTACGATCGCAAGCCCGGCAAAAACCACTGGGTCGAAGGCCTGTGGACAGGAGTGATCGCCGGCGGACCTCGCAATGCCAAGCGATATCCGGACCACGCGCTCATGTTGTGTTGGCCACTGTACGACGACCGCATGGCGTTCGAGTGCCTCAGCCGATACACCGGCGACACGGTCGTGTACATCGGCGAAGGCAGTGGTGGATGCACGGGCGATGACAAGTTCCACGCGATGCTCTACGAGCGTTTCGCGGAAGTGAAGCAACACGACATCCCGAAGTGGTGGGGTCTGCACGACTCACTGGAAATCTGGAGACGCAAATGACGAAATCCTTCCTTGGAACACTGCGCAAGATCTTCAAGTTCGATGCCGTGAAGGTCGAAGACGAACCGCACCGTGAGCCCGAGCTCCCGGTGGAGCCCACCGTGACTGCACCAACTGCACCTTGGCCTGCCGCTCGATTGGCCGAGCCTGCACTGCCTCCACGCATGCAGCCATCGCTGCGACAGCAGGAGATCTTGCAGCAGACCAAACCACGCGACTATCCCAGTCAGGCGTTCACTCGGCCGTACACACCAACGCAACCCATTCGTCGGCAGCCTCAGACCGATGAAACTTCCGACATGCTCGCTGCCGTGGTTGTGGCAGAAGCGGTGGTCGATCTATTCACCGACAACAGCAGTGATAACAGAAGTGACCCGCCTGCAGACGACACCTTCTCGGGTGGTGGAGGAGAGTACGGCGGAGGTGGGTCATCTGGAGAGTGGTGAATGGCTGTAGATGCAAAGACCAAAAGACAGTTCGACAAGATCGGTAAAGACGTCGTCGAGTACATCAGGCACACAACCAGAGATCCAAGCGCAACCATCGAAGGTTACAAGGCAGTGAGAGAACACCTTGACAACGTCATCGAAGCTGCAGAGCAAGAGCTCAAACAGCTGGAGGATCTGAAGAATGGCTGACACGATCGAAACGACACGCGAAGAGCGCGAGCTCTCCGCCATCCACCACGTGGGCGCCAACTACAAGCAGCACCAGGACGTCGTGCGCTTCGTGGAAGACACGGAAGAAGACAACAGGCCGATGCTGTACCACATGCGTGAGGACGCCAACCTCCTCGCCAAGTACCGCACGGAGAACATCGACGTCTTGGTCTCACGTGCCGTGCTGAAGATCTGCAGCGAGCACGAGATCGACATCGATGGACTCGAACGCAAGCTGGACGTCATGAAGAAGTGCGGTGATGAAACGACGCACCACGCTCGCATGATCAAGGCTGTACTGAAGCTCTACTTGGGGAAGAACTATGGCACAACATGAAGTCCCGTTCACTCAGTTCGACTTGCTCATGCTGCTGACTGGCGACTTGAAGAAAGGATACTTGGGCGACCTGTTCTGCCAGGCAGCTCACGCACAGATCTTGAGCATAGAGAACATCACGGGTCGTCAGTTCAACACATCAGAGCTCTGCACGGCTCTGGCAGAAGATGGGTCAAACTCGTTCTTCCAGGTTCCGAAGTATCTCTACGATGCATGGATCTCGTGCACAGACAGGCCGCTGTTCCGAGGCATGAAGATCAAGCCATGGCACCGTGAGTTCATCGTTCTTCAGCCCAACATGGATGAGCTGCAGGCATCCAAGCTGGGCAAGAGTCTGACCGAGTAGACACTGACACGGTCTTGACGTAGTGTTTCGCAGTTCTCTGGGCTCGTCACGGTTTCGACGGTTACGTGAATCTGTCTGTAGCGTGCCTCGGTTGGTCAGCAGGCCGAGTAAAAAGCCGACCAAACGTACTTGCAAACGACAATGCAAATGCTCAGGTGGTTGAATCCACCGACGTAGTCTTCGACAAGGCTGCGTGAGCCGTTGATGGAGAATCTGGTCGAGCTCCATCGGCGTAAGAAGACCCGCAGTTCACTCGAGCGTTGGCATCGAGTGAGATCGTAGGTAGAAGCCAAATGGTGGAGGCAAACCGAAAGGGATGCCCCGAAGCACGGGGGCTGGGACATCAGGTTGCTCAATACCTGGAACTCCAGCTACGCACGTAGAAGCGGACAGAAGAGTGTTACCGGACGCGTGTTCGACTCACGCCGAGTCCACCAATGCCCTACAAGTCGAAAGAAGTGCAGCGCGAGTATCAACGGAAGTGGGTAGCAGAGAGACGGCGCAAGTGGCTGGCAGAGAACGGCCCTTGCGCCCGGTGCGGATCAGACGAAGACCTCGAAGTCGATCACATCGACAAGAACGAGAAGATCGACCACAAGGTATGGTCGTGGGCAGAAGAGCGGATGCTGGCCGAGCTCTCGAAATGCCAAGTGCTTTGCAAGAAGTGCCACACAACGAAGACGGTTACCGAAGGTCAACAGCCGAAGCACGGCACACAGAACATGTACCAGTACTACAAGTGCCGGTGCACTGAATGTGTGAAAGCTAAGGTAGCGGCCAACAAGAAATACCTGCGCGCATAGGGGCACAACGACCATGGGCTACGTGCATCTGACGCCGGATGATCTACTGAAGAAGATCAACACAGGCGAGTACAAATCCATAACTGCAGCTAGGCGTGCCATCGGAAAGCTGAAGACAAACGATGCGATGAGAGACAAGTTGTACATCGCTGCCTCAAAGAAGTTCGGTGTCCCGCTGCACAATCCTGGCAGCGGATCAAACCTGTCCATCGACCCATACATCGCGCTGGCCTTTACGCTCATCGAGATGCAGTCCAAAGAGCCTGAGCTGAGAACCAGGCTGTTGAAGATTCTTGGCGAAGCATTGCGATGCAACATCTCGTTGAGAAAGCTGGACAGATTGGTCAGAACGCCAGCACCAAAGATGGTAAACAGGACGCCGGTGCAAGCCAACTTGAGGCGCATTCGTCACGGAAAGAAGTGACGTAAAAGAAGGCGCCCATGGCCTTCTTCTTTTAGCCTCCGGTACAATCGATCCATGCTGGTCAGCCTGCCCGCCAAGGTCGCGTTCATCCACAACCACAAGACGGGTGGCGTCAGCACACGCCACTGGATGATCCAGCAGTACCCAGAAACACACTACGACGGCCATGGCCACGAGAGTGCAGCTGAGGCTGTAGCGCGTGTAGGGCTCGAGACGTGGGATCAATACTTCTCGTTCGGCTTCGTACGCAACCCGTGGGCTCGCATGCTGAGCTGGTGGTGCATGTTCACGGAACGACCGACCGCTTACGCCGAGTCTCCCACGTGGAAATACGCGCGCACGGCCCGAACGTTCGAGGAGTTCATCTTCAAGTGCAGAGACACCATCTACGAGCCAGGTGCAGCCAAGAGCTTCGTGCGCCCGCAGCTCCAGTACTTCACGGATGCGGCAGGCAAGCAGCTCGTCGACTTCATCGGCCAGTACGAGAACCTGCAGGCCGACATCGACAAGATCGCTGAGCTCACGGGCGTGCCGAGAAGACAGCTCGAGCACCACAACCGCACGAACGTGGAGAAGGACTACCGTGCTCACTACACGTGGGTCACCAAGGCGGTAGTCGGTCAGCGCTTCGCAGAAGACATCGAACGTTTCAAGTACACGTTCTGATCACGCAGCTGCCTGCATGGCGCCGAGCAACGGCAGCGAGCGCAGCAGCTTCTTGGCTGCAGCTCCGAACGCCACGGACGTGAGCTTGCCGCCCAGGTCGGGCTCGAAGTTCAAGGCGCACGGGATGCCCGCTTCAGTAGCAGCCTTGGCCAACGACCAGATGTCATCGCTCTCGAGGTGCACGATCGTCTTGTACGACGCGTGCCACACCTTGTAGAGCTCCCCGTACTTCTCCTGGAACTCGCACACCGCATGCGTGGACTGCGCTGCCTTCAAGCCAAAGTTGAGATCACTGCGAACCACCGTGTAGAGACGTTCCATGTTGTATTTCTCCTGGTGCGATCGGCGGGAGTTGAACCCGCATCTCCGACGTCATTACGGTCGGTGTGTTACCAACAACACTTCGTTCGCATGGCGCAGTGAGCAGGCTCCGACCCTGCGACTTCCGACTTCATTACGGTCGGCGCTCTACCAGCTGAGCTATCACTGCATCGGCCCCCAGGCATGGACTTGAACCATGGACCTCCGCCAGCTGCCGGAACGAGCTCGAGCTCGTCACCCGTCCACTGATGGTGCTCTGCCACTGAGCTACCTCGGGGATATTGGTGCCCGCCGAGAAGACTTTCGCCTTCCCAGCGGACATGGTGGTCTAGGGATGGATTGAACATCCGACCTCCAGCCACGCCTTTGGGACGAAGCTGGTGCTCTACCGACTGAGCTACTGGACCAAGAACGCAGAAAGCCACCCGAAGGACGAACCCTCGAGTGGCTTTGAACGAGTCAAGCAGTGATGCCGACCCGGACCGAACACCGATCGCTTCAACCTGGGTGCGCGCTTGCGCCGCCTCAATGGGAGCTGATCAACATGCTCCGAGCCTAAGCAGGTCTGCAGAGCGTGTCAAGGGTGCAGCTTCAACAGCACGATCAGCAGGGCGACGAGCGCCAGGACCACGGCCACCCAGTTCTGGGCGACGATGGGGCGTGGCCCAGCTGCGAGCAGGAGGATGGCGATGCACAGGAGGATGAGGGCGGCGAATAGCATGCACCACAGTACCACCAGGCGTCCTGGTGGGGCTCAGGCTCGTGGCGTGCGGCAGGCCTCGAGCCTGAGCCGTTCTGGCGGCCTTGTCTGCCGCAATCGCTGCCAAGGTTTTGCAGCAGGCACCCTGACGGGGCTCGAACCCGCGACGACCGACTCCACAAGCCGGCGCTCTGCCAACTGAGCTACAGGGCACGCAAGCGCGTACTTCAGCTTTGGACCGTTTCACGGGAAACGTGGCGGTGTGGGCGGCAGGACTCGAACCTGCAATGCGCAAGCGCCACGGATTTACAGTCCGCTGCTGAACCATTCAGCCTCGCCCACTCAGATCGCGGTTGGCCGAGCTGCGAGCTCGGCTAGCGATAGAGCCGACGAGGCGATCGATGGGTGGTGGTCTGGGCGGCTGGGATTGAACCAGCGACCTCCGGTTCCCGAAACCGGCGTGCTACCGCTGCACTACGCCCAGAAATGGACGGTTGCGCGCCACAAGTGCGCGCGTGCGTTGGGAGCTGGGCTGCCGGGAATGCGAGGACCACGGGCAGAGCCTCGCTGATCTCGAGCCGAGCGTCAAGAGCCCATCAAGTGCGAGCCCGAAACAGCTGCACAACCCGTATGAAAGCGGGCTAAAACACTTCTACCAGTTCCACAGCGTTTAGACAGATTGCTGTGTGATCTCGGCCTGTTACTCGCATCAGTTGGAACAAGGCCGCCACATGCACCTGTACGGCCGTTCCAGTTCTGACGCGGTGCTTACGCGGTGACCTGCAGGCTAAAGAAAAGGGAGCTCGCGGGCACCACACGGGCACCGACACCGGCTTCCCATCAAGTACCGGGCACCGGTACGCTTGGGGCTCTCGGGCTGCCGTCCATCGGGACTGTGGGCTCTCTGTTGGTGTCGTGAGGGTGGTGAGGCCCTCCCAGTGGGCAGCTGGGAGGGCTTCATTTTTCAGGCATCTGGACGAGCGCCGTCGCGCAGGTAGTCGAGCTCGGCCTGCAACATGGGCACGAGCGAGCCGATCGGCCCCGTGTCGGGCGACAAGATGGTGGCCGCAAGATGCGCGCGTGCCTGCTCTTCGTCCGTGCAGACGCCCGCATGGATGAGCATCTGGCACAAGCCACTGATCATCGTGACGATGGTGACGGCCGCGTTCTCGTTCACGACCGCCGCGTTGATCTTCTTCCAGATGCGTTCGTCAGGCTTGAACTCTGGCATCTCACTCTCCTTCAGGGATGAACCCGCAGTTGTCGCATATAAGCGTGCGCTCTTCACTGCACTCCTTGCAGAGCTGGTCGTCGTCCAGCTGATCGAGGAACGCCAAGATCCGGTCGCGGTTCTCTTCGACTCCACGGCCATTCGCCAACAGCAATACGCGAGAGCGAATCTCGAGACTGCTGATTCGTTCTTTGGATGCTGTCATCTCTTCTTCAGTCATGCTGTGACCTTCTCACCCAGGCAGATGTGGAGTGTTGATGCTGCGAATGATGTCCAAGAACAAGTGGAACACAGCCAGCGTGAGCCAGCCGAAGACCCACCACTTCATCTTCAGTTGCCTGACCTGCTTGCGCGTCAGAAATACTTCAGGGCAATCCCGTTCAGGATCACGTGCATGATGTTGTCCGCCACGATCATTAGCCACACTGTCATCCATTGCGGTCTTTCGTTCGGGTAGCCGGTCATGCGGCACTCGTACCAAGGTGGGTTACGAATCTTGATTACTTCCCTCGTCTCAAGTCCGGGCTCTGGATCTCCAAGATGGACGACACTTCTGTCGATCCATTTGGGCGCCAGGAAGTTCTTGGCCCACACGACGTAACGGGCCAAGCGCCAGCGGTCGATTATGAAGTGCGTGACGGCGATGAAGACGAGCGCTGGTACCGACTTGGTGAGCAGGGCGAAAGGCACGGTGTACAGGATGACGTGCACGAGACAAGCGGTCGTGCGCTTCGTCTTCTCCTGTGCTTGCCAGTCGCTTTGCAGGATGTAGTCGCCCACCGCGTGAGCGACGAGTGCGTCGGCCGTGATCACTTGGCGAGCTCGCACTGCAGACGGTAGCCCTCGAGCATCCACAGCTTGTCGACCAGCCGCTTCTTGCAGATGCTCACGCCGAGCTCGTGGTCGTAGTTCGCAGGATCTACGCAACCGCTGGACTCGACCATCTCGAAGCCGTTGGGCAGCTTGGCCACAACCACCGTGGTCTTGTCGCCCATCTTCTGGTCGAAGTAGACGGCGTGCTCGAGGAGGTCGCGGATGCGTTCGGGTGAAATCTTGTTCTCGCTCATCGTATTTCTCGCTTTCGGTTGTTCACTGGCGTTCCCACCAATCTCTCAGCTCACCGCTGTGCTCGAGAGTTTCGGCCTGCAGTGGCCTCAGTTCGACTTCGATGTTCTCAGCCACTTCTTTGAATCCGGGTATCGAAGCAGCCGGGATGTTGATGTAACCCATCACGCAGCCATCATCGATGTCCACCACTTCCATGAGAACGTACTTCATTGTGTCCACCTCTTGCACGTCGTCTTCATGCAGAACTCGTTGCACTCTTGGATCGACATCTTCGGAGACAGCTTGCAGTTGTCGATGCACGCGTTCAGTAACGGCCCGTTGTACTCGAGGCACTGAATACGGGCCTGACGTTGGCCCTCTCGGAAGGTCCACACGCACAACACCGTGACGCCAGCTGCCATCACGACAACAGCGATCAGCCTGGGTATCAGCCACCAGAAGAACTCGCCCTTGCGCCGCTTCTCCTCGCGCGCCATGTGTTGCTTGAACAGATCGGTCGCCTTCTCGGGGCCGCTCTTCGGCTCTTCAACCAGGTTCATCGTTGCGTCTTCCTGCCTTTGCACAGCGTGCACGAGCTAGGCAGGATGCGGATGGCCGGCATGCCGAAGTAGCCCCCTTGAACGCCACCCGTCTTTGGCTCCTTGCCCGTGCCACTACAACGTTTGCACGGCTTCTTCGTTTTCCCACGAGTCTGTTGAACCAGGCGGCTCATCTTTTACACGCCATGTTTCGGCTCCTGAGCTCTCGTGCCATCAATGAACAGGCACTCGTCTATCTCGTGTTCCAGTAGGTCGAGGATCACCTTGCGAACTGCAACACGAATGACGCCCTCTTCAAACGTGTCGGGGATGACCAGTCTCTGCTCGATCCTCGACTTGCTGCCCGTCTTGTAGACGTCGTCTACTTCCAACTTCCCCAAGATGACGAAGTCACCATTTTCGTGCGTGACTTCAGCCTTGAGGCTGTGAATCTTGAACTTCGACAGATCTACATCCATCTGAGACATCCTCGTTGAACGTGAGACAACAGGGGCCGAGACAGCTGGGGCAAGCATCACCACGGAGCTCGGTTTTGATGATCCACGTGTTCACGTGGCCGTTGATGCAACGGAACTTGTTCGCGTCATACCAGCGATCAGGTAAACCCATGAAGAGCTTGCCGCCCTCGAGAGCGATGAGCTCAGCCTGCTGAGCCTTGAGAGCCTGGCACTGCTGCTTGAACTCCTCTGTCACCACAAGCCCGCATTCTTGAGGCGTGTGGCATATCCGGCAGCCTCACTGTTGGCAGCACGCAGACGTTCGGCCATCTGACCCACGCATGCTGGCAAGTTCTTGGGCCCGCCCGCATACGTCTCGGTCAAGTGTCCGGCCACTTCCATCCAGGCCTTCTCGCTCTCTTCTTTGTATTTCCTGAGCGATTGGACCTCGCGTTCGAGAGCATCTACCAAGTCTTCCATCAGTCGTTCCCTGTTCGATTGCGGCAACCGCTGCACATGCGACCATCTTCTGGAGACAAGCCCTTTGCACCACACGTGTTGCACGTCAAGCGAGACTTGCTCCAGTTCTCGAGCTTCTCGTACGTGACACTGAGCGTGCACTCCCCTGCCGACTTGAAGTCATCTCCTTCAAGCACGTACCCGTTCGACTCGAACATGCTCGTTACCTTGATGGAGCCACCATCGATACTCGAGTGCAGTGTGTGGAGAGCCTCGGATGCGCCCGTATTGAACTTCTCCTGTTCTTCTTTCGTGAGCACGGCCCGAACCACTTCTTCAGCTTCTTTCGGCTCCGCAGTCTTGCGGCACTGGTCAACGAACCGCTGGAGCGTGATGCTGTAGTTCAGCATCATGTCGTCCGGCACTCGAGCACCCGCGATGCCGCCCACCAACATGTTGAGTGCCATTTCGGCATCGTCGGGCGTGATGGGCGGTATCTCGTTCGTACGCAACGTGTCGACGTCCATGTAGTGAACGGGAATGGTCTCGACCTTCATGATGTCCAAGCGAGAGCCAGACTTGGGCGCCATGTCGTAGCTGATCAGGATACCGGGATTGGCCCTGATGCGAGCAGCCAGGACTCCCAGCTTCTTGCCGACTTCCAGTTTGTGCTTGCGGTCTTGTTCGAGCATCTCTTCGTTTGCACGTGTCTCTTCTTCAGTGCTCATACGGTTCCTCGTGATCTATAAACGCGCAAGAGCTCGGCCAATCGGACCGTCTCCGCACTGATGTTCCGCATCTCGTCGAACGTGACGAAGCGGGCGTGAAAGCCGATCTGTGCAGAACGCTCTCCATGCCTGAAGTCGATGAACCATCCACCGGCTTCTTGGCTGAGCGTCCCCAAGTGTTTTATCTCCGATCTGTAGATTTCCCACTTGCCCTCACCGGCCATCGCCTCAGCAAGCTCGATCGTGAAGCCGGGCAACCAGTCGACGTTGAAGTACTTCCGACTGAGATCCACCATGTACCTGTACAAGGCACGCTGGTGTGACGACATCCTCTTGTTGTAGTCGCGCATCACTTCCAGACCGTCACGATGGTCCAACCGACCGTGAACATGGCCAAGAGGGCCAGCGAGAGCCCGAGCGTACGGATCTTGCCACGATGATCGATGCGTTCCATGCGCAGCTCATGAACCTCTTTCCTCGCTGCATCCAGGTCTTCCCTGTACTGCTCGATCAACTGTTTGGCGACATCGAGACTGGTCGGCGTCTTGGCAGCCGGTACCGTCACGCCACCCAACACACGATTGAGCTCGTGTACCAGCCACTTGTCTTTTGGGATGTTGGCCGGCCTCGCATTCATGTCCGTGCCCGGACACTTGTGGAACTGCGCCATCTTGGTGATCACGAAGGCACCACAACGATCGCAACCCTCCCGCTCACTGGCCTTGAAGCTATCCATCATTTCTCTCCGGTCGTCTCTCGGGTCTCGTCGACTTCCCACTCGGGCCACTTCATGTCCACGGCGGTGTTGGGCTGATCTGCGTAGCCGTCGATCGATTGCAGGCTGGTGCCTCGAGCCATGTTGTACACCAAGTGCTCGGCGACTTCTTCAGGCTTCGTGAACTTGTAGAACTGCTTGCGCCAGTCGTCCGTGAGCACCGAGCTGAGCAAGTCTTCCGAGATCTCGATGGTGGTCGATACCAGGTGGTAGACGCGGAACTTCCGCATCTTCGGCTTCTTCTTAGCCGCATTTGCCCGAGGCTTGCGTGGCGAACGCTTCTTGACTGCCTTCTTTTTCGATGCCATCTCGTGACCCTTTCGATTCCAAGAACGTGGCGAACGCGAGCAAGGTGGCGACCGTGATGGGCGTGTGCTCGATGTGGTACGTGTTGGCGAGCTCTCGAGCCTTCGCGATGATGAACGCCCACTCCTCTTCACGACACTCCGAGAAGGCCTTGGCCGCGTCCTCCAGCCGCTTGATGACTTCACCACCGTGGATGTCCTTGGTGCCATTGAGCACCAGCTGGGCAGCACGCTCACGGTCTCTTTGATTGACTGGCATCTCGCTTGACTCGTTTCGTCTTCTTACCGATGACGTGGTGATCTAAGAACTCCACTGGGCTCGAGAACACGCGGACCTTGTCCTTGGGCAGCAAGAGCGTGTCACGATCTCGAGGGCGTTTGCCCACGTTCGACCTGTAGATGGCGGCGCCTGCACACTGAGGGCCCTCGAAGACGTGGCAGTCGATCCGGCCCTCACCATGCGCGATCTGAACCCACTCCTCCTTGGTACACGGACCGAGCCAGCCTTGTACCGACTTACGTGACCACGGGCAATCTGAGCAGGGCTTGGTGTGCTGCTTGTCCGACAGCTGCGTGTGCTCGGACGTAACAAGCTGAAGTGGCCGTTTACTCGTCAGCTCCATACTGAGGCTCCTTGAAGCGTTCTTTGCCGAAGCCTGGATCGCAGGCCATGTTGTCGTTCCAATCGGGTCCATCGTCGTAGATGGGGTAGTGCTTGACCCACGGCTGCTTGCAGCCCTCGCACTTGCGGCGAACATCGTGGCGGCCGTACACCATCAAGCCTTCAGGCTCCTTGAACACGTGCTCCGTGCCCTCATGGCAGTAGAGCGTGCTGATCCTGTAGCCCTCGAAGTCGGTGTGCTCATCCCACGGCAAGCCACACTCGCCACATGGACGCTGGGTGTCTCGCTTGCGCAGGTCTTCGAGCTCGAGCTTCATCTTGTCGAAGAAGTCGCGCACCAGGATGACATCATCAAGGTGACCAAGACTGCGTATGGCCGTTGGTTGAGCCTCCGACTGTATGCGCTTGAATGCCTCAGCCGCCTCTTCCACAGTCACGTCATGCAACGTCCGGTGTCCCATCTGTCACCCTTTCGGCAAGTCGTTCGACGCGGTCCTCAAGCTGCTGCAGCTTGGTGCGAAGCGATTCGTTATCATCCTCCAGCTCATCTACCTTCTCGGCCACCACGTGAACCGCTTCCGCAGTCTTCTCATCTGACAGAGGCCAGCCGTTACGTTTCTGTTTTAGAGCATGCAGTGCTTCCCTGAAGTTCATCAGCTTCTTTCTTTCGTGCGGTCATGCGCTTGCGAAGCGCGTTCGTTGCGGCCTGATGGCACTTCCAACACAGGGTTCGCAGATTGTCGAGGCCGCACAGACCTCCACCTTCCACAACAGGCAGGATGTGGTCCATCTCCCAGAGCCGCCTCGAGCCCAGGGCACGTTCACCCTTGAGGCCGAGCTCCGTGATGCGTGAGTTGCGCAGCATGATGGCTGCTTGCGTATCCTCTGGTGAGAGAAGGCCCCAAGGCGAGACCGTCTGCCAGCCCTGGGAACGCTTGAGCAGCACGTGCAGCTCTTCCTTGAGCCTCACGCAGTCGAGTTTGCACTCCACGCAGATGCCGTGATCGCGCTTCAACACCTGACTGGCAGCGAACGAGGGCTGCGTCTTCATCTTCCAGTTGAAGACACACTCCTTGCTACAGAACGTGCGCTTCGGTGGCACCGGCATCTTTCCGCATTCACGGCAGGGTTGATGCTTGCTTTCTACGTATCCGGCCCGTGGGTCGATGCGATGTGTACTCATGCTTCAGGGTACCGCGCTCTTATCCCTCACGATCTTGTAGCCACGCATCTTCAGGTTGTACCGGAGGTCTCCAGCAAGGCGGATCAGGTTGTACGTGCCTCGTGCCGTGCACATCACTGGGATGTTCGCGTCGACAGACTCGTCGTAGTTGGCCTGCTGGCATGCATCGATCGAGTGGCCCACCGCAAAGCCGATGGGCTCGACGTCTTCTTCTGTCAGCTCCTCTGGAGGCTTGGGCATGCGCGTGAACTGCCACGAGCCGATGAAGATGTAGCCCCAGTGGAAGCCTCGGAACTTCAGGCCGTGGCGATTGGGGATCTCCCGATCCCACACGAATCCTGGTAACAGTCCCATGTCGTTCACCTCGTCATCAGTTCTACATAGTCGAACTTCTCGCCAAGCGCATCATCGATGGTGACCTGCTTGCCCTTGAAGCCGAGCAGCTGTGCAGCATAGATGATCGCGTACTTCTGAATCGAGCTTCTGCCAAGAACAAAGTCAATGCCAGCCTCAGTGATTCTCCAGACGCCGCTGTTCTTGGTTTTCGTACTGGTGACTTCTTTCTGTTCTATCAAACCCCAGTAAGCCATCTTGGCCCACTCTCGCTTGGAGATCGCTTCCTTTGTTGCGTCGTCTGGCCTGGGTGTGTCTTCCAAGTGAATCCAGTCCCTGCCTTGTCGATACAACGCAATCAAGACCAGAGCCATGTTGCCACTCACCGGACGTTTGTAGATCTTGGCATGCTGCCCGCAACAGGGGCAGTGCACACCCTTATCCACGTGAAGCTGTAGCCACGCCTTGATTTCATCCAACGTGCTCGATCCCGTGATGTCCACGCTACTTCACCTTCTTGCGCTGCATGCTCTTCACCGCACGTTTGGTCTTTCGATTCAACTTCCCACTCTTCGCTTGGGCCAGCAGGCTCTTCTTGTACTCATCCCGGCTGTTGAAGCCCTGGCTCTTGTCCTCCGTGCCTTTTGTGCCTGTCGAATACATGGTCGCTGCCTTCTGTTTCACCATGCTTTGCACACAGGGCAGAAGCCCTCCAGCGTGTAGCTGCCGGCCCCGCACTTCTTGCAGCGATACGGGAACAGCGTGGTGGTCTGGTGCGAGTCGGCAATCTCGATCAGCTCGTTGACTCGATCGAGTGCGAAATCGATGGCTGCCATGTCCCTTGCGTACTCCTTGCGATTCTCACGGTGGCTGTCGTTGACGTTATGCAGAGCTCGAGCCCGCATCTCCTGCAGGCGCTTGACTGGATCGAACGGAATGGTCTCCCAGCCCGTGCACTCACCATGATCTGCCGATGCCGTCTTATTGCACTCGACATAGCTCTCCAAGTACTTGCCCGTGATGCCGAGCTCCTCGTATTCCTTGACACGGTCAGCCAT
>Ga0193744_1000222_pt1 | contig 15337 bp, 8 predicted proteins | sample L1a1metaG_FD_143056 | JGI IMG/M metagenome (GOLD analysis project Ga0193744, IMG submission 143056) | Soil microbial communities from a riparian zone of the East river system, Colorado, United States - L1a1 | ecosystem: Environmental > Terrestrial > Soil > Riparian zone | place: USA: East River...
CCGACATGGCGCGGTCGTTCCGCCAGATCGCGACGCTGGTCGCCACCACGGTCGAGGCCACCCGGGAGATCGAGCTGTCGACCAAGCAGCAGGCCAGCGCGGTCGAGCAGGTCCACGTCGCGATCGCCGGGCTGGCGCAGACCACCCGCGAGTCCGAGGCCAGCGCGAGCCAGACCCTGCAGACCTCGTCGCAGCTGACCTCGCTGTCGAGCTCGCTGACCCGGCTGGTCCAGGCGCGTGGCTGAATACCCCAATACGGACCGCCTCACGGGGACGAGCCAGCGCGGCGAACCCGATCTACGCTCTCCCTACACCGGACCGCGTCCCCATCAGCCCGCGCCGAGCTCCGAGATGGCCACGATCCTGATCGTCGACGATAGCCTGACCGTCCGCATGGACCTTGCGGACGCGCTCGCCGACGCCGGGTTCCACGCCGTGCACTGCGAGACGATCGTCGAGGCGCGGGTCGCGCTGCGCAGCCAGCCGATCGCGCTGGCGATCCTCGACATCCAGCTGCCCGACGGCGACGGCGTCGAGCTGCTCGCCCAGATCCGCAAGGACGGAACGCTCGGCGAGCTCCCGGTGCTGATGCTGTCGACCGAGGCCGAGATCAAGCACCGGATCCGCGGGATCCGCGGCGGCGCCAACGACTTCGTCGGCAAGCCGTACGACACCTACCAGGTGATCTCGCGGATCCGGCAGCTGATCGGCGCGCCGCCGGTCCGCGATCTGGTGCTGATCATCGACGACAGCGCGACCTACCGCGGCGAGCTGTCCGACGCGCTCGGCGCGTTCGGGTTCGCGACCGCGATCGCGACGGGCGGCAACGAGGGCCTGCGGATGGCGGCGACGCTGCGGCCGACCGCGATCGTGGTCGACGGCTTGATGCCGGACATGGACGGGGCCAGCGTGATCCGCCGGCTCCGGCTCGACCCCGGGCTGCGCACCACGCCGTGCCTGCTGCTGACCGCGTCGGACGCCAAGGACGCCGAGGTCCACGCCCTCGAGGCCGGCGCCGACGGCTTCATCCGCAAGGACGACCTCGGGCTGATCGTCGCCCGGGTCCGCGCGCTGCTGCGCTCGACCGGTCCGTTGCGCGGCGACGCCGACAGCCTGCTCGCGCCCAAGCGGATCCTCGCGGTCGACGACGATCCGGACTACCGCGGCATCCTGGCCGAGCGGCTGCGCAAGCGCGGCTACGACGTCGCGCACGCGGCGTCGGGCGAGGAGGCGATCGAGCTGCTCGCGGTGCAGAGCGTCGACTGCATCCTGCTCGACCGCTCGATGGCCGGGATCGGCGGGATCGAGACCTGCCGGCGGCTCAAGAGCTCGGCGATCGTACGCGACACCCCGCTGATCATCCTGACCGCGAGCGATCAGCGCGACGCCGTGCTCGAGGGCCTGGGCGCGGGCGCCGACGACTTCGTGCCCAAGTCCAGCGGGTTCGACGTGCTGTCGGCGCGGATCCAGGCCCAGATCCGGCGCAAGCAGATCGAGGACGAGCAGCGCAAGGTCCGCGACCAGCTGCTGCGCAGCCAGCTCGACGCGGCCGAGGCGCGCGCCGCCAAGTCGCTCGCCGAGGCCCGCGCCGTGATGGCCGAGGAGCTCGCCCGCGCCAACGACGAGCTCGCCCAGGCCAACCGCGAGCTCGAGGCGTTCAGCTACTCGGTGTCGCACGACCTGCGCGCGCCGCTGCGCACGATCAGCGCGTTCACCTACGCGATCATCGAGGACTTCGGCGAGCACATCGACGACCGCGCGCGCGATCACATCCGCCGCGTGCTGGCGGCGACCGCGCGGATGTCCGACCTGATCGACGCGCTGCTCGAGCTGTCGCGGATCAGCCGCGCGCCGATCGGCCGCCACCGGGTCGACCTCGGCCAGCTGTCCAGGGTCGTGCTCGACGAGCTGGCGCGGCGCGACCCGGCGCGCGAGGTCGGCCTCGACATCGCGCCCGGGCTGATCGTCGACGCCGACGGCCGGCTGATGCGGATCCTGCTCGACAACCTGCTCGGCAACGCGTGGAAGTTCACGATCCGCGCCGCCCCCGCGCGGATCGTGGTCGGCCGCGAGCCGGCGGTCGACGATGGCGATACCGTGTTCTACGTCCGCGACAATGGTGCAGGATTCGACAGCTCACAAGCGGAGCGACTATTCACGCCGTTCCAGCGCCTGCACAACGACTCCGATTTCACCGGGACCGGCATCGGGCTCGCCACGGTGAGGCGGATCGTCGAGCGCCACGGTGGAAAAATCTGGGCAGAAGGATCGATCGGCGAGGGTGCGAAGATTTCGTTCACTGTCCCTCCAATCGCCAACTGCCTCGCGTGTCGGTGAACAAAGCGTGAGGGGCTTGCCAGTCCGAGTGCAACCGGCCTATCGTTTTCCTCCTCGAGGGGTTTAGGTCCGGTAGCTTGGTGCCGAGAGCAACGTCTGAACACGCTCCGCTGCAGCTGCTCGTAGCAGAAGACTCCGAAGACGACTTCGAGATTCTGCTGCGCGAGCTGCGGAAGGGCGGTTACGTGGTCTCCGCCGAGCGCGTGAAGTCGACCCTGGAGCTCGACGCGGCGCTGGTTCGGCCCTGGGACCTGCTGATCTCGGACTGGATCATGCCGGGGTTCGGCGGGCTCCAGGTGCTCGAGACGATCTCGACCCGCGGGCTCGACCTGGCGTGCATCATCGTGTCGGGCACGCCCGGCGAGGAGCCGGCGGTCGAGGCGCTGCGCGCCGGCGCGCTCGACTTCCTGTCCAAGGACAGGCCGCGCCGGCTCGTCCCCGCGGTGCAGCGCGCGCTGCGCGAGGCCGCCGACCGCCGCGCGCGGGTCCGGGTCGAGCGCGAGCTCCGGTTCAGCGAGCGCCGGTTCCGCACCGGGTTCGAGCTCGCGCCCGAGCCGCTGCTGTCGTACGACCTCGATCTGCGCGCGATCGTCGACGGCAACGCCAAGGCCGCCGCGCTGTTCCGGTGCTCGCGCGACGACCTCCGGTCGTCGGACCTCGACGCGCTGAGCCCGACGCGCCAGCCCGACGGGCGGAGCTCGAGCGACGCCGCCGCGCACTACATCCGGCGCGCGCTCGCCGGCGAGAGCCCGGTGTTCCTGTGGACGTTCCAGGCCGGCGGCGAGGCGATCCCGACCGAGACCCGGATCATCAACCTCGCGACGGTCGGCCACAACCTCGCGCAGATCAACATCATCGATCTGCGCGAGCGGCTGCGCGCCGAGGAGATCCGCCGGCGCAGCGCCGAGCTCGAGATGCAGAACCGGCGGATCCAGGAGGCCAACCGGCTCAAGAGCGAGTTCCTCGCCAACATGTCGCACGAGCTGCGCACGCCGCTCAACGCGATCATCGGGTTCGCCGAGCTGCTCCACGACGGCCAGGTCGACCCCGCCTCGCCGACCCACAAGGAGTTCCTCGGCGACATCCTGAGCAGCGGCCGGCACCTGCTGCAGCTGATCAACGACATCCTCGATCTCGCCAAGGTCGAGGCCGGCAAGCTCGAGTTCCGGCCCGAGGCGGTCGACGTCCCGCGCCTGGTCGGCGAGGTCGTCGCCATCCTGCGCACGACCTCGGCGCACAAGCAGATCCGGATCGACACCCAGGTCGATCCCAGCGTCTCGCTGCTGACCATCGACCCGGCGCGGCTCAAGCAGGTCGCGTACAACTACCTGTCGAACGCGCTCAAGTTCACGCCGACCGGCGGCAGCGTCGCGCTGCGGATCAAGCCGCACGAGGCCGACCAGTTCAAGCTCGAGGTCGAGGACACCGGGATCGGGATCGCGGAGAGCGACCTCGGCCGGCTGTTCGTCGAGTTCCAGCAGCTCGAGGCCGGCGCGGCCAAGCGCCACCAGGGCACCGGCCTGGGCCTCGCGCTGACCCGCCGGCTGGTCGAGGCCCAGGGTGGCACGGTCGGGGTCAAGAGCGCGGTCGGCGAGGGCAGCACGTTCCACGCCTGCCTGCCGCGCCACGCGATCACGATGCCGCGGGCCCCGACGCCGATCATGTTCGCGCCGATCCGCGAGGGCGCGCGCACGGTGCTGATCGTCGAGGACGACGCCCGCGATCAGCTCCAGCTGGTCGCCGCGCTGGAGAGCGCGGGCTACGCGGTCGAGCTCGCCGCCAACGGCAGCGAGGCGATCGCGCGCTGGCGGTCGCGGCCGTACGACGTGGCGACCATCGACCTGCTGCTGCCCGACATGAGCGGGCTCGAGCTGCTGTCGGCGCTGCGCGGCGAGAACACCAACCGCGCCACGCCGATCATCGTGATCACGGTGGTGCCCGACGCCCGCGTCGTGGCCGGGTTCACCGTGCACGACGTGCTGCACAAGCCGCTCGATCGCGATCGCCTGCTCGCCTCGCTGGCGCGCGCGGGCCTGCCGACGCAGCTCCCGGAGCCTTCGTGATGACCGCCGCGCGGATCCTGATCGTCGACGACAACGCGACCAACCTCAAGCTGGTGGCCTACCTGATGCGGAACCACGGATACACGGTGGAGACCGCGCTCGACGCCGAGTCGGCGATCGACTCGATCCGGATCAACCGGCCCGACGTGATCTTGATGGACATCCAGCTCCCCGGGATCGACGGGCTCGAGCTGACCCGGCGGCTCAAGGCCGATGGCGCGACCCGCGACATCGTGATCGTCGCGGTCACCGCGTACGCGATGAAGGGCGACCAGGCCAAGGCGCTGGCGGCCGGCTGTGACGACTACATCACCAAGCCGATCGACACCCGCACGCTGCCCGAGACGATCGCGCGACATCTGGCCAAGCGGGAGGGGTTGTCATGACGAGCGGTAAGATCATGGTGGTCGACGACAACGCCGCGACCCGCCGCATGGTGCGCAACGCGCTGATCCGCAGCGGCCACGACGTGATCGAGGCGGCCGACGCCGAGACCGCGCTCGCGCTGATGAAGTCCGAGCAGCCGCGCGTCGTGCTGCAGGACCTCGGGCTGCCCGACACCGACGGCTACCAGCTGGTCGGCGAGCTGCGCCGGCTGGCGCGCGGCACCGATGTCTCGATCCTGGCGTTCTCGGGGTTCGTGTCCGACCTCGAGGAGGCGCGGATCTCGCAGGTCGGGTTCGACGACATCATCTCCAAGCCGATCGCGCCGGCCCGGCTGGTCCCGCTGATCGAGGCCCACCTGCCGGCCGCCGCGCCGCCCAGCGCGCAGTTCGGCCGCGGCCGGCGGCTGGTGATCGTCGACGACGATCCGATGCAGCTCAAGCTCGCGATGTTCCGGCTGTCGCGGCTGGGGTTCGACGTCGAGGCGGTCGCCGACGGTCGGACCGCGCTCGAGGCCGCCCGCCGCCGCACCCCCGACGTCCTGGTGTCCGACGTGATGATGCCGGAGATCGACGGGTTCAGCCTGGCGATGGCGGTGCGCCAGGACCCGGTGCTGCGCGGCGTACCGGTCGTGCTGGTGACCTCGAGCTACGTCGAGCCGGCCGATCGCGAGCTGGCGCGCCGCGCCGGCGCGAGCGACCTGGTGGCGCGGACGCCCGAGCTGTCCGAGCTGCTCGATAGCCTGCGCTCGACGCTGTCGTCGAACGGCGACGCGCCGCAGCTCGACGCCGGCGCGCTCGACGACCTCGAGAAGGAGCACACCCGGCGGGTGTTCCGCCAGCTCGAGCGCCAGGTCCGGATCAACACCGGGCTGGCCAAGCGCTGCTCGGAGCTGGCCTCGGAGCTCGCGGTGCTCGCCAGCCTGTCGGAGTCGGTGCTGAGCAACCGCAACCTGCACGCCGCGATCGACCAGTCGCTCGGCGAGTGCTTCGACGCCGGCGGGATCGCGTGCGGCGCGCTGTACCTGCTCGACGCCGCCGGCACGCTGGGGACCCGGCCGATCGGCGTCGGGCCGGACCCCGGCGAGCTGGCGACGCTGTTCGGCCACCAGGCGCTGCTGCACGAGCTGATCCGCGACGGCCGGACCGTGCACCTGCCGTCGAGCGAGCTGTCGCCCGAGCTCGGCCGCGAGCTGTTGACCCGGGCCCGCGCCGACGCGATCCAGCTCGTGCCGCTGCGCAGCGCCGGGGTCGCGCTCGGCTGCCTGCTGATGATCGTGCGCGGCCGCGAGCTCGATCACGACGACTGGCGATCGTTCGGCCTGGGGATCGCGACCCAGGTCAGCCACGTGCTCACGCTCGCCCGGGCCTACGACGACCGCGAGACCGCCGAGCGCCGCGCCACCGAGCACGCCGCGCTGCTCGACGCGATGATCGAGGGCGCGCCCGACTGCGTCGCCCACCTCGATCTCGACGGCACGATCCGGCTGATGAACCGGCCGCTGTTCGAGCACCCGAGCACCGGCGTGGTCGGCACCAACATCTTCAGCTATCCGGCGGGCGACCACGCGATCGCGCTGCGCAAGGCGCTGGCCCAGATCGAGCAGACCGGCGAGCCCCAGGGCTTCGAGGCCTCGGTGTTCCGGCCCGACGGCAGCCAGGTCTGGTACTCGACCCGGCTCGGCCCGGTCAAGGAGCACGGCAAGGTCACCGGCGCGGTGCTGGTGTCGCGCGACGTCAGCGACAAGAAGCAGACCGAGATGCACCTGATGCTGTCCGACCGGATGGCGTCGGTCGGCACGCTCGCGGCCGGCGTCGCGCACGAGATCAACAACCCGCTGGCCTCGGTGATCGCCAACCTCGACATGGCGCTGCAGGACATCGTCGCGCTCGCCGAGACCGCCAAGCTGCCGCCCGACCTGTCCGAGGAGCTCAAGGACGCGCGGGTCGCCGCCGACCGGGTGCGCGAGATCGTGCGCGACCTCAAGATCTTCTCGCGCGGCGAGGAGGACCGCCACGGCCCGGTCGACGTCGAGAACGTGCTCGAGTCGACGCTGCGGATGGCGTGGAACGAGCTCCGCCACCGCGCCAAGCTGGTCAGGAACTACGGCAAGGTGCCGCTGGTCGACGCCCACGAGTCGCGGCTGGGCCAGGTGTTCCTCAACCTGATCGTCAACGCCGCGCACGCGATCCCGCCGGGCAACTACGAGGCCAACGAGATCCGGATCTCGACCTCGGTCGACCACGCCGGCCGGGTCGTGGTCGATATCCGCGACACCGGGACCGGGATCCCGGTCGACGTCCGGCCGCGGCTGTTCACGCCGTTCTTCAGCACCAAGCCGGTCGGGGTCGGCACCGGCCTGGGCCTGGCGATCTCGCACCGCATCATCACCCAGTTCGGCGGCACCATCACGTACGACACCGAGGTCGGCAAGGGCACCGAGTTCCACATCACGCTGCCGGTCGCGGGCGCGCCGGCGATGCCGCAGCAGACCCAGAAGATCTGGACCCGGACCCCGGCGGTGCGCCGCGGCAACGTGCTGGTGATCGACGACGAGGAGAGCCTGGCGCAGGCGATCCGGCGGTTCCTCAGCGTCGAGCACACCGTCACCGCGGTGTACCGCGCGCGCGACGCGCTCGACCTGCTCGAGCTCGGCACCCGCTACGACGTGATCCTGTGCGACCTGATGATGCCGCAGATCACCGGCATGGAGCTGCACGCCGAGGTGATGCGGATCGATCCGACGCAGGCGGCGCGGATCGTGTTCCTCACCGGCGGGGCGTTTGCTCCCTCGGCGCGCGAGTTCCTCAACGCCACGACCAACCGGCGGATCGAGAAGCCGTTCGACCTCAAGGAGGTCCGCCGGCTGGTCAACGAGATGATCCGCTGACCCGCGCGGGCGACCGGCACGCCGGCGCGATTGCCAGGCCTTGCCCCCTGCGGCGGCTCCGGCGAGTGGGTGATACTGCCTGCATGGGGGAGACCGCGCCGGGAGCGCCCGGCATCGCCGATGGGTTGTATCCGAGGGCAACCGGACCGGGTGCCGCCCGAGCTGACCCGACCGACGCGGGCCTACCGCCGCCACGCCTACGTCGCGGTCGCAGGGCTGATCGCGTTCGTCGCGCTGTACTTCGCGCTGACCGGCTGGTTCGCGTGGACCGCGTACCGGCTGATCGCCGCGGTCGGGCGGTCGCCGGAGCACTGGCTGGTGCTCGGCGCAGGTGGCGCGGCGTCCGGCTTCCTCGCCGTGTTCATGGCCAAGGCGCTGATCTTCATCCGGCGCGGCAAGTCCGGCGACCTCGAGCTGACCGCCGCCGAGCACCCGCGGCTGTTCGCGTTCCTCCACCGGCTGGCCGACGAGGCGCGCGCGCCACGGCCGCACCGCGTGTTCGCGTCGCCCGGCGTCAACGCGTCGGTGTTCTACGACTTCTCGGTGATGAACCTGATCGTCCCGTCGCGCAAGAACCTCGTGATCGGGCTCGGCCTGGTCAACGTGCTGACCCTGGGCGAGGTCAAGGCGGTGCTCGCCCACGAGTTCGGCCACTTCGCGCAGAGCACGATGGCGGTCGGCCGCTGGCTGTACATGGCGCAGCAGATCGCGGGCCACGTGGTGACCAAGCGCGACGCGCTCGACGGCGTGCTGCAGTCGCTGTCGCGGTCCGATATCCGGATCATGTGGATCGGCTGGATCCTGCGGCTGGTCGTGTGGTCGATCCGCTCGCTGGTCGACACCGCGTTCGGCTGGGTCGTGCTCGCGCAGCGCGCCCTGGCGCGCGAGATGGAGCTCCAGGCCGACCTGGTCGCGGTGTCGCTGACCGGCAGCGACGCGCTGGTCCATGCGCTGCACCGGCTCGACGCGGCCGACGACGCGATGGACCGCGCCCTGGCGTTCGCGTCGGGCGAGCGCGGCCGCGGCAAGGCGGTCGCCGACGCGTTCGCGCTGCAGTCGCGGCTGGTCGAGCGGACCCGCGTGATCACCAACGATCCGAGCTACGGCGTGGTGCCGGCGCTGCCCGCGGCGCCGGAGGGCCACCGGCTGTTCAAGGCCAAGCTCGCCCAGCCGCCGCGGATGTGGTCGACCCATCCGCCCAACGACGTCCGCGAGGCCAACGCCAAGCGGGTCTACCTCGCGGCCCCGCTCGACGACCGCAGCGGCTGGCTGCTGTTCGACGACCCCGACGCGCTGCGCGCGCGGGTCACCGCGAGGCTGTACGACCAGTCCGAGCACAGCGGCGACAAGCGGCGCGACGGCGCCGACGACAAGCCGCTCGAGGCCCGGCCGATCGCCGACACGCTCGCGGCGCTCGAGGTCGAGCTCGACAAGCGCTACCTCGATCCGCGCTACCGCGGCGTCTACCTCGGGCGCTCGGTCGTGCGCGCCGCCGCGACCGCCGCGGAGCTGTACGGCGAGCCGCCCGAGCCCGCGGCGATCCCGGCGGCGCTCGACGCGCTGTACCCGCCGCGGCTCGCCGACGAGTTCGAGCAGCTGCGCGAGCTGTCCGAGCAGCGCGGCCTGCTCCGCGCCCTGCAGCGCGGCGTGCTCGAGGCGCCGGGCGGCGTGGTGCGCCACCGCGGCCAGGAGCACCACCGCCGCGAGATCCCCCGGCTGCTCGCCGAGGTCGACCGCGAGCTCGCCGAGGTCCGCGCCGCGCTGTGCGCGCACGACCGCGAGGTCCGCACCGTGCACCTCGCGGCGGCGCGGCTGGTGTCGCCCGGCGCCGAGGCCGCGCTGCGCGGGCTCGCCGCGATCCACCACTTCGCCGATCACCGCGAGGCCGACATCGAGGACGCCGCCGGGGCGCTGCAGAACGTGCTCGCGATCGCGCTGGCCGATCGCCGGGTCACCGCCGACGAGCGCGCGCGCGTGATCGCCGCGGGCGACGTGGTGTATCGCCTGCTGCGCGACGTCCACGACGCCGCCGACCAGGTCGAGCTCGGCGCGCTCGCCGGCGTGCTCGAGGTCGCGGCGTTCAAGGACCTGCTCGAGCCGCTGAAGCTGAACTCGCCGGACGAGCACAACATCGCGAGCTGGCTCGACGTCGTCGGCGGGTGGATCGCCGATGTCACCGGCGCGCTGTCGGCGGTGTCGCGGGCCTCGCTCGACGAGCTGCTCCGCGCCGAGGACGACGTCGCGCGCCGGTGCCGCGCCGCGGCCGATCCGCCGTTGGACGCCGCGCCCGGCGCCGCGCCCGGCGACGCCAGCTTCGCGCCGCCCCGGCCGCCCGCGAGCTACCCGGTGCTGCTCGCCGGCAGCGAGCGGCCGCGCCAGCTGACGCTCGGCTGGTGGGATCGGTTCCAGGTCGCCGATGGCGTGGTCGCGACCGCGGCGAGGTTCCTGGTCGCCGCGGCGATCATCGGCTGCGTGGTGTGGGCCGGGCGGCTGTCGCGCACCGCCACCGTGTTCGCGGTCAACGGCCTCGCCCGCCCGGTGGTGGTCGAGATCGGCTCGGCGCGGGCCCGGATCGCGCCGCACAGCCACGCCAGCCTCGACGTCGCCGCCGGCGACTACGCGATCCGCGCGACGACGGTCGACGGTCGGCTGATCGAGGAGCTGTCCGCCGATGTCGATCGCGATCTGGGGCACTACCTCTACAACATCGGCCGCGCGGCGCCGCTGTTCGAATGGAATCCGCGCACCGGGCGCAACGGCAACAGCCGCGCGCTGGGCTGGCCGCACTGGCAGGACACCGCGGCGAACCGCGTGCTCGACCCCGACCTGACGCCCCGCGCGCGCCGCGACGACCCCGACGTGGTCGTCATCGGCACCGCCCACCCCGGTGCGCTCCCCGAGGCTGCCGACGGCGCCGCGATCGCGCGGATCCACGCGCGCTGGGATCCGCCGGGCGCGGCCCACCTGGCGTCGTGGCTCGAGCGCGTCGGCGACCGCGCCGAGCAGGTCGCGGTGATCCGCGGCCGGCTGGCCGCCGATCCGGACGACGTCGCCGCGCTGCGCGCCGAGCAGGAGGTCGGGCCGCACGCCGAGGTCTGCGCCCGGCACGTCGCGCGCGCGGCCGCCGCCGCGAGCGATCCGGGCTGGCAGTACCTCGCCGCCCGCTGCATCGACGACGACGCGGCCCAGGGCCGGCGGTTCATCGAGCTCGCCGAGCGCTGGCCGCAGCACGGCTGGATCCTGTTCGGCGCGGGCAGCGCGGCGCTCGAACGCGGCGACTACCCGCGCGCGGTCGCGTGGTTCGAGGCCGCCCGGACCCGGCTCCCCGAGCTCCGGGACGGCATCGCGAGCCGCCTGCTGCGCGCCCGCCGGCTGGACCGGCGCGAGGCCGTCCCGGTCGGCGCGCTCGCCGACGACTCGCCCCAGCTGAGCGTGGTGCAGTCGATCGAGGCCACCCCCGACGGCACCACGCCGGCCGTGGCCCGCGAGCTGCACGAGCTCCACCGCGGCGAGGTCGCGGCGGCGTCGAGCAGCGCGGTGCCGGAGATCGCGCTGCTCGCGGCCGCCTCCCACGGCGCGCCCGACGAGCTCGTCGTCCGGACGCTCGCCCTGCCGCCCGAGCGGTTCGCGGCGGTCTACGCGCTGTACGCCGCGGCGCTCGCCCGGCGCACCGGCCGCGACCCGGCCCCCTACCAGGCGCGGTTCGCGGCCGAGTTCCCGAGCGACGCCGCGCGCGTCGCCGCGTTCTTCGCCGCGCTCGACCGCGACCTGGCTGCCGCCGAGGCCGCGCTCACCGGCGTCCAGTTCGAGATCCGCGGGATCGCGCTCGCCGCCGGCGCGGTCGCGCTCGGGGCGCGGGCCCCGGCGAGCTGGCGCGAGCTCGCGCGGTTCGGCCTGCTCCCCAGCGAGCGGCCGTACCTCGAATGACCGTCACGCGACCCAGCGCTGGTACGACCACAGCGTCGCGATCAGCGCGACGCCGCCCGACCCGGCCCACAGCAGCGCCTGGTAGGCCACGGTGCGGCGGATCCCGAACAGCACGGGCAGCAGCACGGCGACGATCGCGGCCTGACCGAGCTCGACGCCGAGGTTGAACCCGAGCAGCGCGCCGATCAGCTCGTGCGACGGCAGGCCGAGGTCGATCAGCACGCTGGAGAACCCGAAGCCGTGGAGCAGGCCGAGCGCGAACGCCACCGCCCAGCGCGCATCGACCGTGCGCAGCAGGTTGTTGAGCGCGGCGACGACCACCGACAGCGCGATCGCGGTCTCGATCAACCGCGACGGCAGCGCGATCAGGCCGATCGCCGAGATCACCAGCGTGATCGAGTGCGCGAGGGTGAACGCGGTGACGATCTCGAACACCTCGCGGCACACGTCGCGCAGCGAATCGGCGGCGGCCCAGCGCTGGGTCCGGCGCTGGAACACCGCGGGCAGGATCAGGCAGGTCAGAAACAGGATGTGATCGAGGCCGATCCAGATGTGCCACACGCCCTCGCGGACGAACGACAGCACCGAGGTCGGCTGGTCGAGCGCGATCCGCACCGGCCGCGCGTCGCGCACGATCGTGGTCTGGCCGGCGGCGTGGACCAGGCCGCGGTGCAGCGAGTCGACGTCGAACAGCAGGGAGTAGGCGACGTCGAGCGAGCGCGGCGGGCGCGCGCAGCTCGCCGACACCGGCACCGCCCAGTACGCGCCGTCGGACAGCTCGACCAGCGCGGCCGAACCCAGGTGCTGCGCGCACGGCGCGCCGTCGGCGCCGATCGCGAGCCGGGCGGCGAGGTAGTCGGCGATCCGCGGCGCGGCGGCGGACAGCTCGCCCCACGTGATCCGGCCGTCGCCGTCGCCGTCGAGCCCGAGCGCGCCGTCGAGATCGCGGACCGCGACGTCGAGCCGGCCGGTGATGGCGCCGCCGTCGACCGCGAGCCGGAGGTGGGCGTCGCTCGGCTTGTGGGCGTGGGCCGGCGCGGCGGCGAGCCACGACGCGCACAGCGCCAGGCCGGCGAGCGCGGCGCGCATCACCGCGCCTCCAGCCGGGCGAGCCAGCGGTCGAGCGTGGCGTCGCGGACGCCGGTGGCGCGCGCCCACGCGATCACCGGCACGGCGGCGGCGCGATCGCCGGCGGCGACCGCGGCCTCGGCGAGCAGGCGGGCGTCGGCGAGCTCCTTCTGGACGCTCCAGTTGTCGCGCGCGAGCCGCACCGCGCGCGCGGCGTCGAGCTCGACCGCGAGCGCGAACCGCGCCTCCTCGCGCAGGTGGATGCGGTCGCCGCGCTCGGCCGCGGCGGCGATCCGGTCGCGCATCGCGGCGACCAGCGCGTCGGCGGCGGGGCCGTGCAGGTCGTGCTCGGCGATCGCGCGGCGCACCAGGTGCGAGTCGATCTGCTCGCGGCCGGCGAGCAGGCGCGACGCGTCGCCGGCGTGGCCGGTCGCCATCAGCACGTCGGCGAGCAGGTTGCGCGCGTAGGCGTCGTCGGGATCGAGCGCCAGCGCGCCGGCGAGGTGGGCCGCCGCCGCGTCGGTGTCGCCCCGCATGTACGCGAGCTCGGCGAGCTCGGTCAGCGCCCAGCCGCGCACGCCGGGGTCGGCCGACCGCGCGACACCGACGAGGCGCGCGAGCTTCGCATAGGCGTCGCGCGCGTCGCCGGCGATCGCGTCGAGCGGCGCCTCGCAGGTCGCGACCACCAGCGGACTGGCCAGCGCGGCCAGCGCGCGGCAGCTGTCACGCGCCGCGGCGTAGTCGGCCGTGATCGTCGCGACCACCGCGCGGGTGAGGTGAGCCTGAACGTCGCTGGGCCGTATCCGGGTCAGCTGATCGAGGTCCGAGCGCGCCTCAGGAAACTGATGGATCGACTGCTCGATCCCCGCCCGCAGGAGCAGCACCTCGGGCGGTGGTTCGGCCAGCCTCCACCAGCGCGCGAGCGTGGCCTGCGCCCGCCCCAGGTAGCGCGGGTCGGACAGCGCGCGGTAGCGCTCGATGTCGCCACGGGCGAGCTCGACCGCGAGCTCGACGCGCTCGGGGGCCGCCGCCAGCGCCTGGCGCGCCGCGAGCTCGGCGCGGTCGCGCGTCGGCACGGTGGCAATGATCTGCCCTGGATCCGCCGGTATATAAGTCGGCGCCGCGGCCGCCGCCCGGTCAGGCGCGACCCACGCAGCGGCGCTCAATGCAGCCGCGAGGCCGACCGCGCCGAGCGCCAGCACCGTGAGCTTGCGCCGATCCCGGCCGGATCGTCGAGCCGGTCGTCGAGCCGCGCGTCGCGCGATGTCCGCCATCACGGATCCCTACGATTGACTGCACGCTCCGGATCGCCGAGCTCGGTTCATGAGGGGATTCGATCGACTTCATGACTGCCGCGTGACCGAACCAACATCCGGCTGCATCACCGGCACTGCTCATCCGAACTGCCAAGCCCCGATCGTGTCACGCGGCTTACCCGGCATACGCCACGGCTCGTCGGTGGAGCTACGCGGTCGTGCGCGGCTTCCTTCCCTGTCTCCCGCTATCTCCACGTCGTCCACTGGTGTCTCTTGTCTCCATTGGCGACTCCGCCTTGATGAGACAAGCAGTTTGTCACTACAGGGGCCGACTACAAATGTTAGCGTCGTCGTTGCCTTCCCGGCCGCTTCAGGTAACCATTTCTGCGAGCTGTTGCTGACCTTCGAACGGAGACGTCGAAGCCGCCAACCAAGCTCACCGAGGAAGTCAGGGCCCGCCATGGACAACGTCGACACGCGCGTTCCGAATCTGCAGACGGCCCTCGACGCCGCCGAGCACGGGCCGCGCGCAGCCGGCGTGGACCGCCACGCGCGCGGCGTCGCCGAGGCGCTGAGCTGCGTCGCGAGCCGGGCCCCGGGCACTGAGCATCTTGCTCAACCCAATAACGCTATCATCTCCTGGCGCGAGCTCGCCAACGTGTTAGTGCACGACGCTGATCCGGGACGTCCCGAGTTGGCCGACTGGGTCGCGCCGGCGTTCCGCCAGATCACAGGCATCCTGGCCGGCGACGGCTTCCCCTGCATCTTCGCCCGCCAGGCCAATCACCTGAAGTCGGGCTGGGCGTGCTTCGTCGACTCGATCGAGATCGAGGCCGGCCGCGAGAAGGTCCGCCAGGCGATCCTCGCCTACCTCGACACCCTCAAGCGCTACTCGCGGACCCGCGCGACGATCATGCCGCTGATGATCGTGGTGAAGCCGAGCTACCCGATGCTGTCGCTCAAGGAGTATCGCGACCAGGCCTGGGGGCTGTTCCAGTACCTCCACGAGCACGATCCCGAGCCGTGGCCGAGCGATACCGCGACCGATCCGGACCGCGGCGACTGGTCGTTCTGCTTCGGCGGCATCCAGCTGTTCTCCAACGTCAGCGACCCGGCGCACCAGGTCCACAAGAGCCGCAACCTGGGCGATTGCCTGGTGTTCGCGATGCAGCCGCGCGTCAACTTCGACCTGGTCGGCGGCAACAACAAGAAGGGCCGCCAGGTCCGCAAGGAGATCCGGTCGCGCGCCGAGCGCTACGAGGGCCGCCCGCATGCGTCGCACCTCGGGTTCTTCGGCACGCCGGAGAACCGCGAGTGGTTGCAGATGGCCACCAAGGACAGCGAGGCCGACCAGGACTATCCGGCGGTCTGCCCGTTCCACTTCAAGTCGGACAAGCCAGGGCCGAAGTAGC
>Ga0193744_1000223_pt1 | contig 15290 bp, 10 predicted proteins | sample L1a1metaG_FD_143056 | JGI IMG/M metagenome (GOLD analysis project Ga0193744, IMG submission 143056) | Soil microbial communities from a riparian zone of the East river system, Colorado, United States - L1a1 | ecosystem: Environmental > Terrestrial > Soil > Riparian zone | place: USA: East River...
ATGGTATGAGTAAAAAGTCAGATTTCAAAACTAAAATACTTGAAGCAATTAAAGATGGTTTATCTAAAGAAGAAGCCCTAAAAGCACTGACTTATACTCCTGCAAACTGGCTTGGAGTCATTGATAAAACCGGTAGTCTTGACCAGGGTAAATTGGCAGACTTCTTCATAACTGACAAGGAATATTTTATTAAAGAATCCAGGATATTGCAAAACTGGGTTAGAGGCAAAGTACTTATCAACAATGAAATAAATGAAGCACTACCGAAAGGAGTTTATCAGTTGAGCATTGACACTATGCTATACACATTGAATATTAATAGAGATGGGGGTAAGTATAGTATGTCAATCCAATTAACTGATTCTCTAAAGATAGATGTCAGTAATAGTTTTCAACAGAATCTGATTACCTTAAACTTTGCCCCTGTAAAAGGCAAAACTGCACTTATAAGATTATCAGGAACAGTGGGATCCTCCCAAATGAATGGCTATGGAAATATGACTGATGGCAGATGGGTTAACTGGCAGGCAGTATATCAGGGAGAAGGTAAAAAGGAAGTACCTAAAAAGGATTCTATGTTTAATGAACTACCAAAATCTGTGGTTATGTTCCCGTGGATTGGATATGGTTGGACAGAAAAACCAGTAGCAAAGGAATACTTAATTAAGAATGCAACGATCTGGACCAATGAAAAGGAAGGTATACTAAAGAATTGTGACTTGTTAATCAAAAACGGAAAGATTGCTAAAGTTGGAAAAGACTTAAGTTCAGCTACTGCCTTTGTTATAGATGCTACCGGGAAACATATATCTTCAGGAATAATAGATGAACATTCCCATATTGCAATAGCTGGTGGAGTTAACGAATGTACCCATGCTGTTACTTCAGAAGTTAGAATTGGAGATGTGATAAATTGTGATGATGTAAATATCTATCGCCAATTATCAGGTGGTGTAGTGGCTTCCCAATTATTGCATGGATCTTGTAATCCGGTTGGTGGTCAGTCAGGTATTATCAAACTTAGATGGGGTTATGCACCAGATGATATGAAAATAGCTGATGCAGACCAATATATAAAGTTTGCATTAGGAGAGAATGTTAAACAATCCAGGTCAGCTAGAAATTATAGATTCCCAGACACCAGGATGGGTGTAGAGCAAGTATATATTGATGCATTTGAAAGAGCAAGAGAATATTTAGCCCTTAAAAAGGATAAGAGTAAATCCGAGTCTTTAAGAAAAGATCTGCAACTAGAAGCGTTAGGGGAAATTTTACTATCTAAGCGTTATATAACCTGTCATTCCTATGTTCAATCAGAGATAAATATGTTAATGCATGTAGGTGACCAATTTGGCTTTAAGGTAAATACTTTTACCCATATACTGGAAGGTTATAAAGTAGCAGACAAAATGAAAAAGAGGGGAATTGGCGGTTCAACATTTGCAGATTGGTGGGCCTATAAGTTTGAAGTTTATGAAGCCATTCCATATAATGGCGCTCTGATGCATGACGAAGGAGTAATTGTTGCATATAATTCAGATGATGCAGAAATGGCCAGAAGGCTTAACCAGGAAGCTGCCAAAGCTGTTAAATATGGGGGTGTTTCTGAAGAAGAAGCATTGAAGTTTGTAACCCTTAATCCTGCAAAGTTACTACATCTTGATCAACATATGGGAAGCCTTAAAGAAGGTAAAGATGCTGACGTAGTTGTCTGGTCAGATAATCCTTTGAGTATATATGCAATTGCTGAGCAGACCTTTGTAGATGGCATCAAATTCTTTGACAGGAAGGAAATGAAAGAGGAAGAGATTAAGATGCAGGCAGAAAGAAACAGGTTGATTCAAAAGATGATAGCTTTTAAAAAGAATGGTGGAAAGGCAGAGAAGTTTGTTTCGCCGAAGAAAATCTTATACCACTGTGATACTGTGGAAGAGTAGATCGTAAATATCTAAAAGAGAGCAGAAAATCAGCAATTATTAAATTGATAAAGGAAAATGCAGATGAAAAATATAACTTCGATATTCTACATATTATTAATGGGTACGAGTCTTTTTGCCCAACCAATTCCGGCACCAGATCAAAAGAATCCAATTGCTATAAAAGGCGGTACTATCCATTGTGCAAGTGGCAGAACTCTTGAGAACGGAGTTATCGCTTTTGAGAATGGTAAAATAACAGTCCTGGAAGTGGGTATGCGTTCGAATTTAATCAACCAGGATAAATATACCTGGATAGATGCAACAGGAAAACAAATATACCCAGGTTTAATAGCCCTGAATACTCAATTAGGTTTAAGTGAGATAGAAGCTGTAAGGTCTACGAATGATTATGATGAACTTGGTTCCTATAATCCAAATGTGAGAGTAGTTAGTTCGTATAATACAGATTCTCAAATATTACCCACAATAAGAAGTAACGGGATTCTAATGGCACAGGTGGTTCCTGTTGGTGGTGTTATTTCAGGTACCGCAGCCGTAATGGAATTAGATGGTTGGAACTGGGAAGATGCAGTTTATAAAAAGGAAGAAGGTGTATTTATGAACTGGCCTTATGCTGCTCCACCACAAAGAGAAAGAGAAAGACTAGAAAACCCGGAACAGCCTAAGCCTGTAGATGAATTTGAACGTCAGGTAAAAGAAATCAGGTCTTTCCTGGATCAGTCGTCAGCTTATGCACAAAAAACATCAGTTGAGGAAGTAAACCTTAGGTTTGAAGGAATGAAGAATATATTAAAGGGTATTCAGAAACTATATGTAAGAGCAAATACAGCAAGGGAGATGCAATCAGCTATTGCACTTCTTAAAGAATATAAAGTTACTCCGGTTATTGTAGGTGGTCAGGAAGCCTGGCGGATAGCTAAGTTATTAAAGGATAATAATATAGCGGTTATTTATACCAATACTCACAGACTACCTCAATTTGAAGATGATGATGTGGCACAGGCTTTTGAGGCACCTGCTCAGCTGGCAAATGCAGGTGTTAATGTGATGATCTGTGTGGATGGATTTTGGCAAGTCAGGAATCTAGCTTTTCAGGTTGGTCAAGCCATACCTTATGGATTAAATAAAGAAGCAGCACTTGATGGCATGACAATTAATGCAGCTAAAATGTTAGGTATAGATAAAACTACCGGTTCATTGGAAATTGGTAAGGATGCCACCCTGATTATTTCTGATGGTGATATATTTGATATGAGAACTAATAATATAACCCGGGCATTTATAAGAGGAAAGGATATTGATCTGGACAATAAACAAAAACAATTGTATAGAAAATATAAGCAAAAGTATGGTTTATAAAGATTAAAAATCTCCTCACTTTGTTAATAAGTACTTAATGGGCCTGAAAATTGAACGTTAATCAATTGTATAAACGTTAATTCAATAAATCATTTCATACATGAACAAAATCAGTATTATTGTAATATTTATTCTTTTAACTACTTCCCTTGTTGCTCAGGATAAATTAATGAATATTGAAAAGAATGGTCAGAGTATCCCGGTTCTGATCAGTAATGGTGACACTACTATTATTTTTGGCCTTCCCACAATTACAGTTACTGCTCCACATAAGTTTACCAGTTATATGGATGAATTATACTACATGAAGTATAAAAGGTATGCAATTTCAGTATTTCCATATGCTGTAAAAGCTATTAAAGTTTTCAGGGCAATGAATAAGGATACTGAGAACATGAATAAAAGTGATAAGAAGAAATATATCAAGAAACTCCAGAAAGAATTGGAAGCAGAATTTGAAAAACCTCTTACGAATCTAACTAAAACCCAGGGTATGATCCTGGTGAAAATGATAGAGAAAGAATTGGATACACCCATGTATTCTTTAATCAAAGATTTGAAAGGTAGTTGGTCTGCTTTTTATTGGAATACCTCAGGATACTTTTATGGTTACCACCTTAAAGATGGTTATAATAGAGGGGTAGATCCGATTTTAGATTTAGTATTAGATGATTTTGATATAGACTATACTATAAGGCAAGAGAATTTCATCAAACCTGTTCAGTAGTTTGAAAGATACAGTTTCTGTACTAAACAGCAAGTTTAATTATCCTTTAAGGCTCTGGTCTAATTATTTTTTGATTTAGGCTTCTTTCATTTGAATACTTAAGATTATCAATTATTCCTGGTATTGTACTCAGGCCGTACGGGCCCTACTTTTTTGCAGTCGCCAAAAAAAGTAGGCAAAAAACGCTTGCCAAATCAAGGCAGCTATACTCATTCCTTACCCACTTGAAAACCTGCATCAGGCCTCAAGCGCCCCAGAATCTTTTGACCATTTAGTGTCGTCACGAATGTCAAAATATTCAATGCGCTCTGCTTCCCCTCCATGCCTTTCCTGATACAGTTTTCAATGCTCTGATTTGGCGTTAATAACTTACTTTTATATCTAAAATCATATACAAGCTAGTCTATAGTCCTTTTAATAAATATACTCCAGGCGGACTCAGCAATCTTTAATGTCAGCTGATCTATATAGTAAGTTCCTGCTGTAGGATCTTGCACTTTATCAAAACCCGACTCCATATTTAAAAGATGCTGAATATTACGAGCTATTCTTCTTGTAAATGCATTTGCTTCATCGGCAGGTAACACTGTAATTCTGGAACCTCCCCCAAGCATTGCAGCCATAGTCATTGTAGTGGCCCTAATCATATTCGTATTGCTTTCTTCATCATAAGCTTTTGTGTCAAACTCGATATTCAGGAATGGTACTTCAGGATTAGTTACACCATAGGCAAGTTGGAAATTGGCCCATAAATAACTTAATGCCCTAAGCTTAGCTATTTCAAAAAAATAGTTTTTATCTATTTGGAACGTAAAGAAACACTTAGAAAAGAAACTAACACGATCAGTGGGGTTTAGCTTTTCCATTAATTCTTTTACATTCAATAGCATCGTAGCTAAACTAGAATCCACCTCCTGAATCTCATTAATTACATAATGCACTGCAATGATTTTCAAGGCAGGAAACTGTATGGATATTGTATTAAACTGTTCTAATAAATGAATTGGATTTAAAATTAACCCACCTTTAAGATCATTATTTTCTTGTTTTGATTGTTCTGTTATAACCTCAAGAAAGGAAACTATCTCAGACGCTACAGTAAATTTAGATAAATCCCAGAATGGTGTTAAATAACTCAGCTCGACATTTTTTAATATAATGCTTAATTCTTCTTGTTTAAATGAATCTGCTAAAATAAATAAAGGTGATTGTAATCCACCAGATAAAGATTCTAACAATAAATTGTTGGATTCTTCAGGAGTAGTGAGATCAAATGACTCTCCGATTAACCATTCATTTCCTACTGGCAAAATGGATAAGTGTGAAACAGCATCTTCCTTTGTATAATAGGGATCAATATTAATCCTATCATTGATAGTCCATTTTAGAGAATCAAAAGATTGCCCTTTTAGTTCTTTTAAAACCAACTGTTTCCAGTCAGATTTAGATAAAATATTAAACTCAGTCATAGGCTGCAAAGGGCTAATAAGCTACAATATTCCTAAATAATATTGGTAAAGTTAATTTACCTGATAGTCTTTATTTATCAATATGTTATAATCATAGTTTAGATATGAACATTTTATTAGTGAATTCGTTACCTTTGTGTATTCATTAGATATAGTCTAAATAACAATAGAGAAAAATGCCTAACAGAAAATTGATTTATCTGGATAATAATTCTACCACTCCATGTGACCCTAGAGTGGTGCAAGAAATGATTCCCTATTTTTACGAACACCCTGGAAATGCTGCCAGCCGTAACCATCCTTTTGGCTGGGAAGCAGAGCAGGCAGTAGATACTGCAAGGAATAGAATTGCCAGTTTAATTAATGTAGATCCAAAAGAGATAATATTTACTTCAGGAGCAACAGAGTCTGACAATCTTGCTTTAAAAGGAGTTTATGAAATGTACCAGAGTAAAGGAAACCATATCATTACTACTAAAACTGAACATAAAGCTGTACTTGATTCTTGCAAGAAGATTGAAACAATGGGTGGGGAGGTAACTTACCTGGATGTATTACCTAATGGACGAATAGACCTTGCAGCATTAGAAGCTGCTATTAAACCCAACACTATACTTGTAAGTATCATGTGGGCCAATAACGAAACAGGTGTTATTCAGGCGATGAAGGAAATAGGTGATATATGTGCTAAGCATGGTGTATTATTTATGAGTGATGGTACTCAGGTTGTAGGTAAGATTCCGGTTCATCCTAAAGAAGTAGGGGTACAATTAATGGCTTTTAGTGCTCATAAAATGTATGGTCCAAAAGGAGTTGGTGCTTTGTATGTAAGCCGTAAAAATCCCCGAGTAAAAGTAACTGCTCAAATTGATGGTGGAGGCCATGAAAGAGGAATGCGATCAGGTACTTTAAATGTGCCGGGTATCGTAGGTTTTGGTAAAGCAGCAGAAATTGCTCAGCATGAAATGAAAGCTGATGCAGAAAGACTCAGTAAATTAAGAGACAGACTTGAAAAATCATTAATGGAAAGACTCGAAGAGACTTATATTAATGGTGATGTAAATAATAGAATGCCGCATGTAACCAATATGTCTTTTAAACATGTTGAAGGTGAAGGGCTTATGATGACTTTTAATCAGGAGATTGGTGTATCATCAGGTTCTGCATGTACATCAGCAAGTCTTGAACCATCGTATGTTTTAGTAGCATTAGGTTTGGGTGATGATTTGGCACATTCATCAATTCGTTTTAGTTTAGGAAGATTTACAACCGATGAAGAAATTGATTATGCAATAGACGCTTTAGTTCAGGGTGTAAATCATATGAGAGATCTTAGTCCTATATGGGAGATGTACAAAGAAGGTATTGATATTAATGCCATCGTTTGGGCAGCTCATTAATTAACAATAACATTAAATAATATATTATGGCTTACTCAGAAAAAGTATTAGATCATTTTAAGCATCCAAAGAATGTGGGTACATTAGATAAGTCTAAGAAAAATGTTGGTACGGGCTTAGTTGGCGCACCAGAATGTGGCGATGTAATGCGATTACAAATAGAAGTAGATGAAGAGTCAGGAATTATCAAAGATGCTAAGTTTAAGACTTTTGGTTGTGGCTCTGCTATTGCTAGTTCTTCTTTAGCTACTGAATGGTTGATTGGCAAATCACTGGAGGATGCTGAATCAATTGATAATATGGATATAGTAGAAGAATTGGCTCTACCTCCGGTAAAGATACATTGTTCAGTATTAGCAGAAGATGCTATCAAAGGCGCTATAAAGGATTACAGAGAGAAAAACGGATTGAAAGTTGGTTAATAGTGCTTCTATGTTATTTGTAGCTGAATCTGCTAAAGAAAAGATTATGGCTATTCGCCAGCAGGAACATCTTGATGATAAATATTTTGTCAGGGTAAGTATAGTAAGTGGTGGATGTTCAGGTCTTTCCTATAAAATGGACTTTGATAATGAGCCTTTACCTAATGATCAGGTTTTTGAAGATAACGGAATTAAAGTAGTGACTGATTTAAAGTCCTTTCTTTACCTGTTTAATTCCACTCTTGAATTTTCAGATGGATTAGAAGGTAAGGGCTTCTTCTTTAAGAACCCGAATGCTTCAAGAGAATGTGGTTGTGGAGAGAGTTTTGCTGTTTAAATTCTTAGGCAGTATTTAAGCATATTTTATTTAATGATATTTAGGGTCTGCTTAAAAACATCAAGCCTTCTAGTTAATAGGAACTTATGCCTTTAATTCTATGTTTATATGCTAGGTATATAATCTAAGTTCACAAATCTTCTTGCATTCATTGTTTCAATCAAAAATAGAATTCAATGACGTTTAGTTAAGGCTTTTTATAATCTTGATTGAGATTTTTCAAAGGATATTACGCGCCTGTAGCGCTGGTGGAATCATGATTTATTTACTAGGGGCTGCACCCCTAGCTTATATATTTAGGCCCTTCAGGCCTGTTTGTCAATTCAAATTGTCCAATCTTAGCCTTTAAAGCCCTAAGGGGCACAATATATAAGCCAGGGGTGAGGCCCCTGGTATAATTGAAAGAATCACCAGCACTGAAAGTGCGTAATATCCTCTGAAACTAGCTATTCAGGATTTTCCAAATAAATTTATATAGATATTCTTACTTCCCCATTTCTCTTTTATAGAAGGCGTAACCATTTTTACTTCCCAGATTAGTGTAATTAGTTAACATCGGATAATCTTTTACCTGGTGTATCTTTAGTACTATATAAGCCGGCTTATCTAAGGGTTCCGGTTGAATAATCCTGGTATCATTTATGGTGGTATTATAACTTGCTTGCCTGTCTGTATAAAAATATTGGCCGTAAGATTTAAAGCCTAGCGAGGATACATATACATCCTGCTTCTGCAAGGATTGATAGAATTCAATCATAGAAGCCTGAGAATATTGCTCTATTCTAGGTACATAACAAATGAGAATGAATTGCATAAGAATAATGATAGCGATAAAGGGTATTAATAATCTCGATAATGATAATAATTTATTTATTAACAGATAGCTAATGATCATTACCAGAAAAAGAAAGCCTATTAAATAAAGCATTATAGGCCAATCAACATCAGCTCCCAGGTTGGCAACTGCAAACTTATCCTTTACATATGGTATAATTAATTGCGTATTTCTACCTATAAACACCATAGCCATAAATACAATAGACAATAGAATTCCGACTATTGCAAATATCCACTTTTGCCATACAGCTAATTTTACCTCTCCTTTATAAATTCTATAAAGCTGAACTGTAGCCAGAAAGCTTAATGGAAAGTAACATAAAGAGGAATAGTGAATAATCTTGGTTTTCACTATTGAGAACAAGATCAAGTGAGAAAAGAAGAGGATAATATTCCATTTAATCCATAGTCTTTGTCTGTCAGTCAGTCCTGTTTGCTTTTTTAAAGCCCCCATAAAGAATATAGATGCAGGGAAACATCCTATTAATAATACTAACCAATGATAATAGAATGGACCACCATGTCCTGAGTCTTCAGTAGTGAATAGAGTGATCTGGTAGGATATAAACCTTTGAATAAACCAAATACCATTCTTATAAGTTTCATAGCCAAACCATATGGTAGATATTACCAGACAACTTAAACCAAATAAGAGTATGTCATAGAAATGGAGTCTTATTGTTTTCCGGTACCATAGCAATATAATAAGAGAAGTAATTAGAAATATTAACAAAGCTACCGGACCTTTTGTAATAATTGCTAAACCAATAAATAAGCCTGCCCATAATGAATGTATAGAATATTTCTTGGGTGATTTCTCCTTTGAAAAAGACAGATATGCCTGGTATATTCCCAGAAAAATAAAGAGGTTAAATAAAGGGTCTATAATAGCTGTACGGAAATAAAAATGGGTAAGCAATGAGCCTGCATACACTATTACCCAAATAATAGAAAATTTCCTGTCATACTCTCTTCTTCCTATCCAGGCTAATACTAACAGTGTCGCTACCCCGGTTAATATATTAGGAAAACGTGCTGCAAATTCATTAATTCCAAAGATATTCATACTTGCAGCCTGCAACCAAATAAACAATGGAGGCTTTTCCCAGAATGGCAAGAAGTTAATCTTTACTCTTGTATAATCTCCGGTGAGAATCATCTCTCTGGCAGACTCTGCAAAGTTGATTTCATCCCAGTCAAACAGATGTACATTACCAATATAAGGCAGAAATATTACCAGAGCCAAAGCAGCTATTAAAAGCATAAAAGCCCACTCAGGCATTTTTAATATTCTATCCATATTGACTTTGTACCGGGGCAAACAATAAATGCTATATTAATGTGAAGATAGCTTTTCTGCCAAATACTGGGCAGTAAAAGAGTTTTTACATTGTAGCAGATCTTCAGGTGTTCCCTGGAATATTACCTCTCCACCATGCTTTCCTGCTTCGGGCCCAAGATCTATCACCCAGTCTGCACACTTTATCAGATCAATATTATGTTCTACTATCAATATAGTATGTCCCTTTTCTATTAAAGCATTCATTGCTTCCAATAGCTTTCTTATATCGTGAAAGTGCAATCCGGTAGTTGGCTCATCAAATATGAAAAACAAGTGATCTGAAGAACTTTCTTTACTAAGAAATGAAGCCAGTTTTACCCTTTGAGCCTCTCCCCCTGATAATGTGGAAGACGATTGACCTAATTTTACATATCCCAATCCTACATCCATTAAAGGCTTTATCTTTTTAATTATATCTTTCTCTTGTTTGAAATAATCAAGTGCTTCTTCTACACTTAGCTCCAGTATTTCAAAGATGTTTTTATCATGATACCTTACTTCCAGTACTTCTTCTTTAAAGCGCTGACCTTTACAATCTTCACAAACCAGGTGAACATCTGCCAGAAACTGCATTTCAATAACCTGTTCCCCTTCACCCTGACAAGCTTCACACCTCCCGGCATCGACATTAAACGAAAAATGCTTTGGTTCAAATCCCCTGATCCTGGATAAAGCTTGCTCTGACATTAGTTTTCTTATAGCATCATAAGCTTTGACATAAGTTACCGGATTAGATCTGGAAGACTTTCCTATCGGACTTTGGTTCACTAGTTCCAGTCCAGAAAGCATTTTAAAGTCTCCCGTTAGCTTAGCTGAACCAATTAGTTCGTTGGTATTCTCCTCAATTACCTTTTTAAGTAAAGGATGTAATACTTCTTTTACCAGAGTAGTTTTCCCTGAACCTGAGACACCGCTTATTACAGTCAAAGCATTCAAAGGGATGGTAACACTCACATTTTTTAGATTGTGCACCTGGGCACCTTCTATATTAATCCTGTTGATGGTTTTACGCCGCGTTTTAGGTACAGGTATTGAATTGGTGCCATTTAGATATTGAGTAGTTATACTCTGTTTGGCATTGGTAAATATCTTTGAATAGGGTCCTGCAAATACAACTTCTCCCCCGTGAATACCAGCTCCTGGCCCCATATCTATCAGGTAGTTTGCATTCTTGATTATTTCTTCTTCATGTTCAACTACTATAACGGTATTGCCCAAATTACGAAGTCCTTGTAATACTTTCACCAACCGGGCAGTATCTCTTGGATGTAATCCTACACTCGGTTCATCCAAAATATACATGGAGTTGGTTAGGTTACTTCCCAATGTCCGGGTAAGGTTTATTCTCTGAGTTTCTCCTCCACTTAAGGTATTACTGATACGATTAAGGGTTAGATAACCAAGACCTACATCCATCATCATTTGTAGGCGGTTATTAATTTCTATCAATAACCTACCTGCTATCTGTTGGTCATGTTCACTTAACTGTAAGTTGATAAAGTACTGTTGAAGCTCCTCAATGGGCAAGTCAAGTAATTGCCCTATATGCATTCCACCTATTTTAATATAGGAAGTTTCTTTTCTTAAACGGCTACCTTCACATTCAGGGCAGGTGGTTTTGCCTCTAAATCTTGCAAGCATAACGCGGTTCTGTATTTTATACAGATGTTGTTCGAGGAACTTAAAGAATTGATTGATACCATCAAAATACTCTGAACCGTTCCATAATATTTTCTTTTCTTCTTTACTTAAATCCTTTATAGCTTTATGTATTGGAAAATCTATTTTATGGGCATTTGTCAATACTTCCAATAGAAACTCATTTGATTTTTCCCCTCTCCAGCATACTACTGCACCATCGTAAACCGAAAGTGATTTATCCGGAATTACCTTATCTTCATCAATACCCATTATTTTGCCATAACCTTCACAGGTTCTGCAACAACCAAATGAATTGTTATAATTAAACAATTGGGGGTTTGGTTCCAGAAATTCTATTCCATCCAGTTCAAATCTGTTATTGAACCAACTTGCTTCTTTGCCTTCTGGTATAATGATACATTCACCATCGCTTTCATGAAATGCTGTATTTATAGAGTCGGCTATTCTTTGGGTATTTTCAATATTATCTCTTTGAACTGTTACTCTGTCTATCAATACCCATACATCTTGGAAATCATCCGGAATGGACTCCATGAGTGCAGTATCAGCTTGAATTTCTTCTATGTACTTTATTTCATGGTTAAGGATTAATCTGTTAAATCCTTTTTGTTGAATTATATCCAATACCTGGGCAGGTGGCCTTGTATGATAACGACGGTATAAAGGCATACAGATTTGAATCCTTGTTTCTTCAGGGAAGGAATGGATAAAATCGTTTACATCAGCTACCTGGTGACGTTTTACAACTTCTCCGGAAATTGGTGAATAAGTAATACCAATACGGGCATACAGCAACCTTAAGAAATCATAAATTTCTGTCATGGTACCTACTGTAGATCTGGCATTTCCGCTGGACACTTTCTGCTCAATGGCAATTGCCGGACAAATTCCTTTAATATAATCTACTTCAGGTTTTTTCATCCTGCCCAGGAACTGTCTAATATAAGATGAAAGACTCTCTACATATCTGCGTTGACCTTCCGCATAAAGGGTATCTATAGTAATAGAAGATTTACCGGAGCCCGATACTCCGGTTACCACTACCAATTCATTGCGGGGAATATAAAGATCTATATTTTTTAGGTTATTCCCCCTGGCACCTTTGATAATTATATGATCTTTATCAAATGCTGAGGAATCTGTATCTATTTTAGCCGGACTATTTTTAAGCTCCGATGATTGGGACATGTACACTTTGATTTGGGAAATAAAACAAAAACATAAACATATAGTTTTTATTAGAGAATGTAATACATCAAATTAAATAAAAATGCCAAAACTGGATAAGGAATATAAAACACAGATTAGTTTGTTGACAAACAAAGAAAAGGATACCATCATATTTAAGTATGCTGCCAGGGATAAATTGATTTACAATTATATCTATGTCAATTATGTAGATAAAGAACATGGAGAACAACAATTATATGATGAGGCAAGAGAAGATCTGAAGAACTTATTTTTTAAAGGTTATAAAGGTTATTCCCAACAATTAAGAATGGTGAATATGATGATAGCCTGCATTAAAAGGATAAATGAATTTCAGAAGATATGCATTCACAAGAACCTTGAAGCAGATCTTTTACTATTGGTGTTGGAAGAAGTGTTCAGTTTTAACGCAAAGCAATTTGGTACCTATTACAGGAGGTTTGATACCAAAGCAGGTTCTATTTTAAAAAGACTAATAACATTGATTAATTCAAAGCTGCATGATGACTATAGAATAGAGTATGAAGATAAAATTAATGAATATTTAGAAAGTATTCACAGAACTTCATACGGTATCCCTGTGGTGGACAGCCTACCAAAGGAGCTTTAAACTTACTAATGGAAGTATTAATAAAACTAGCAATATTTTTCAGGCATATTCTTTAAATTTTACCAGCATTTTGTAAATTGTGGACTAATCATGGGTTTACAAAAGAATATGGTGAATATCTTTAATTTAAGCCCGATTAAATTAATACTACTTTCTTTCACCCAGTAAATTGCTCAATATGAAAGTAAATTCTTCATTGATATGTATGATTTCATGCCTTGCTTTGTTTTTTGAAAGCTGTGGCGGTAGCAAAGAAGCTTGTCAATATTATCATGCTGAGATAAACCAGATTTCATTTAATACGCTTAGTGCATCTGCCGGGCCAGGTACTCCTCCATTTACTTATGTATGGAACACTGGAGCAACTCTACGGGAGATACTTGTCTCCACTGATGGACTATATACCTGTAATGTAACAGATTTTAGCAATTGTAGTGATGTAGGCACTTTTAATTATCACCATTCAAGTAGTGGTTGTGATACAGCAGGGGTTTTTGATTCGGATCATAATTATTATACAGTAGTAACAATCGGTACCCAGTGCTGGTTAGGGAAAAACCTGATAGTGTCTGCAGGTATTCCCGAAATTAAGGATAAGGCTAGCTGGGACAATCTATCAACCCCAGGGTGGTGCTATTATAATTATGATAAACAAAATGAAGATATTTATGGCAAATTATATAATGGTTATGCCATGACCTCCGGAAAACTTTGCCCTAAAGGATATCATATTCCATCGGACGAGGAATGGACTATATTGATCAATCAGCTTGGTGGAGATACTATTGCAGGATTCAAATTAAAAAATACTGCAGGAGCCTGGAAAGATCCAAATCTTGCGGATGGCAGTAGCGGCTTTGGTGCATATCCCGGAGGCCGGACCCAGGCAGATGGTGAATTTATTTATCTGGGTGAACAAGCTCATTTCTGGTCATCTACAGAAACAGCACCAGGTAGTAATCTCTATTGGTATAGAGGTTTGGTCAACTCTCTTAAAAGTGTATTCCGAATCTCCTGGAATCCAAAGTATGGATTTAGTTGCCGATGTGTGAAGGATTAGTTATTGTGAAATTAAAATTGAGTTAAATAAGCTTAAGGTCTTATTTATGTATAAATTAGAACATTTTCCTTTCAATACTATAGCTATTTCACCTATTCATGGCATTGTACTCAGGCCGTACGGGCCCCTACTTTTTTGCAGTCGCCAAAAAAAGTAGGCAAAAAACGCTTACCAAATCAAGGCAGCTATACACAAAGCCTTACCCACTTGAAAACCTGCATCAGGCTCTAGCGCCCCAGAATCTTTTGACCTTTTAGCGTGGTCACGAATGTCAAAATATTCAATGCGCTTTGCATGCCCTCCATGCCTTTCCTGATGCAGTTTTCAATGCTTTGATTTGGTGGAATACATTTAATTAATTGCAAAACTTAAATCATATACTTTTTAAAACAGAACCTAAAATAACTTCGATATAAGGTAACTTAGAGATCACCATCATCACGACCAACGACCAACTAAATTATTTTACTAAATTTGCACACTTATTATAATCTAAGACCATATGAGTCAATATTTTGACCCTTCAAAAGATAAAGAATCTCAGAATACTAAAATCATTTCAGTCAAGGGAATGTACAAAGACTATTTCCTTGACTATGCCTCTTATGTAATATTGGAGCGAGCTGTTCCGGCTATTCAGGATGGTCTCAAACCTGTACAGCGTCGTATCCTTCATGCTATGCAGGTTATAGATGATGGCAGGTATAATAAAGTGGCAAATGTTATTGGTCAAACAATGCAATACCATCCTCACGGTGATGCAGCTATCGGAGAAGCCATGGTTAATCTTGGTCAGAAAGATCTCCTGATAGATTGCCAGGGAAACTGGGGCGACATAAGAACCGGAGATGGGGCAGCGGCACCCAGGTATATTGAAGCCCGGCTTACTAAGTTTGCACAAGAAGTAGCTTTCAAT
>Ga0193744_1000224_pt1 | contig 15272 bp, 34 predicted proteins | sample L1a1metaG_FD_143056 | JGI IMG/M metagenome (GOLD analysis project Ga0193744, IMG submission 143056) | Soil microbial communities from a riparian zone of the East river system, Colorado, United States - L1a1 | ecosystem: Environmental > Terrestrial > Soil > Riparian zone | place: USA: East River...
CTTGGTTTTGGCATTACCTGCCGATTTATTAGGCACATGTCTTGGTGGTTTTCCTTGTGTGTCCCTAAAATAAGATGTTTAGGATTACAACAAGGAGGGTTATCACAAGTATGTCTAACCACCATTCCTTTTGGAATTTCCTGGTTATAATGGATCTTAAAGGATACATGAGTAGCCCTAATTAAACCATCTTGTCGGCTACCTTTACCTAGTAGTCCATAACCTGCTGGGTGCGTAGCACCTACCCACCCCCAACAAGTATCTTCTGGGTGTTTGATAACCTTTTCCAGAACCTATTTTCTAAGGGTTCAACTTTCCAACGGCTCATTTAACTTCTCGCGTATAGAAGGATGGTGCGCTTTTTCGGGGCGACTGACATAATTAGATTCCTTTCGCTGTCTTAGGGGGCATAAACTCATCCATATTAATGGAGCATTCCTTGAGAAGTTCCTTTACGAGAACCTCGCGATTCACATTAGGCATCCTCTCTGTTCGGTCATAAATGGTCAAGAGTTTTTCAAAGCGGTCCATCATAATTAAAGTTCCTCACTGTTCATGTTAGGTTCTGGAAAGGTTTCTATTTCACCCATACTTGTGACTTCAATAGCCTCAATATCTAGTCTACCCGGATGGTTGCGTATCTCGTCCCGTAGAACGTCTTCCAGCCAACCTGCGGGAGGTTCATACTTAGCCTCTAAAGCGATTAGGTATCCAAATGTTGCCATTAATCTCTCTCCTCCTTCACCTTGACACTCTCATATCTGATTGATCGAGAACAGAGGAGGTCGATGACGAGGTCAGTGATGTCTTGGGTGAGGTCTAGGTCGTTCCTCATGGTGATGTTGATGGTAAAGGTTCTCATTAATCTATCCTTCCTACAATTTTTACCTCAATGCAACTCATGCCCCCCTCCATTTTTGCCACCTTTTTCCACGCCGCATCCCAGGCTTTGATTTCGTCCCGTGCTTGGACCTTGATGATGACAGCGGTGTTTCGCCACATGCACTTGCAGAGGAAGGTTGGCCACTTTGGGGGCAGCTTCAGGTTAGGTTTCGTCATTTGGGATTCACTATACTACCACGCCCAATTCCAGAATGCAACCCACGAGGGGTAGGGGCCTTTCGACCCCACCCCACTAGATTTAGTAGCCGTTCTGACACCCAGCTCCGCCTGGATGGTTCAGGTTCACGCCCTTTTGTGGAGGGAGGGAGCCTCCACCTGTGTAGGTGGTACCTGTGTTAGTGGTTGGGGTTGGGGTTGTTGTCCCTCCAATACCACCTGATCCGGACCAGATGTAGGGAGGATTGTAGCGCCATATAGGGTAAGTCTGGTGACCACCTTCCACAATGGGGACAATACCCACATGAGGGGCATACTGATTGGGAGGGTGTTGGATATGGGTTATAGATACCCTGCCCAGTCGTCGTGATACTACCTAAACCCTCACCACAAGAACCTGCCCCACTCCCACCATTACCTTGTAAGTTCAACTGGTTGGTCGTTGCAAAATTTTCCATTCTAAACTCCTTCCGGGTCTTCTGATGTTTCGATGTGGGCGTAATGATAGCCTCTAAGGCGAGACATTTCATTATAAGGTACTTCAACAATCACACTCGTGACTAAGAAGACTTCAACCCCTCTGATAGTGGCAATGGTTCCTTCTGGTATGATGATAGCTTCCATCTAGACATTCTCCAAATCAACAATGGTTTTCAGCACGGCCTCAATTTCCCCATAGAGCCTCATGGCCCGATTTGGTACCTGAGTCCCATAGTCTCCATCATCCACATCCTGATACCCATCAAGACAGTCCTGAATATTCTGGAGGAGGTCGATGAGGTCACAATCTACGTCGTATTTTGACATTATTCATACCCCCGTACAAAATGTCTCCATCCTTCCGTTCCGTGGGCGTCATCATAATCATCTTCGTCCAGGACCAATTCAAGCAACTGAAGATGGTCCAGTAGGGTCCAGACATCCTCAAGAGATTGGTGTCCGACCATTGCTTTACCACGAATTTGGTTCAGCGTGGCGTCGTCTGCGTATGTTGGCTTACCTTTACCTGTAGGAATCATAATTATACCACCTCACACTACACTTGTATAGATACTATTAGACCCCTTGACCTTCACCTCAAGGACCTGAATGAACTTGTTCGTGACCTTATCTTGGATAGGTGGATTAGATTTCCATTTCTCAAGTAGGGCGTTGGCCTTTCCTAAGGTATCGACCAGTTTACACTGGATACCCCAGACTGAACCATTAGGGTGAAAAATACAGAGATCGAAAATCCCGTGTGAGCCCGAGGCCCTGATGACCCTGCACCCAAGGGACTTGTAGTATTTCATTCTGGAATATTCGAGGTCTCGACCAGATCGATAGTTTTTATTAGACATCATTACCTCATCGGCCTTGGGTGATAGTAATCTTTATGATCCTTAAGGGCTTCCTGAATGGCCTTATTGACCCATTCCTTGACGTGGTTGGGGATCTCAGGGACCGCCCGAAAGGTAGGATCTCCCACCTGATCAGGGTAAGCATCTCTAGTTCGTTGCAGGCGTTTCAGACTCATTCGAGACCTCCTTGAATTTCACCCTACAAAAGGGGCAATAAATTGGGATGACATAATTTGTGTCATCACATCCTCTCATCAAACCTTCTGCCGAATATTTGGGATACACATAGATGTCCTAGGACCCTTATCCCATTCATCATATGACCATCCAGACTGGAATTTGGTCAACCCATCACAAGTATGGCCTAGGATTGTAAGGGGTGTTTCATAATTCATGATTAAACATCTCCAATTCTTTTGCGTGGTGCGGGGTTCTGGGCTCGTAGCCCTGTTCGAGGGGCCTCTCTATTCCTTCATGGCAGATATCTTTGAAGTCGCACCCGAACCCGTATGGGGGACTGCATTCGCTGAATTTCTGTGGGAAGTAGGCGTCCATTGTAGCAAGGTGCTTGGATGGATCATCAGATCCAATAATACTCATACCATCCCGAATCTCAATCTCCCTTTCCCTTACCTGTCTGAAGAATGCATCCACGAGGTCAGAGTTAAAATACAGTGGAGGTGTTTGGGGAAATAGATCTGCAAGGACCTCATCCGGCATTCCATCCACCCACGCCTTGGTGCCACCTGGAAGTTCCCAAGTGGGGTACTTTTTGAACCCGGCCTTGTAGTCATACTGGATTTCATCCTTAGTGAAGGGCGGGTTTCCGGTCCGTTTATAGGCGTAACAATAGGGACTATTTTGCTTTCCGTAACTATTGTGCGATGCAAATCCATTTGCAATTAATGTCTCCGTACTAGTGCCAAGGGTAACCACTTCGCGGTCACCTAAGAACTTTTTTGAAATAACCTTCACAGGTTTTTTAGGCAGATCTTTGATCATTCCGAGCTTGTTGAAGTTTAACTTACCAAGTAATCGTTTTGGTTGAAGCTTTCCTAAGAAGGAAAGAACTTTAATCTTCCCATAGATATGGAGGTCTTTACAGTCATTACGCTCTCTACCATTTTCCCCAAACTTAATACCATACTTTTCTAATAAGTTTTTCATGTACTGGAGCATTCCATTAGGACGTTGAGTAAATTGAAGTCCTAAAGAATAGTATGGAACTCCTTCTCTATCAAATTGCATGGAAGCTAATGATCCTTCCCCATCGAAAGCTCCCGCCATGTATCCGGCCTCATAAGGCTCTATTTCTCCAGTACCCTCCCAGGGCTCAAATAACTTGATAATTCTACTTTTACTTGGGACAAGTTCTTCTGTGGTTTTCCATGTAGCTGATCCCATCCCGGTAGCTTCAGTTCTAGCGGTAAGCCATTTATGCCCTGATGAACAGGTGATTTTTGTGCCATCTTCCATTTCAAGTTCGTAACATGGCAACCATTCCCGCCCAATATTGAGGACTTCTGCTTCACGCCATTCTCTGAGAGATTTTCCTCCGCTTCGATTATTCCCAGGATTCTCCTCAAAACCTACAAGCTTATCTCCAATTTTTAATGATCCAACTGGGACCCATTTGAGATCCGTTGTTAAAACTGGTGTAGCAGGAACAAGGCACTTATACCCTTTATAGAGTCCTACGATGGTGACATCTTGAACGTCTAGACCAAGAGTGGACTTAACTGCCTTAATGGTTGAATGGACCTGAACGGCGGTATTCCAAGAATTAATCCAATCCTGGGACTTGGAACTAGTCGTCTTATACTCAATGTAATGAACACCACCAACCTCATCCTGAAGGAGGAGGTCTGGCTTAGACATAAAGGTGATTGAATCATTAATCTTATACTCCATTTCCTGTTCAATAGCAATAATGTTCGGGTACTGTATGGTCAGTCGGGGCCAGACATACTTGTAGAACCCCCTAATTTGACCCTCGACCAGAGCGGCCTGTTCGTTGGCGAAGTCGATAGCACCTTCCTCCCCTTCATTTGCTTCGAGGAGTTGGGTGAGGACTTGAGTCCTGGCATTGTCCGCGATGGCGTCGATATCGACCGATCCATCCTTATGCATACTAGCGATGGTAGCGATGCTGTCATGGACCGCAATCCCTAGTGCGAGTGGGAGGGAGATGGTTGAACGGGTAATACCTTTCCCTATGAATTCATAGTTCCAAAAACGTTTCCTCGCGCAGGACCAGTCGGTGGTGATTCGGGATCGATCAATCAACCTTAGGGGGAATGTAGTCATTTAGAATCCTTTAGATGGTTATCTTTATGCTGCTCCACGTAGGGATTAGCAATTCGTTCCCTACAGATTGAGCACCATACACAGCATGGCATACAATGGAGTAGGTAGGGTGGATCATTGTGACAGCCACATCTACAGATATCATTAGACACTATACTCATGAGGTGACCTCATCCATATTTAACCCTCTCGCACGGGCGATGCGTTTCTTGGCCGCTTCAAACCCTAACCCAAACCGGGTCATGAGTTCTTGGGCTCGTTTACTGTCGGAGTCGAAATCGTTATCGAGGATGAGGTCTGACGCGACCTGATTGACCTCATTGGTGTCGGCCCCTCCTGCATATTCAGGGAGGACAATGTCCTTCTTGATGGTGGGGAGGAGGACACAGGATCCTTCAGTCCCATTTGCACTCTTTGCCACCATGTAAATTGGGGCACCTTCCTCATGGTCTTTCTGCTTCACCACACTCAACTTGATCTTGCCAGATTGGTCCTTAGAGAGGGTCATGGCGGTGTCCATGGCTCCTAGGATGGCACTCGACCCTCGATACTGGAGGCCAAACTCGGTATTCTTCTTGGTGTGGTGGAGGAATATAACAGTATACCCTAGTTGCCTGAGTCTGTCAGCCTGTTCCACCCACAATCCTACGTCCTTCTGGGCGTTCTCATCGAGACCTACGAAGGATCGGGCGAAGGTGTCAATTACGATGAGGGTAGGGTGATACTGTTCAGCTTCAAGTTGGGAGAGCATGTTATCCACACTACTCTTCATTGCCATTTGGGGAACCTCAAAGCTAATCCTGAAGTTCTCCATGATCAGGTTAGATTGATCAGGTGTGGGGTGATGGTGATCCATCCACGCCTTGATCCGTTTGAGTAGGCTGGCCTTACCCTCCCCAAGGACATATAGGACCCGAGCGGGGGTGGTAGACCTTCCCTGCCACTTCATCCCACAGGCGCAGCAGAGCATCCAATCGAGCACTAGGAAGCTCTTATAGTTACCTGGAGGGCCTGACAACATCGTGAGGCTATTAACCTCAAAGAGACCTTCCACCGACCATAGAGGGACGGGCATGTGGGTGAGGTCGTCAATTGAGAGGAAGCGTTTGTCTAGTGCCATGAATCTCCATGGTTATGATTAGGTAATCCCATCCTAAAGGGTGGGGCGCACATTGAGATTCGGGACACGTTGCAAGTTTGGTTGAAGGATCGAGTATAGCACGACTGGTTGTTTGAAACCTATACCACAACATATGGTATACCACAAGATGTAGTGGTCTTGTAAGGACCCCACACAAGTGTCGGGACATTTGTCGGGACATGAACGGGACATGTCGGGACATCAAATTTCGTCCCCGTAACCCTAATGGAATCAAGGGGTTCTGGTCGGGACATTTCGGGACATTTGAAACCCTAGGGTATATAGGATGTCCCAACATGAAAAACCCCCCTTAAGAAACCCCCCTGCTCTGCCCGACGGCAAGAGCAGCAGGTGACCATCCCCCGCCCTACGATGTCCCTCCGCTCGCGCTACGGGGACATCTCCGGTCGAACCATTAGGGTAGAAGGTCCTCTGGGAATCCTTTATAAACTAAATCAACTATTCTCTGGTCAAGGACAGTGGCAAGCTTGCGGGCCCCATCCTGAATGAGTCGTTCAAGGTCCTCTTCAGTAAAGGTATACATCTTATGATACCTTCTATCCCGCTCACACCATATGATGGGGTTATGTTCTCCCTTAGCGAGTAGGCCGTTGGGACCAAATTTAGGCATTAGTAGGGTACCTCATCCATATCTATGTCAACCCCTTCATTCTCGTGTTCTTCCTCAGCAAGGGCGGCGTCCCGGAGGTTCATGGTGTTTTTACATAGGGGGTATCCCATGCAACCATAAAACTCCCCATATTTACCCCTCCGTTTCCTCATCTCACATCCACAGGAGGGGCACCAGACTCCCTTAAACTTTGCCATTAGAAGTCACCTTCAGCAACCTGCCATACTGTAAGTCCCAATGCTCTGTAGGCCTTGATCACCCGATCGCGATCATCAATAACTAACCTTACGTCATAGTGGGGTTCAATTAGGGATTGATAGATCTCAGTCTTGACCACCCCATCATTCCTCTTGTCACCTGTTACTCTCATATGGAGGGGACCCTTAGGGAACCCATTATGATCAAGCCAGGCCTGACTCATGGTGCGATGGCAATCATCCCTCCCTGAGCAATAGATCACTTGGTAGAACTTATGATTAACTAGTAACTTCACCACCTCAAGGACCATAGGATTGATAAGGTCACTATGACACTTATGGATCTCATAGGGACCTCTCCCATTATGGATGGCAGCGGTACCGTCGAGGTCAACAATCACAGCGGGCATCTTCATGGTACCGTCCTTATCATAAACCTTACGCGCGGGCGCGCCTGCGGGATCGGGGGACGCGGGTGCGGGCGTACGCGTCGGGAACGCCCCTTCAGGCCGCCACCTATTCGCCATATCAGTGATGGCCTTCTTCCCAATAGCCTTATGACCCCTCTGACTGTCCCTCTCTATGGCGAGGTCAAGGGAAATGGGGAACTTCATGATGATGAATTCAGCCCCATAGTCCTCAGCAATCTTCTTGAGTTCAGCCTGGTGTCTGGGGTCCAAATTTGTATCTGATGAGACCACATTAATCTCCATCCCTAGAGCCTCTGCAATAGCGGCGTTCCTGGCAGGGATGACATCCTTAATCTCGTTCTCCCTTGACCACTTCCACCCCCCTTGAGTCATGACAGCCCTAATCTCATCCTTATTTACCTCACGCCACCCACCAAGCTCGACCATCTTTTTTGCGGCAGTAGATTTTCCAGATGCGATCAATCCAACCATACAGACGAGCTGTAGATTCTTATCCATTAGGGTCCTCCACAAACTTATTCCAAGCAATTGTGGTGTCATTTTGTGTGCAGCAGCAGTCATCGTAAGTAAATCCACAATGACCACATGTACAACAACTCCCGTGGTTAAATTTACCCTTTCTAGGGCCTTCTATGAATATTAATCCTTCATCAGCCAACCAGTTTGTGACCTTATCAAGTGTGTCTTGATCCATTAGAGGGGCTCCTTCCTATCAACCTTGTGGATGATGAGGTAGTCAGAGGTGTCGTTGGGTTGTTCAAGAATGAGGTCGTCCCCATATTGCCAGTTTAGTGCCTTTGCTATGGCCCTAGGAATGTCAATAGTGTAGTCATCATATTCATCAAGTATGAGTTTAACCTTAGCCACGAGGTTCACCTTCAATCCTTGCTGCAAGGGAGAACGCCACGTAGTTCCATGCAGAAATTACCACAAAAAACTCCAACGTGGATGGGCATAGTTTATCGAAGACGGCTGTGCCTACAATGACAAGACTCATAAATGTCACATACTTCATTCCTCACCCTCCTTCTTCCGCAACATCTCTAACGTCAATTTAAGGAGCTTCTCCGCGTGGGGGTCAGGCACCCACACAGGCTCCCTCAATCCCATATCTGTCTGCATCTTGGGGGTCAATGTTACTTCTGGGGAGACCTTAGGGGCCTCAGGGGGAGGGTCAGGGGGGATCAGGCCTAACTTCTGTTTGACCTTCTTGAGGGCGTCACCAATTGGGAACATAATGATAGTACCCATTAGGGCTCCCACACGATAGTAGTGGCACCTTGGTGTCCATGGATCATGAGGAGGGACTCAACGCTCGGGTGAATCTCAATGGAAGGGATCGTCCCCAACCATGATAGGACACACATACCATCATGGAATTGACACCCCTCTGCCACCCTCCCCACGCCAGACACCCCGCTCACATCAAGGAGCCTGTTAAGGTAGAAGGTTTTCATTGTTCATGCTCCATTTTATCAAGGTGAAACTGGGCCTGCGAACAACATCCATCACATCCATGGACACCCATCCAAGATGGATCCCACTTCTTGAGGTGCCCCATAGGGTGCCCAACCCCATGTTGACACAGCCGCTCAATGAGGTTGGTCTCCCGAATGAGGAGATTTGGGTCCTTAGACGTGATAACGTTCCCTTTAGGGTCATGATACTTCATGAATTCTCACAGTCCTCCACTTGATCATCAGTAGGGTCAAGGACTAGGTGAGGATTATCATAACTCACCCAGAATCTCTCATCCTCACCCCCATCCATAGGTTCCAAAAGGACTCCATCACCATCATCCTCAACCACGACACAATAGACTGGGCCTTGATTATAGATTGCCCTCATTTGACCTCACCTGACCACAAAGCATTGGTCACTCACAAGAAAGAACATGACAGCCTTCTGTCGATAGTGTTTCAAAGTAAACTGGACCACTCTCTTCATGATAGCTTCGGTACACATGATCCTCACTGGAATCACGCGCTCCTCATAAAGTTGGTCCCGATCAATCCATTGACCTTTCGCCGGAGAGAGGATAGTTAAACCCCCACTCAAGCTTCTAATTACCTTATCCCACTCCTTATGATGTCGGGTACGGATGGGCCTGATGGTATCTCCATACTTTGTCGGTACCAGAATCTCATATAGGTTCATCTCCCAAACCCTTCATCCCTTTTAATCCTACAAGGATCACACAGGCTCTTAATCCATCCTGACTTGGAGCTGGGGCCTCTAGTGACCTTATAGATGGGGTCTCCTAGAGGCATAGAGAATCCTGTATACCCATCCTCCCCGCACATCTCACAAGTGTGGTAGGAAGCCCGCTCAGCCGCTGTAATAATACGATAGAGATCATATCCTAACCCTTCAGCTTCTGGCCCCCATTCAATATAGAACCTTAAGCCCCCAAACTTCTCCTTCACCTGGAGGACCTGAATCCCCTTACACTCACACAGGTCAAGAAGGGGTTGATAGAGGTCTTTCCAGCCTTCTCCACATTCAACAGGCATGTTAGTTCCACCTTCCTAAACAATCCCTATAGACCACTCTGAGGCCCCACTTGGCGATGAGTCTGGCACAGGCGGGGCAGGGTTTGGAAGTCACCAGTTTACCACGCCTCCACATGCCTGCCACGTAAATTGTGGAGCCCGCAAGTCTACGCTTGTTGCACCTTCTAATAGAGCTGGCCTCGGCGTGTTCCCCAAAGCCAGACGCCCCACAAGAATTCCAGCCCCACGAGATCGCGTTCCCTTTCCGACTCACGATGCAGGCCCCCACCTGCACAAGGCAGGGGGAACGCACCAAAATGGTATCAGCAATCTCACGGGGGTCCCTATTTGTATTCATCGTTAGTCACATTCCCCAACACCTGAACTAGAATCACGAGAACGATCAAAAACAACCATATCATCCACACCTCCAATTGAGGTCATTGTATCAACCCGCTCGGGTTGAGGTTCATTAAGTCTAATGAGGTCAAGGACGTTTTTTACAGGCATCTGACTTAGTCCTTCAAGAACCGTTTTAATCTTACCAGACCTAAGGCCAAACAACACGCCACTTCCTGGGGTATCCTTCACGGCGAAGGCGAAATCCTTCTGAGATTGAATCCCTTTGAACGTATTATATCTCTCCTCAAGATCCCACCTTACCCGATTATAACCAGCCTGTATACGATCAAACTCCCCACGCCATTCGGGAAAGGCATTGAGGACCTCATCATACTCTCCAGACATGATGATCGTGAGGATCCCTTTAGGGGTCATATTATCAATCATATGGTGGAGAGCTACATACCCAGGATGCTTCACCTTCACCCGATCAAACGTCTTCGATACAACAACATACCCTTCTTGATTGAGTGGATCCATAGACTTAAATGTCCCTAAGACATCATCCATCGAGGACAGATCGAACATCTTCACACGATCATATCCATACTCTGGGGTTGGGAAAAACTCCTGCCCATAGTTTCTATTCCTCAGTCCGATCAGCTTCAATTCATTTTTGGGGTGTCTAACCACAACACGATTGAATGGGGTCATTAATTCAAACATGAAGGTTAGGGGACGGTAACACTCATCCGGGACTGTATATCCCTTCTCCTTAAAGACCCTCCAGAACAAATCTTCAAAGGTAAAGTCACACCCATTCACCTCACCTAGGGCGTCAGGAGTGCCAGATGTTGCCACGTTCCAAGCATCCTTATACCAATACAGGATGATGAGAGACCCATCCAATTTTTCCTGGACGCCAGCACCTTCCCAATCAATAGAAGGGGCATGACCCTCACCATAATTAAAGAACTTCTTGAAGGGCCACGCTACCACCTGATAGTCATGGGATTCATCCAGAATGAGTCCCCGACATTCCTGGACCATCTCATCCCCCATAGGGGACTCGATCTGATTATACTTCAATTGGACCAGTTCTGGATACTGTGAGTGCCTCTTGGAATGGATAGACCTTGAACTCTCCAAGCTCTCCAATGTTTCTAGTCTTGACCTCAGGGCTTGAACAACTTTCAACACATTGACCTCCAATGAGATTCCACAACACCCCCCTAGACCCTCTCTTACCGTTGCACCCCCTATGCGTGGGAGCTAGATTCATCCAGCCATGGATGGTCGATCCTGGGGTTAAGCGGTCCCTATAAATGTAAGGGGTCACATGATCAAGGCTGTTACACCCATACTGAAAACAATACACACACGGATCATGAAGGAGGACCCCTTCCAAATAGGAAAGGGCCTCCCTCCCGCCTCGACCCGTCTTGACCCTCCTCCTCAACATGGAGAGGATCCCGTGCCTCCTGGACACCCTAGACTCCCACGATGGTGATTGGATGGTTAATTATCAAACTCATACCGATCCAGCAGGTCAATGGGGTCAACCCCACCCCCATTCATATCATTCACCTTCTCGACCAGTTCCTCCACCTTCACCCTAAGGTCATCCTGGCTCTCCACAAGGTCAAGGATAGCATCCATAATGACCTCAAGCTTCTCATCTTGGGGGAGATCCTTAAAGTCAATCTCCTTCTCCCCATTAGATCCCTTCGGCATCCTCGACCTCCTTTTTAGGTTTCACCAATGTTGACCCAAGCTGTTTCAGGATGTTAGGAAGACACCTCACCTCATCCTGACCCCACACATGGACAGTCCTGGGGGCCTTTACACTTTTAGGTACAGACCTCTTAACCCTAGCTTCTCTTCCCATAATCGACCTCCCCAATCATCCATACAACTACCAGTGCCATGACCACAATTGGGTGGCCTGTAAATAAGGCCCAAATAATTACCATTGGAATGATCATCTAATTCCACCCTCTCGGATACCTAATGACCCCATGACACGAGGGACACTCCACCTTCCCCCGATCACTAAACTCACTCCCACACACGCACCTCACAAGGCACCCACCTTGTGGGTCATCATCAATGAACTCGATATATTTCCTTCTCATAGGGCTCCTTCTAGAAACTCAATGATGATGTTGTTATGGAGAGATCTTGATAGATTGAGGAAGGAACACTAACCTTAGCACTAGACTTAGGCATAGACGCCCTCATGCGGTTCCGTTCAGCCTCATACGCTGCCTGCCGAGCGAGCATCTCCACTCGTTCCTTTTCCATCCTGACAAGTTCCTCCGGGAAGACTTCCTTCTCAAACCACTTGGCAAGGGCATCAGGATCCGGCGTCCACACCCACACCTTGACGGTGTGTTCGGGGTGGTTAATCCTATTGATTTCGGGGAGGGAGGACGCGAGGGTGCCCAATTTGTTCCTCTTGATGAAGGCTGCAAACTTCGGACCATAGGTGAGGTCTGCACAACCTGGGGACTTGCGCTCCCTCTCAAGATCACCTGTGAGGTTAATCACCCCCGCAAAGATATAATGACCTGAACAATGCCTATGGATCCTATAATCACTAGAATCAGTCTTGGGGGCGTACCGCAATTTGGAATCCAACCAGACACCAAAGATCTTCTTGAGGGCCCCCTTCCCGTCAAACACCATCTTTCCATCCTTACCATTAATAAGGTGGTGATGAAGATTATGGATCTGGTTCATCGCACAGCACCGTGTCGAAGAGACTTCCAACATGTTAGTTACCCCCCTTTACACGAGCGTATCCAGGATACAAGGCAATATATGACAGGTCAGTAAATGGTGTGAGGCCAAAAGAATCCACGACCCTTCTACGCCCCTGATCATTCCAAGACCTACCCCCGTGAAACTTCCTGACCCACCGATTGACATCAAGTTCAGACACCATTATTCGTCACCCCAATTTCCATACTTCACCATTTCACACACTCCTTTAAGTCTAACGAGTTCGCCACCACAAATCTTTTTCAACAATCCTAATAGACTCCTCAGCATTTTGTAGGCTATAAATAGTACTATCAAAGTTCTTAGCTTTGATGGCCTCCTCAATCTTATCGATGGCTACCCTTAACCCCTTAACCGCCCACGGCGTCATTTCCTTAATCACACACCACCCCAAGTCTAGCATCAGGCCCTAGTCGTTTCAATTCCGCATGACCATCCTGACCGACCACGTACCCAATCCCATTCCCATGCCGTTGAATGATGATATCCTCCTCCGTGACCACCCTCAATCGGCCCCGGTCACTCATGAATGACCGTCCAACCGGGACAGGCCTGAGGTGGACCATCTTAGGATCGTCCTCAACCTCAGGCTCAGTCTTAACCTCAACCTTAGGATCCTTAATCAGGACCCACGACCCTGAGGATACGTCCCACCTAATCGGCCCTATCTTTGGGAGGGGACCAACTGAATGGGGATCATTATATCGCACGAGGGCCTTAGACTGGTCGAAGGGGGAGACACAACAGGTATCCCCCACCTCATACTCCTCATCCTTCAGGGCGGCCTTGACCTTCTCCCCCCACACCTTCTTCTTGAAGTCTTTCAGGTTCATGATTGATCCTCTTTATGTGGTGGTGATCGTGTAATTGCGTGGTGGAACTTGGGCAGGGTTCCCTATAAGTTCCTCTAGCCGCCGATACATATCAGGTGTGAAATCTATGGCTTCATCCACCAGTCCCCTTAATGGATTAGGAGTAGGCACGATGGGATTCCTCATTTGGTTCCTGAGGTTACGCTTCCTCATCTTAGCCTCCTTCATCTCCTCAAGGGACTGCTTGACCTTTTCAACCTTCTTAGGGGCCTCACTTTCAAGCTTAAACTTCCGCCTGAAGTTCCCAATATAAAGATCAAGTCCATCCCCACTCACTTTAGGAGTCAGACTCAGGGAGATCCCAATGATTCCCCCATGGGAATAACTATGTCCACAGGTCACCTGACCAAAGTCAAACTGGAAGGCCTGAATAGCCGCATTTGCAACCTTCTTGATAGTGGGGAGTGGGGATCCAATCGTACATTCATAATCCACACCCCAACCACCCTCGTCAGTCCTGACCCACGGGTGTGACATGGATCGACCTACTGAGCGTCCCGAGTGCCAGACCTTTTCATCAGGGGCAAGCTCAAACTTCGGGACCTTCAACCCCACCTGGATGATCTTCTGGTCAAAGATATCCACGACCCATTCCTTCTCAAACTCCTGCTTCTGCTCCCAAAATTCAGACCTACTTACCCCAAAATTAATAGGACCCATGAGGAGATCCTCCCCCTTCTTATGGTTCTCGGTCCTGGGGATGTAGATCCTGGCCCCACTTTTCCTATTAGGATTCCCCTTATACTCAATCACTTCAATGGAGGTATACCCTACGTTAATCATCCCCCTGAAAAACTGAGCACCATCAGGTTCCTCAATCCCATTCAGAACCTTTACCCCATCCATCTCGGGGGCATGACCACCCCAGCAAATGATCGTGTCATCTCGATCAAACTCCACCCTTTTACCCTTCCTCAGGAAGTGCATTCCATCAAACTTCCTCAGGATCTCCCCATTGATGGCCTTGGCAATTTCACAAGCGCCATTCAGGAGGTTTGTCGTGTAGACATAAATCATCTAGAGGCCCCTTTCCTTAACCATTTGGTAGAATCACCCCTTCAGCAAGGGAAGGGTGAGCAAATTTCTTCCAGCCGCCACGTTCCTCAATGAGTGGAATCTTAGCCTTACCATTCGTGACCATATAGTCAATGGCCTTAGCCAGGCACGACTGCCGATAGGGTGATGTCAAGGATGGTGCAGAGTTAATCTCAAGAATATATGGGTTCCCTTCCCCATCGACCATGACATCGATCCCTCCTATGTCTAAACCACTCAAATTATAGGCCTCAATTGCATACCTCACGACCTTGAGGGGCCAATTGTCAAAGCTCACATTCTCAAACCGTCCGCCCCTCGCCACGTTCCACGCTACGTCATTTGCATTATTTGGATATTTCCTCGCCACACACGGGACCCTTCCCTGTACGACAAACACCCTATATTCTGCAACCTTCTCAATCAGTTTGGATACATAAAACCCCATCCCGCACTGAGCACTCGCGTTCAATACCTCACTAGGGGTGTTGCACACATGCAGGTTCCTTCCCTGATGGTGACTCGCGGGCCTCACGACCCACGGACCCGACTCTGTTGGAATGGGATCCCCATGAAACCAGGTCTTAGGGACAAGGTTAGGATTGGAATCCTGCATGATCTTTCTAAACCCCGTCTTGTCA
>Ga0193744_1000225_pt1 | contig 15268 bp, 11 predicted proteins | sample L1a1metaG_FD_143056 | JGI IMG/M metagenome (GOLD analysis project Ga0193744, IMG submission 143056) | Soil microbial communities from a riparian zone of the East river system, Colorado, United States - L1a1 | ecosystem: Environmental > Terrestrial > Soil > Riparian zone | place: USA: East River...
GAAACTTACGAAATACACAAGATAAATTTGGATATATCTGGATTTCGACAGACAATGGATTAAGTAGATTTGATGGTTATAACTTTAAAAATTATGTACCAAATAATGGGTTAAAAGATCCAGTAATCTTTCATTTACAAGAAGACAATGAAGGAAATATATGGATGAATATCTTGACTAAAAAAATATTTTTTGTCACATCCGTCCAAAATAATAATATTGGATAGAAAAGAGGAGGCTGAATTGCTCACGAATGAGTAGGTTTAAGTTGCAAAACAAAACCACAGCCTCCAATGACAAATATAAATCTATTAGCACAAACTTTACAAGAATTACCAATAGGACAATTCAAATCATTGGTGTCAAAGTATAAGAGTGATAAATTCAGCAAAGGCATTAATAGTTGGACTCATCTTGTTAGTATGTTGTTCTGCCACTTAGGGCACGCCAATTCAGTCAGAGATATTACAGGAGGGATAAGGAGTATTACAGGAAATATAAATCATTTAGGCATTGAGCGAGTCCCGAGCAAATCGAGTTTGTCATATATCAACAAGCATCGGGATGCGAACCTGTTTAGAGAATACTACTTCAAAGTACTGGAACATTTACAGCATAAGTTTACCCCCATGCGAGTGGAACTAGGAAAGCTTAAACGCAAGTTGTATATATTGGATGCCAGTATATTACCTCTATGCCTAAGCTTGTTTGACTGGGCACAATACAGAAGCAATAAAGGCGCGGCCAAACTACATCTACTCTTAGATTATGATGGCTGCCTACCTTCTTTTTTTTGTATGACAGATGGGAAAGTATATGAAATAAAGATAACTCGCAGTCTTACTTTACCAAAAGGCAGTGTGATCACTTTTGATAAGGCATACCTTGACTATGAATGGCTAAATAAATTGGACAGCAACGAAGTATATTTTGTAACAAGAGCTAAAGCAAACATGGCTTTTGAAGTAATAACCCAACATATCAGCCCCGACCATCCACAAGGTAACGTCCTGGCTGATAATGATATAATGCTTAGTATACCTAATGCGAGGAAGAACTATTCAAAGAAATTACAGTATATAGTTTATTTGGACAGCAAAAGCAATAAAGAGTATATTTTTATAACCAGCAACCATTACTGGAAAGCACAAACAGTAGCAGATAGCTACAAACAGAGATGGCATATAGAGGTCTTCTTGAAGCAGTTAAAACAGCAAATGTGTGTAAAATCCTTTGTGGAACTTCAGAAAATACAGTCAAAATCCAGATATGGACAGCAATGATAGTAGTATTACTATTAAAATATCTTAAGCAAATTGCTCAATATCATTGGAATCTGTCCAATTTGGTAAATTTTCTAAGCCTAAACCTGTTCGTAAAAGTAAGCTTGTGGGACTGGATTCATGCTTCTTTCTATGACACAAAAGATCCACCAGACAATCAGCTAAAATTAGCCTTCATTTAAACTAGGGGGTCATTTTCCAATTGTAATATTTTTTGTAGGTAATTGATTGATTATCAACTATAATTTCTTTGTCTTAAATTTATTTTGGACAGCTGTGATTTTTTGTTCAAGAAGATAGCATAAAACCTTATAAATACAATTCCTTATTAAGTAAACATTATAAATATAATTATAATATTGAAAATTTCGTTATTACAAAATAAAAACTATTATATGAAAGCTATTCTGGAATTCTTGAAATAGCTGAAAAAGGGTATTTAAGAATAATAATGGCAAATATTTTACCTAGCGCTAATATAGTTTCAAGTAATAATAAAAGCATAGTAACATTAGAATTGGGTTCAAGTGGGTTTGGTACTAAATGGTGGGACTATTATAAGTATAAAAATTAAATGTAAATTTTATACAAAACAATAAAATATTATCACAAACAAATAATTTCGTTAATTATGAAAAAATTAAATATCCAACCATATTTAATTTAAGCGATAATACAAAGATACTTTCTCTTAATTTTAATCAAATAATGGGATCGTTTGGTGCCTTACTCCTAAAGGTTTGGTAAGAATTAAAGATAGAATTCCTGAAAATTTTTCATTACATGTACTAATTTCTGAATTATATAATAATGATAAAAGAATAAATTTAAAAAGAAACTTCAATTTAATCATTTGGAAAATAATATCAATCTAAAACTAGATTATTTGTATAGTTGAACTTCATCAAAGCCAATGGGCACAGGAGTTTAAGTTGCTTATCAAAAATGGTATTAAACTTAACAATGAGCTAGCTAATAGTGAGTATTCATCTCCCAATGAACAGAGGAATGAATTTGAAAAGAAGTTACAGCAGCTTCTGGATCAACCACTTCCCGGCTAACATTATAAAGTTATATCACTCCAGAAAAACTAAGAAAAATCAGGGAATACATTCTGCTTTTCCTCTACGAGGTAGAAGTACCTCCAGATAACAACGGTAGTGAAAGAGCAATAAGAAATGTAAAAGTAAAACAAAAATATCTGGTCAGTTTAAATCTATTACTGGAGCTATGGCTTTCGCAACTATACGTTCTGTGATAGATACTGTCATCAAATCCGGTCAAGATGTTCTTAATACTTTATCTTTAATCGCTAATTTAGCAACCCCTGAATAGTTACTATTTATTTAAATTTCAAAATGCTAGGAAAAATACCATTTAGATTTAAATTGAAAAATGAAGATGCATGGCGTGAAACTTTAGAAAGGAATATTAGCTCAACAATCCTTAATTTTTTAATATTACCGCCTTGGTGGAAAACATGGCAATTCTACATTTTGGTCTTTTTTGTAGTTTTAATAATATTAGGTTGGCTATATATTTAAGAATTAGTAATTTAAATAAAAAATTAGAAATACAGAATCAAATTAATGAATTAGAGCAAGCTGCTAAAAAAGCTAAAATGAATCCTCATTTTCTATTCAATACATTGAATTCTGTTCAAAGCAAAATACTTACTGGTAATTTGGAAGATGCAACTCATTTCTTATCTCTATTTGGCCAACTTGTTAGAAGAGTATTAGATATGTCACTACAAAAAAGTAATTCCTTAATTACTGAAATAGAATATTTAACTAAATATCTTGAGTTAGAACAAATGAGGTTTAAAAAAAGATTTCAATTTAACATTATAGTAGATAAAGAATTGGATCAGCAGAATTGTTTTATTGCCCCAATGTTGGTTCAACCTTTTATAGAAAATTCAATTATTCATGGTATAAGTAATATTGACCAAATAAGCATTATCAATATTAATTTTCTTAAAGAATCAGATTATATTCAAGTAGAAATTAAAGACAATGGGATTGGTTTTCAATATAAATCTCAAGGGAAAAGTTCTTTAGAAAAATCTGTAGGAATTAGTAATACAGAAAGAAGACTGGAGCTTTTAGATGAACCAAAAACAAAAAACCTCCTTGAAATTAAGGAATTAATAGATAATAATGGGAATATATTGGGAACTCAAGTTATTTTATTTATTAAAATTATTCCTTAATTTTAAAATAATCTTTTAATTTTATTAATATATGCTAAATAATAGTATAAAATTTAAACATAATTATAATGGAAAAATATTATTTACGTAATGTATATTAAATATTTAATTAGAATCATTATAGTATTTATAAATTTATTAATTTTAAATACCGTTAATAAGGCACAAAATTTTGAGCCAATTTGGATAAATTACAATACAGATAGTGGGCTTCCTAGTTCTGAAATCTATGAAATTTTACAAGATAAAAATGGTTATATCTGGATTTCAACTGATAATGGATTGTGTAAATTTGATGGTTATAGTTTTAAAAACTATGGTCCTATTAATGGGTTGAAAGACCCAGTAGTATTTCATTTACAAGAAGATGATAATGGGCGTATTTGGATGAATAGCTTAACTAAATATATTTATTATTTAGAAAATGATTCAATTAAGCCATATAAATTTAATTTTCTTCTAAATAATTATTATGATTCACATAATAACATTGAAAATTTTGTGCACTATAAACACGAATTATTCTATGAATCCAATAGAAAAGGAATAGTTAATATTTCAGATAATGGAAATCTAAGATTGTTAAATACAAATCAAATTCCAAGTATTAATGTTTTTACAATTAATCAAAAGAGCCTGATTTCATATGAAAAAGATCAAGATGAGCAAAAACTTCCCTTTTATGATACTGACAATGTGAAATATTTTAATTTAAACTTTTATGAAAATTATTTAAAAAAATACAAGACTACTTTTTTAGTTAATTTTAATAAATACAAACCACCTACAGTTTTTGATCTCAGGAATAATGTAAAATTAATTTCTATTAATAATTTTTTATATCTGTTTAAAGATTATCAATTAATATCAAGTATCCCCGATCCAGAAGGGATTTTCATTTCAATTTCACAAGATAAAAACGAGATTATATACGTCTGTAATAATTATGGAAAAGGTTTAAGAATTTATAAAAACCTTGAACATTTTATCCAAGGTAAATATCTCACCTATCTTGAAGGGGAATCTGTTTCATTTCTTGTAAAGGATAATCATAATGGGTATTGGGCTGCCACAACAAACAATGGAATATATTATGCAAAAGATTTAAACATCATTAAGTTAATCGACAAAAATAATCTAAATGATAAAATTACAACAAGTTCAAATATCGGACATGATAATTTATATTTAGGTTATCAATCAGGTAAAATTAAATCATTTAATTTAAAATTAAATAAAATTGTAGAATTGCCTTTTTGTCATGCTTCGCCTGTATTTGATATATATTATGATTCAAAAAATGGATATCTATATTCTTCTTATAAAGAAGGAACTTTTTGTTTTAAAAATAATAAGTGGATAGAAATTTATTTTAATTATGGAAAATTAAATAGTATAACAATTAAAAAAATTTGGACAAAAAATCAGAATAATGTAATATATGGCACATTTGAAAGAGGCTTTTTTAAAATAAATACTTTTAATAATTCCATCTCATATTCATCAAATGTAACTTCAAATGGTAAAATTCCATATATTAGAACCTTTTGTGCATTTACAACACAAGATAACCAATTATTAATAGGAACAATTCGTGGATTATATGAAGTAAAAAATGATTCAATTTATAAATATTTAGAAAATAATCCCTCACTGAATTTAAGAATTGAGGCCATTGATCAGCTGGATGATAAAACTTTAGTTGTTGGTACCAAAGGAGATGGAATTATTTTAATAAAGGGAAATAGTCTATCCCAGATTTCCGAAAAGGATGGACTTACCTCAAATATGATTGAGAATATTTTCATAGAAAATAATAATATCTGGGTAGGAACATTACAGGGATTGAATAAGATTTATAAAATTAAATCGGGTTGGAAGGTGGATCAATTGACTATACACAGCGGTTTACCCAGCAATGAAATTATCAAAGTTCAATCAAACAATGGAATTATCTGGTGCCTGACAAATAAGGGATTAATAAGAATAAAAGATAGAATACCTGAATTAACTTCTTTGCCTGCATTAATTTCTGAGTTATATATTAATGATATAAAAATTGAATTAAGTAATAAACTGAGTTTTACCTATTTAGAAAATAACATAAGGTTAAAACTGGATTGTCTTAATTATAAAATGTTGGGTAAAATACCTTTTAGATTTAAATTGAGAAATGAAGATGCCTGGAGAGAAACTTTAGAAAGAAATATAAATTTATATTCTCTACCCCCCGGGTTATATGATTTACAAATTCAAGCTAAAAATGGCGATGGGATTTGGAGCAAATCTTCAGTTCTTTCTTTTTCGATATTGCCTCCATGGTGGAAAACCTGGCAGTTTTACTTATTGATTCTATTTGTTTTTTTGGCAATTTTAGGCTGGATTATTTATTCTCGAATAAGGACACTTAAAAGGAAAATAGAGATTCAAAATCAAATGAATGAATTAGAACAAGGTGCTAAAAAAGCTCAAATGAATCCCCATTTTCTATTCAATACTTTAAATTCTGTTCAGAGCCAGATTCTCACTGGAAATTTAGAAGATGCAACACACTTTTTAGCATTATTTGGTCACCTTGTTAGAGGTGTTTTAGATATGTCGATACAAAAGAGCATCTCTTTATATACCGAGGTTGAGTATTTAAATAAATATCTTGAATTGGAACAAATGAGATTCAAAAAAGGATTTCTTTTTAAAATTGTGGTTGATAAAAATCTTGACCTAAATTATATTTGTATAGCACCAATGTTGATACAACCATTCGTGGAAAATGCCATAATTCATGGGATTAGTAAAATTGATCAGCAGGGAGTGATAAAAATTCGTTTTAAGAAAACTGCAGATTATATTGAAGTTATGATTACTGATAATGGAGTTGGTTTTCAATATAAATCTGCAGGAAAAAGCTCTTTAGAGAAATCGGTAGGAATTAGTAATACCAAAAGAAGATTGGAGCTTTTAGATGAAATGAAAACTAAAGATCTTCTTAAGATAGAAGAAATTATTGGCAAAAGTGGTAAAATAATTGGTACCCAAGTTGTTTTATTTATCAAAATATCTGAGTCTATATAGCTTATAACTAGCAGGCTTTCCCTCTCAAAATATAAAACTCTTTAACGATCACTTAATTCCCATTACCGAATTTTCTCCAAAACCCTCCGAATTTACATTCAAACCCTCCGAATTTACAATGGCCAAAAATGTCTGGTATTAATGATCTTACTTTGTATTGCGTTTTTAGTTCTTGTATATATGTTCTACCCAGAATGATTTAAGGACTACAGAATTCATTTTTAACCTTATATTTAATTGTTAAACTCGTTAGCGTTTTTTTAAACGCTAACAGTTTTTTTTTCTCTCTGAATCAAATAACTGTGTTTTAATAACAATTGATTATATAATCTTCGAAATACATTTTACGCATGTATACCCCTTGTTTTCTGTTTAATCTCTTCTTAATTATTTTATAATATTTATTCTGTTTTATTAATAAGAATATTATTATTACCCTATGAATAAAAAGCTACTGTTTTTTACTAAGATTAACTTTGGAAATTCCCAAAATACTGGATATTGGAATAAAGTGAATTCCCAGGCTGATGCGATCAGGAAACAAGGTTGGGCAGTCGACTTAATTTACATAAATGATAATGAAATTAGATTAAAGACTTCTGAGGGTATTAGTTCAACTACATTTAAATCCAGGTTAAATTTACTTTATAATTTATTTATTGTTTCCCCGTGCTTACTTAAAAAAGAAAAATATACTGCTGTTTATATCAGGCATTTCCTTACTAATCCACTATTTCTAATTTTCTTGCATAAGATGAGATCTCAACTTAAAACAATAGTGATGGAAGTACCTACTTACCCTTATTCATTTGAATATAAAGGCATTAATAAAAATAGACTTCTGTATCTTATTGATCGTTTTTGCTCTTTGTTTTTTAAATTATATATTGACAGAATAGTCAGCTTTTCTTTTGATAAGTATATTTTTAAAATAGCTACAATTTCTACTGATAATGGAGTGGATGTGGCATCAATTAAATATACTGACACAGCTCCTGCTTTTACAGGAAAACTAAGAATATTGGGCTTGGGGAATCCGCGTATATGGCATGCTTATGAAAGAGTAATAGCTGGATTGTATGAATATTATCAAACAAGAAAAACTATTGACGTGGTTTTTGAAATTGTAGGTCAAGGTGGCGAATTAGAAAAGTATAAACTACTTACTGAGAAATATGGTCTTCAAGACAAGATTATTTTTCATGGTTATAAATCAGGTGAGGAGTTAGATGTAATTTGTAAGCAATGTCATGTTGCTGTAGCTAGCCTGGGGATGCATAGAATAAATGTAGCAAATGGTGAAGCATCTCCTTTAAAGGCCAGAGAGTTTGCGGCTCGTGGTATTCTTTTTTTAACTGGATATACTGATAAAGGATTTCCACTGGATTTTCCTTTTGTTTTAAATTTTCCTGCTGATGAGAGCCCAATTAATATCGATAGGGTTTTACTTTTTTATACCAATATTTTAAATAAGTATCCAGATTACACCATCCAAATGAGGAAATATGCTTTAGATAATTTAGATTGGTCATCAAAAATGAAACCTGTGGTGGATTACTTTAATCAAGCTGATAGTAGTTTATGAAAGGTGCACACATTGTCATCCCTGTATATAAAAGCAGTCTACAATTAGCTGAACTCAGGTCTTTGGAGCAAATTCAATTAACCTTGGGATCCTTCCCTATTTGTTTTGTGGGACCGCAAAGTCTTGATTATAGTCCTTATTTATCTATTATACCTGAGGCTAAAATAATGCGCTTCCGTGATGATTATTTTTCTTCTTTGAAAGGCTATAATACTTTGCTATTATATGCTGGTTTTTATAAAGCATTTGAAGGATTTGACTATATATTGCTTACGCAACTTGATGTATGGGTGTTTGAAGATCAATTAGATCAATGGACTGGTTTACAATATGATTATATAGGTGCTCCCTGGTTATCTGAACCTCCTAAACTGAAAAGAATAAATTTACTGCCTATGGGGAAATGGATGCTTGGCAAGGTTGGAAATGGTGGCTTTTCTTTGCGCAAAATATCTTCACATATTCAAATTGCTACTAAACTTAGCTGGATCTCCTGGTTATTTACTAAAAATGAAGACTTCTTTTGGAGTATTGTGGTGCCCAGGTTTTATAAATCCTTCAGAATTCCGAATATGGAAGAAGCTGTTTTCTTTGCATTTGAACTCTCCCCGGAACTAGCTTATGAGATGACCGGACACAAACTTCCTTTTGCTGTGCACGCCTGGGAAAAGCACAATCCTTCATTCTGGAAGAGATTTATATCTTTGTAGCTTAAATTACATTATGAAAATTATTCAGGTAGTGGGTGCCAGGCCTAATTTTATGAAGGTGGCTCCTTTGCATAGGGCTTTTAAAAAGTATTCTAATATTCATTCCATCATAGTTCATACTGGCCAGCATTATGATGCTGCAATGAGTGACATTTTTTTTGAACAACTGGAACTTCCAAATCCTGATTATTTCCTTGGGGTGGGTGGTGGTACTCATACTGAACAGACCGCTAAAATAATGCTTGGTTTTGAGAAGATTCTACTGGAGGAAATGCCTGATTTAATACTAGTAGTGGGAGATGTGAATTCTACCATTGCCTGTGCTTTAGTAGCAGTGAAAATAAATATACCGGTAGCACATGTTGAAGCAGGCCTTAGGTCAAACGACAGGACTATGCCGGAAGAGATAAACAGGATACTGACAGATAATATCTCCGACTATTTATTTGTTACTGAACAGGATGGTATCAGAAACTTAAAACAAGAAGGTATAAATGACTCCAAGGTATATTTTGTAGGAAATACTATGATAGACTCCCTGGTGTTCTACCTTCCAAAATTAAATGATATTCTTTTGCCTGAAGTACTTGAAAAGGCAAATATAAAACCTCGGGAATATATCCTAATTACGATGCACAGGCCTTCAAATGTAGACACAAAAGAAGGATTGGAAAATACTTTAATGGTGATAGCTTTGGCTTCAAAATATAAAAAAGTAATTCTACCTATTCACCCTAGGACTAAAAATAATCTTGAAAAGTATAATCTTGCTAATGAATTATTTAACAATCCAAATGTATTAATCACAGAGCCTCTGGGCTACCTCCCTTTTGTAAAATTAATGAGAGATGCCTTAATGGTCATTACAGATTCGGGCGGAATACAGGAAGAAACTACTTATCTCCAGGTACCGTGTCTCACTTTTAGAAAATCCACTGAACGACCTGTAACAGTAGAGATCGGTACCAATACCATGATAACTGAACTTAAACTGGATATAGTAGAAAACAATATTCTTAAAGTTCTGGATGGTACCTATAAGTCAGGTTCCATTCCTGAACTCTGGGATGGAAACGCTGCCGACAGAATCGCAGCCATTCTTTCTAAAGTCTAATCCTTTTACCTTTTAGCTCCCTTTCCCGGAACTGCTTTTTTGGGTTTATCGCCCACTACAACCATATCATGCATTTGTGCTACTTCAGGTAATCCTTCTTTCCAGAAATACCAGATAAGACTGGCCAATGTGAGTATCAATAAAAGTATTGAGGCTGATTTACTAATAGCTTCTCCAGTGAAAAATGATTTAGGCTCAAATGACATTTCAAGGGTATGTTCCCCCGATGGTACAACCAGGCCTCTCAATAAATAATTAACTTTAAAGAAGTCATCATATGGCTTTCCATCTAGTTTCATTTTCCATCCCTTTGCTGGTGGATAGTATACTTCCGAGAAGACTGCTAACTGATCCGTACCTGATTTATATTTGTAAGTCATTTTATCAGGGTTATAGTGCGTTAGGCTAATGCTGGCACTACTATCTGTTCCTGATGATAACTTCGCTATTTCATCTTTGTATGTATCCCTGACAATAGCTTTGAGCTTAGGATTCAAATTCCCTAAACTATCCAATTCAGCATCTGCTGTAGGCACTGTCTGTATTTGTCTCACAAACCAGGCATTACCTAATGCTTGCGGATTAGGGATTGCAACTGCTTTTTCATTCTCCCCCTGAATAATGTATTTGGCATTTAACATACTCAACACATTCAGGTATTTGCCAGGATTGCTTAAGTACTTTTCTATTAATTCCTGGTATAACATTAACTTGGCAGCATGATAACCTCCCAGCGACTTGTGAAAGAAAGAAGTACCTGCATTAGTAAATGGATTTCCACCTCTCAGATCTAATACCCTAAAATATGGATCCTTATCGTTCTGTATTTGCACATCAACAGGTGCCGGTTTTGCTTCAGCTTCTTTAACTGTAGGACTTTCAAATTTTTCAGGATATAAAGAACGCTTATCCACCATCCATATATCTAAAACAGCCAATAAGCAAATGCCCAATATAGCAACATTTGATTTAAGCTTTCCTTTTATAAATAACCAGGCTGCAGCAAAACTAAGACCTATAAAAAAAATAGACCTCATCGCATCCGCTCTTAATAAAGAGGCTCTATCTTCTTTTAATAGTCCAACTAAATCAGCACCATATTTACTATCATTTTTACCGTCAAATGAAAATTTTGCACTAAATAATAATATTAATAAAGAAATTCCACCTGCAATACCCGCAGCATAAATCAAAGCTTTCTTTTTCTTTTCAGTAGCTATTGCCGGATTCATTAATTCCTGTAGTCCCCATATAGCTAAAAGGACAAAAAATAATTGGGATATTCCTAATGACATAGATACCGCCCTAAACTTGTTGAACATCGGGAAGTATTTAAATAAAAAGTCATTTACAAAAAAGTGGTTACCCCATGCTATCATTAAAGTAATGAATGCTCCTAATGCGAGCCATATTTTGTATGGCCCTTGTATTAAGAACATACCCATTACAAATAAAAAGCAAATCACTGCTCCAAAATAAATAGCTACACCTACCCAGGGCTGCCCTCCCCAGTAAAAAAGAGAACCTACTTGTTGCTCGGCAGTTCTTTTAGCCTCATCACTACTGTATCCTTCTTTATTAAGATTGGAAATTATATCATTATATACTCTTTCATAAGTCTTTGTCCCTCTATAAGTTTGAGATACCCCTCCTCCATGGATATTAGGAACCAAAATTGACATGGATTCTGATAAAGAATAACTAAAATCAAAAGCATAGTTTTCATCCAGCCCTTCTCCCTTCCCTGCTTTAGAAGCCAATTCAGATTTCCCCCTTATCGTTTCTTTTGAGTATTCATAGGTGGTCATTAACCTTGATGCATTAGCTGCTAATCCTAATAAACCTGCAACTGCAAGTGTAAGAAAACTTAAGCCAATGGGTTTAAACTGCTGAATTTTAATAGCGTGCCACAGTTTAATCAGACATAAAACCCCCAAAATAATAAATCCATAATAGGTAATCTGTATATGATTTACATAGAGTTCCATACCAAGGAAGAGACCAAACAGGGCTCCACCTAATAGGTATTTGCTCCGCAAAGTGAGAATGGCTCCCATAAATACACCGGGTAAAAGTCCTAGTGCCATCATTTTAGTGGAATGACCGGCATCAGCAATATCGCAATAAAAAGTAGACAATCCATAACACAAAGAGCCGGCAATGGCTAGTCGCCAATCGACCCCTAATACAATCAATAAAAAGTAGGTGCAAAACATAGCCATAAAAATCAATACGGGTACCATTGCCATACCTTTATACAACATTAATGCTTGTAATACATATCTTGTGTAATTACCTCTGTCAGGTGGTTTTATCTGATAGGTTGGCATACCGCTAAACATAGACTGGGTCCATAGAATAACCTGGCTTGAATCTTTTTCATACTTATTTATTTCCGCTTGCATGCCATGTGCTCTTACGTTATCCGATTGGTTCAATACTTTACCATCCAAAAAATAAGGGCTATACAATAAAAAAGTAGATAAAAACATGACTACTAAAGCAACTAAATGGGGTATTAATCTTTGAAGCATATGGACAAGTTTTGCTTAATTGAATATTTGATTGATTATAATTATTATGCTTCTCAGCATCTAATCATCTTAAGTTGTTCCAAAGGTAAAAATATTTACATATTTTCGTTTATCATTTAGCTTGATTGAATTTTATGGAAGGCGATCCGGAACCCAAAAAACTCTCTGTCATTACCGTTGTATTCAATGGTGCAGATACTATAGAAACTACAATTCAAAGTGTTGTAAATCCTAAGCATCCTGATGTTGAATATATAGTGGTCGATGGTGGCTCCAATGATGGTACCCTCGAATTTATACAGGATTCTGGTGATTTGGTCGATACCTGGGTCAGTGATCGTGACAAGGGCCTTTATGATGCTATGAATAAAGGTATGCTCCTGGCAAAAGGCGAATTTATCTGGTTTATCAATTCGGGTGACCAAATCTATGACAATCAAACCATTGAAAAACTGATTCCCTCTCTTAATGAAGAAACTGATATAGTGTATGGTGAGGTAATGATTATAGATAATGATAAACAACCATTGGGAACCCGCAGTGAATTAACTGTTCATAAATTACCGGATGTACTTATCTGGCAAAGCATGCAATATGGTATGAATGTGTGTCACCAGGGATTCATAGTCAGGAAAAAAATAGCTCCACTTTATAGACTTGATAATCTCTGTGCAGATATTGAATGGGTTATAGAATGTCTCAAGAATAGCAGAAAGAATGTTAAACTTGATTTCTTATTTGCAAAATATTTGGCAGGTGGTCTTTCTAAAAAGAAATGGCAGCAGTCTATGATAGACAGGTTTCTGGTTCTTAAGAAGTATTTTGGTCTGAATAAAACCATCTGGTCTCATTTTGTGATCATTTTCAGAGCTCTTTGGCATAAATTGAATAATATTGGTAAACAAACATATTAGTTAAAACCTGAGAAGTATGGCATATGCATTGGTTGGTTTGGGTGGTGCCTTAGGTTCAATTGCCAGGTTTATGTGTTCAAGATGGTTGGGATTTTCAGTAAATGGTTTTCCATTAGGAACTCTATTTGTTAATTGGCTGGGTTGTTTTTTAATTGGTTGTTGCTGGGCATTTTTAAAAGTTGATCCCAAATTCTCGTCTATGAGATTATTGCTCATAACAGGCTTACTTGGAGGTTTTACTACCTTTTCAAGTTTTGGATATGAATCCTTTCAACTTTTTACTGAAGGTAAATGGAAACTGGCTATAGCATATATTTTACTTTCTAATGTAGTCGGAATTATTTTAGTCTTTTTAGGACTCAACCTGGTATTAAAACTCAGGTTTTAGAAAACAAACCAGCTCAATGAAAAGAGTTCAATAAATATCCTTATAGAAATATACATTCCTTGACAGGGTTTTATTCCTAAATTGCGAGATGGGATAATGATTATAATATTACTAAGATTTAATCCTTAAAGAGAAATTCAAAGCAAATTTTAGATGTAGCTTTTACTAAGCAGGACTTATTTCTCATTTATTTACACTTTAAATTGTATAGTTATATTAGTATAGGACACCGCATCCTAAGCTTTGATGCGGAGTTAGGGCGGAGTAAAGAGGATCCAGAGGTACGTAGATGATAATAGAATGGTAAGAAAAAAGAAAATTATATCCCATTATGATATAAAGAAACTGATTAAAGCAGCTTCAATTTATTAAGCCAATAAAAGGAGTTTTTACAACAAATACTACTTCACAATCTTAAACTGGAAATTGGCAGTACCGAGGGTTTGCATTAGTCTGATCCATATAGCTAATAACTGTTCGGTACCACGACTATTGGTTATATCACCCAGGTCTAAGATGTGCCTGGCATCCCATCCGAAATTGTCTGAAAGGAAGCTAGTGACTATGCTTCTTGCTTCCGGATCATTACCGCATACAAATATATTATGATCCCCATTATTGACTAGTTTAGGGTTTACCATTAAGGTACAAGTAAGTGTATTTAAGGTTTTGACTACCTTGGTATCAGGTAAGAGTCTTTGTATTTCTTCTCCTAGTGAATTATCATTTATGATGGAAAGTGTTGGCGGCATACCTTTGCTAAAGTCAAGTGGATTTGAGAGATCAATCAATATTTTTCCTGCCAAATTATTTGCTCCTGCCAATCTTATTACATCCAGGCTGTGCTCTCCCTTAGTACAATTAAAAATGATTTCACCATAGATTGCCGCATCCGCAAATATTCCGGTAGAGGCATTTGGTCCTGATTTATTTATCCATTCTATTGCTTTAGGATTATCACTGGTGCGGCTCCCCATCATTACCTGGTGACCATTATTGATTAAAGCACTTCCGATCGTATTACCTACCACGCCGGTTCCGAGTATACCAATTTTCATAAGCATTATTGTTTTGAGAGTTCAGATAATACATACAATTACCATGGGATTTGTTTTCTATCTCTGTAAAAATTTCCGGTACCGGTTCCGTCAGAATGTGAAAATACTCTCTAGGTTTTTATAGGACTAATTATTATACCTCTTAAATTGATATATCAAGCATTTATAATCGATATAAGAGCACAGGTTTTTTATCAATTAACTTGCAATTGATATATTTGAATGCCCCTAAATGCTCTTAAAAAAGCTTGTTTTAAGCCATTTATGCCTATTTTGCTATAATCCGGGATCCATTTACTTAATTTTTCTATCATAGATTCTATTCCAAGTATTGTTATACAGCGTCTTACATTGTATACTGTCATAATAAGTGCCATCTCGCCGTTTACCTTTTT
>Ga0193744_1000226_pt1 | contig 15187 bp, 11 predicted proteins | sample L1a1metaG_FD_143056 | JGI IMG/M metagenome (GOLD analysis project Ga0193744, IMG submission 143056) | Soil microbial communities from a riparian zone of the East river system, Colorado, United States - L1a1 | ecosystem: Environmental > Terrestrial > Soil > Riparian zone | place: USA: East River...
AGCTTTGGAATGGCCAGGTTCTGGTCAGGAAAAAGCAGGATTTCAAATGCAGCACCTGATCACTTCTTGGGAGAAGACAGGGAGTGGCTCATTCAATATTGTAAAGAACATCTAACCAAAGAGCATATTGATATTTTTATCTTCGGCCACAGACATTTTCCTATTGATTTCTACTTTAAGGATCATAAAAGTCGTTATATCAACTTAGGTGATTGGTTAATGTATAATACCTATGCAGTAATGGATGAAAATAATATCACCCTAAAAACGTATGATGGTAACTCTAAAATATATTCCAATAAGGATTAAATACTTATTGATCTTAAGCCTCTTCTTTTCATTAAGTTTAATTAGTGTCAAGGCTCAGGACAGCAGTATCCAGATTATCAAAATAGCAGTTCCAAAGTTTAAATATTTTTATACTGACAGACTATCTGACCTATATGTAACTACTCAGGATAATCAACTTAATAAGTATAATAAAAGAGGAGAACTAGCTTTTAAATATAACGAAAACAGGTACGATACCATTAGTGTAGTTGACCTTAATAATCCACTCCAGATTTTACTATTTTATTCTTCCTTTGGGGTATTACAAATACTAGACAGAAACCTCGCATTACAAAGTGAACTACAATTAAAACAATTGGGGTATCAGACTATTACTGCTGCAGGTTTGGCAGCTGATAACAATATCTGGATTTATGATGCCGAGAAGTTCAGATTGGTTAAACTGGATCCCTTTGGCAAGGTTATAAAGAAGAGTAATGAGCTTATCGGCCTCATAGGAGATAATCGTCTAATGGGGCAAATATGGGAACAGGATAATTTTCTATTCATCAGAGCCTCTGGAATAGGCTGGCTCCAGTTTGATGATTTTGCCAGTTTTATACAGATTATTCCTATTCCTGATATGAATATTATTAGGATAGAAGCAGAAAAAATATGGTATATGGAAGATGGTGAAGTAAATCAATTTGATCTGGCAACCTTACATAAAAAGCTTTATCCCGTACCAGGATTAATTGGCAAGTTTGATTTTATAGATCAAAGACCTGCCTTATGGGTAAAATCTTTAGGGGAAGAGATTTTTATATATAAGGAACGCTGATGAGTAAAAGGTGAAAGGTAAAAAGATAATATTTTCCCTTTCACTTTTTACCTTTTACTTCTCACCAATTAAACTGTAAATATCTCTTTCTCCTTTGATTGAATAATATGGTCTATCTTTTCAACATATTGATTAACCATTTTCTGAGTTTCATCCTCTTTGCGCTTTCCAATATCTTCTGCAAGACCTTCTTTAATGGCTTTTTTAAATACCTCCATTACATCTCTTCTCACATTTCTTAGGCCTACTTTAGATTCTTCCCCCAGATGTTTGGCTTGTTTCACCAGATCCTTTCTTCTCTCTTCTGTAACGGGTGGAATCATAATCCTAACCGTTTCTCCGTCATTCTGAGGAGTAACACCCATGTTAGCTTCAAAGATTGCTTTTTCTATTGGGGCCAGCATCTTTTTCTCCCAGGGTTGAATACTTAGGGTTCTGGAATCTGAAGTAGACACATTGGCGATTTGAGTAAGTAAAGTAGGTGATCCATAATAATCAACTAAAAGCCCATCTAACATAGCGGTAGAAGCCTTACCTGTTCTTAGTTTTACCAGTTCTTTGTGTAAATGCTCTAGAGAATGTTCCATCATTTCCTTTGCCTTGTCTATGATTGTTTGTATTTCCTGATCATTCATTGTCTGGGTTTTTAAAATGCAAATATACTTATTGGATGTAAATTTAGAATATTGATTAGTGCATTTTTGTCAGTATAAAAATATAAGAACCCGGAGTTCATTTCTGAACCGGGTTCTTATATTGTAAATATATCTCTCTATTTTTTAATCTCTTCTACCCATATACAAGAGTACGAGGTATAGCAATTGAGTAATGGCAGCCAATGCAGCAGCTACATAAGTATAGGCAGCCCATTTCAAAGCATCTCTGGCCCCATCATATTGAACACCTGTTGCTATATTAGAACTTTGCAACCAAACCAATGCTCTCTTGCTGGCATCTATTTCTACCGGAAGGGTTATTATACTGAACAATGCCGTTACCCCAAATGCAGCAATTGCAAATAAGAGAATGTATTTATTGTTTAGTGTAGCCAACCCAATAAAACCAAACATGAATAAATATTGCTGTAAAGAAGCGGAAAGTGTAACTACTGGAACCAACTTAGTTCTTAAAGCAAGCATACTGTAGGCGGTTGCGTGCTGTACGGCATGACCACATTCATGGGCAGCCACTGCAGCAGCAGCTACGTTTCTTCCACTATATACATCCTGGCTAAGATTTACTGTTCTGTTTTCAGGATTATAATGGTCTGTAAGTTCTCCCTCTACAGAGGTAACCTGAACATCATAAATTCCATTACTTTTTAACATAGATTCAGCTACATCCTTACCTGACATGCCGTTGGAAAGAGGAACTTCACTATACCTTTTAAATTTCGATTTTAAGCGGTAACTGAGGATATACCCCACAACCCCAAATAAAATACTTATTATTACTAATCCGATTATCATTGTTTATTTTTTTCTCTATGCAAACAAATAGTTAAATCAAATAGTTCCCATTTTCTTATAATCCTGCTTTAGCGGAGACTTCCAGCATTCGATCAATTGAAGCTCTTCCTTGTTCAATAATCCAATCTGGAAGCAGTATTTCAGGGATCTCATATTTCATGCACAAATATAGCTTTTCCAGTGTATTTCTTTTCATATGCGGACATTCATTACAAGCGCAATGATTATCAGGTGGAGCAGGAATAAAAGTTTTATCAGGTGCAGCCTTTTCCATTTGGTACAGAATACCTGCCTCAGTAGCTACAATATATTCTGTGGCTGTGTCCTTCATAATAAACCTCAATAATCCGCTGGTGGAACCAATATAATCTGCACCATCTAATATCTGGGTTTCACACTCTGGATGTGCTATTAACTTCGCATTTGGGTATTGATGTCTAAGTTTAGTTATTTTCTCAAGAGAAAAAATTTCATGCACCATGCAGGATCCCTCCCAAAGCACCATATCTCTTCCAGTTTTATTGATCAGGTATTTTCCTAGATTTCTGTCCGGAGCAAATATTATCTTCCGATCTTTTGGAACACTTTCAATAACCTGAACAGCATTGGTTGATGTGCAGCAAATATCAGTAAGTGTCTTTAATTCTGCAGAACAGTTGATATAAGAAACCACTACATGATCAGGGTATTTCTCTTTAAACTTTCTAAATAAGGAAGCAGGGCAAGAATCGGCAAGAGAACAACCAGCTTTTAAATCGGGGAGCACCACTTTTTTAGAAGGAGATAATATTTTAGCAGTTTCTGCCATAAAATGAACCCCGGCAAATACAATTATATCTGCATTGGTTCTGGCAGCTTCTTGCGATAAACCAAGACTATCACCTACAAAGTCAGCAAGATCCTGTATCTCCGACTCCTGATAATAATGAGCCAGAATAACCGCATTCTTTTCCTTTTTTAATTTGAGTATCTCCTTATCCAGATCCAGGCTGGGATCTATCCAAAGATCCAGATATCCGTTTCGTTTTAATTTTTCTTGTGCTTCCTGAATATTGGCTGACATATCTTATTTAATCTGGTGTAAAGCTAGTATTTAACATTTAAGTTTAATACATGGTTCAGTATTCGATCCCGGCCAGGTGCATAATATATCTTCAGGTATTTTAATCGATTAAATTAAAATCCTGGTCGTTTTTATATAAAGCATTCAGAATGTTATGAATTAACTTTGATCTTTACCCGCATTTAACATCATTCTTATTACTATGAAATATCTAGTTTTTTCAAGTTTATGTATGTTTAGCATCATGGCTTCTGCACAGAGCAATGAGGTAATAAGTCAGAAAATCTATGCTGAATTAGAGAGCTTAATTACCCATCGTTATTATTTTACAGCACGAGATTTATATAAATCTCAATATGATAAACTCAGTAAGTTTCATCAATTAAAAATAGGTGCCACAATTGATAATGCCTTTAACCGTGTTGAATCATCAAACCAGAAAATAGAACTATTATTAAAAAACTATGATAATCTTCTGTCCGATTCTCTAAGGAATGATCTTCTAGATACAAAGCAAAATAATCATTCTAAACTTTATGAATACAGACAGGCTTATAATGCTATCAATGAAATACTTAAAAAATATAGTAAGATATTAAAGAATGAGGATGTAGAGGATTATAAGAATACACTTAATATCTGGAAAGTATTGGTGGATCAGCCTAAACAACTGATTTTAATTAATGGCAATACAGACATGAAGATGAAAAAGGATAAAGCGGGTTTGTCTAATCTCCTGGTTACAAATGATACTGTTAAAGTTCCTTTTATATTTGATACCGGCGCAAACTTTTCCACTGTTACCGAGACTACAGCAAAGAGATTAAATATGACCATATTTGATTCCTTAATTGATGTAGGCTCAATCACAGGCCAGAAAATTAAAGCCAGAATAGCTATATGCCCAGTATTTACATTAGGCAATATTCAAGTTAGAAATGCAGTGTTTATTGTATTCCCCGACAAAGAACTTACTATTACCCAATTAGATTATGTGATAAATGGCATACTGGGTTTTCCGGTAATTGAGGCATTCAAAGAGGTAGAAATAACTAAGGATGGAGACTTTATTGTACCAAAGGAAAGAACAAAATATACGGAGCAAAATATGGCCATCCACAAGTTGAACCCTGTCATAAATATTGATGGTGAACCTTATAGTTTTGATACAGGTGCCGATGAAACTATGCTATACGATGTTTATTATAAAAAGCATAAGAAAGATATTGATGGACATTATAAAGAAGAAGATCTGAGTTTTGGAGGAGCAGGAGGACAAACTACAAAAAAGGGCTTCCTGGTAGATTTCAGACATACCATAAATGGGAAATCTTTAAAACTCGATTCAGTTATGTTATTTAAGGATAACATCAAAGAAGAAGAAAACTATTATTTTGGCAATATAGGTCAGGATTTCATCAAGCAGTTTGATAAAATGACGCTTAACTTTGAAGATATGTTTATTCGATTTGATTAAGCAATAAAAATGCTCTCTTTAATGGGGGTATACTACAAAATGGTATACTCAATAAAAGCTAATTTACCCGGGTAGTCAGTTGTAAAATGTAAACCTCTGCTTTCTTTTCTGACATAAGCAGACCTGGTTATAAGATAACCAATGGTAATCAAGTTGCGCAATTCACATAACTGAGGAGATATACTGGTTTTATTATAAAGATCTTCTGTCTCCTGGTATAATATATACATTCTGTCAAGGGCACGTTTTAATCTTACATCCGACCTAACAATACCAACATAGCTACTCATGACTTCTTTTAGCTCTTTAAGACTTTGAGTAATCAATACCATTTCTTTTGGATCAGTAGTTCCTTCGGTACTCCATCCCGGAATATTATCTTTAAAATCAATACTATCTAAGTTTTCCTTCACATCCAGGAAAATACGGTGGGCAAATACCATAGCTTCCAATAATGAATTGGAAGCAAGCCGATTTGCTCCGTGTAGACCGGTTGATGAACACTCTCCGCAAGCATATAAATATTTTATAGAACTATGTCCCATTTTATCTACTTTAATTCCACCACACATATAGTGGCAGGCAGGTACTACCGGAATCATTTCTTTCATGGGGTCTATTCCGATACTCATACATTTTTCATAAATGGTAGGAAAATGAGCTATAAACTTTTCTTTATCCAGGTGCCTGCAATCAAGACACATATAGTCATGGCCACTTGCTTTCATTTCATTATCGATAGCTCTTGCCACTATGTCTCTTGGTGCCAAAGAAAGCCGGGCATCATATTTCTGCATGAATTCTTCGCCTTCTACCGTTTTAAGGATTGCCCCAAATCCTCTGACAGCTTCTGATATAAGAAATGAAGGGTTTTCGCCCAAAGGATTATAAAGTGAAGTAGGGTGGAATTGTACAAACTCCATATTTTCTACTCTTCCTTTTGCCCTGTATACCATGGCAATACCATCTCCTGTTGCTATTTTAGGATTGGTCGTGCTTTTATATACCTGACCACATCCCCCGGTAGCAACTACAGTGACTTTTGCTAAAATGGTATCAAAAACTGAATGTATTTTATCAAATACGTAGGCACCGTAACACTCAATACCGGGAGTTACCCTGGTTATATGATAGCCTAAATGATGCTGTGTCACCAGGTCAAGAGCAAAATAATGTTCATGAATTATTATATTAGAAAACTGCTGAGCTTCTTCCAATAAGGCTCTTTGTATTTCCCATCCTGTAAGGTCTTTATAATGCAGGATACGATTTTCTGAATGGCCACCCTCTCTACCGAGATCATAATCGTGTTCTTTATTCTGATCGAATCTGGTGCCCCATTCTATAATCTCTTTTACTCTCAACGGACCTTCGTTCACCACTATTTTTACTATTTCCGGGTCACACAGGCCATCGCCGGCATCTAAAGTATCTTCTATATGTTTATTAAAAGAATCATTTTCCATATCCCACACAGCTGCAACTCCGCCCTGGGCATAGCGGGTATTGCTTTCATTATCTTCGGTTTTGGTTAGGACCTGAATTTGCAGATCAGGTCTTTCTTTGGCCATTTTTATTGCAAAACTCATTCCTGCTATACCACCACCTATTACTAAAATATCTGTTTTTATCACCTTGCTTATTTAGGATTAAGGTATTTTTGGCAAATTTATAATATATCTTTAAACAAGTCTTCATAAACCTATGCGAATAGCAGTCAATACAAGGTTTTTACTTGCCGGTAAAATGGAAGGTATTGGCTGGTACACCTATGAAGTAATGAAGAGAATGGTAGAGCAGCATCCTGATGATGAGTTTATTTTCATTTTTGACAGGCAATATGATAAGAGATTTATTTTTGGCAGGAATGTAACCCCTGTTGTACTTTCACCTCCGGCCCGTCATCCTTTTCTCTGGTATATTTGGTTTGAATGGTCACTACCCCATCTTCTAAAAAAGTATAAAGCCGATGTGTTTTTCAGCCCTGATGGATATTGCAGTTTGCGATCCGACTTAGCTACCTTAATGACCATGCATGATTTATCTTATTTACATTACCCCGGGCAAGTAAGCTTTTGGGTAAGAAAATACTACCAATACTTTGTACCCAGGTTTCTTAGAAGGGCGCAGCTTATAGCTACTGTTTCTAATTTTGTAAAAGAGGATATAGTGAAAAACCTGGGTATATCAGGCGAGAAAATATTGCTTGCACAAAATGGGGGCCGTGAAGAATTCAAGCCCATTTCATCCGAAAGGCAAACCCAAATCAAGAACAAGTATACCCAAGGCAGGGAATATTTTTTGTATTACGGAGCCATTCATCCTAGGAAGAATGTGTTGAATACTATATTAGCTTTTGAGAAATTTAAAGAGATATCTGACTCAGATATATGCCTTGTATTAGCCGGCAGATTGGCATGGCATACAAATGAAATAGAGGATAAATTAAAGCATTCAGTTTATAAAAGCGACATTATTCATCTTGGTTATATGGATAAAGCATTATCTGAACTCGTGGCTTCTGCTAAGGCAGTAGTTTACATAAGTTATTTTGAAGGTTTTGGATTACCGGTTTTAGAATCCATGGCCAGTGGAGTTCCCGTTATCACATCTGATATTTCCTCTTTGCCAGAAGTAGCAGGTGATGCTGCCCTTTTGGTTTCACCTGATAACATTTTTGAAATAGCAGATGCCATGTCTCAGCTTTATTATAATAAGTCAATTGCTGTTGATATGATCAGGAAAGGTCTAATGAGAGCTGGTGAATTTAGTTGGGATCAAACAGCCTCTCTTATTTATCATAGTTTAAGAAGTCTCAGGTAGTACTTTTTTAGATCTGTTATTTAGGAAAAAAATAGCAAGGGCGCCAATTATCATGTATAAAATGGCAATAAACTCTGCCTGAGTAAGATGCATTCCCAAAATATCATACTTATCATTGATCCTTATCTTTTCAATCGAGAAGCGTTCAATTCCATTTAACACCATGTATATAAAGAAAAGTACACCGGCAATTTTAATTCGCTTCCTCAAATACCATAAGATTCCGAATATCAATATAGATAAAATTATCTCATAAAAAGGAGTTGGGTATACGGCATGTGCAAGATGCATACAATGTTTCCATGCACAACCCACTATTGGGATCCCTTCATCAATTACATTATGTGGGTAATCATAAGCCCACCATGTTTTTGGAAGGAACCACCAGGAAGGTTCAACAGCAGTATTTTGAATACCCCAGTCTCCATCTCCCGATAGCTGACAACCTATTCTGCCTGTTCCATAAGCAATTATCAATGCAGGAGCAATTGCATCCATAACATGTATAATAGGTATTTTATGTTTCTTCAGATAGAGATAAACTGCTATAAAACCAAGAATTAAACCACCATAAATATTAAGTCCACTACCCGAAAAGAAAGAACCAATGGGGTCATTAAAAAACCCTCGTAAATCTTCAAATAATGAAAAGAGTTTGGACCCAATTACTCCGCTTATTGCAGCAATTACCGTTATATCACCTATCCTGTCATGGGGGTAAATTTTAATGGTTTTGACAGACCCTTCCAATTTTTCAATCTTAGTCCACTTATAATAATGATAAGCCACAAACAATAGCAGAACAACTAACAAAATATACCATGGTCCCTGCCATGAAAGAATCAATCCGGAAGGGTCTTTTCTGAATGCGTCATAATTCATCATTACCTGGACCAGCTTAGTTAATAAAAGGCCCAGAATTGCACCGTTAATAAAATTATCTGTCCAGTTAAATTTAGTGTCATTACTAATTTCAATTATTTCAGCCTGGAACAAACCCTCATTAGCTTTTCTCATCAACTCTTTCTTAAGAAAATATGCACCTACCAGGAAGGAAATAGCCAGGAATAAGCCAAAGGTCTGTACTACAGAAAATACATTATCTGGTTCTGTATTGAACAAATAATGAAAGAAATAAGATAAGTTAGGAAACATACGGTTTGTTTATTCATCTCAAAATTAGAAAAAGGATTGATAAACTTTACTGTAATCATTTGGGTGAGGTACTAATTTAAATTAAATACCGGATTTTTCTTCCTGAAATTTGAAATGAGCATTAAATAATTAGTATTTTGTCTTTCTTATTCCTATCAAATAAATAATTCAATGATGGACCGTAGATCATTATTTCAAACGATTGTCAAACCCAAGTCTTTAAAGAAACACCAAATTAAACTTAATACCAATACTTTATTGGGTGGTGGTTCAGGCTTAAATCCTTATACTGGAACCTGGGGATTTGACCAGGCAAAACATTTGTTAAGAAGGGCTATGATTGGACCTAATCTGTCACAAATTAAGCAAGCAGCACAGGATGGTCTAGTTACTACGATTAATAAATTGTTTGCTGCACAAGCAAACCCTGCTCCTCCACTCAACTCAAAATACCCTGATGACCCGTATTGCCCTATTGGTCAAAGCTGGATAAATTCAAGTTTAGATCTTACAAAACCAGCAATAGCTCAATATAGAATAGAATCTATTTCAAGCTGGATTATGCAGCTTATGCTGAAAGAAGGTGTATCTATTAAAGAAAAAATGACCCTGTTTTGGTATAATCACTTTGTTACAGAAGCTATATTTGATGCACGAACGATTTACATTAACAATAAACTTTACAGGCAATATGCATTGGGTAACTTCAAAGAATTTACCAAGAAAGTTACGATTGACCCTGCTATGCTGAACTACCTTAATGGTAATCAAAATACAAAAAAAGCACCCAATGAGAACTATGCACGGGAACTTTTAGAGTTGTTTACTATAGGTAAGGGTCCATTGGTTGGACCGGGTGATTATACAAATTACACCGAACTTGATGTGCAGGAAATGGCAAAAGTATTAACCGGTTGGAGAGATGTTACAAATGAATTGGATATAAATAATAAAAACTATTCGGTTTTTATCCCCAACAATCATAATACTCAAACCAAGACACTTTCAAACAGGTTTAATAATGCCCAAATAACAAATCAGGGTGACCAGGAATATGCTAATCTGATAGATATAATTTTCCAACAGCCTGAAGTAGCTAGGTTCATCTGTAGAAAATTATATGTTTGGTTTGTTTACTATAAAATAGACGCTACAATAGAGGCTGATGTTATTCAGCCAATGGCAGATATGTTAATTGCTAATGGCTTTGAAATAGAACCGGTCATCAAAACTTTATTGAGCAGCGAACATTTCTTTGAGGTAGAAAGAACCGGATGCATGATTAAGAGTCCTATTGATTATGTATTAGGGGCTTTTAAAATGTTTAATATACCAACTCCCGGGGCAACAGATCTTAACAAACAATATACTTTCGGATATAATTTATTTGCTTTCAGTTATATTCTTCAACAAGCATATTTCTTTGCCCCTAATGTGGCGGGATGGAAAGCTTTTTATCAGGAGCCATCTTTTTATGAAATCTGGATCAATTCTGTTACACTGACTATAAGGGTCAGAATCATGGATGCCCTTACCATAGCCGGATTCCCAATTGACAATACTGTTTATAAACTCGATGTATTGACTATTGCTAATAGTCTGAATTCACCATTTGATCCTGTTGATCTGATTGATGAACTTGTCCAATACTTGTTTCAAAAGGATCTGACGACGGGTCAGAAAACTTATTTAAAAGGGATCTTGATTCCGGGTCTTCCTGATTATGTTTGGACCATTGCTTATAACGATTATTTAGCCGATCCAACTAATCCTACTAAATCAGGTCCAATAGAAAATCAATTGAGGGCTTTATTATATACCATGTGTGATTTGTCAGAATTCCAGTTACACTAGATAAAAGAGTTAAAATCATTTAAAATCTTTAGCAGGATTTAAATAAATAAATCAGAAAAATGAAAAGAAGACATTTTATTAAAACTACAACAGCAGCTGCAGTAGCTGTTCCCCTGGTTTTAAATGGTATGCCATTACAGGCTTTTGAGAAATCAGGAATGTATGCTTCTCTTGATAACAATAATGACAGAATATTAGTCTTAATACAATTAAACGGCGGGAATGATGGTCTTAATATGATTGTTCCCATTGATCAATATTCAAAATTGGTGGATGCCAGAAGTAATATTATTTTACCTGAAAATTCTATATTAAAACTAACGGACCAGACTGGAATTCACCCTTCTATGCCAGGAATGAAGACTCTTTTTGACAATGCTAAATTAAATGTAGTTCAGAACGTGGGGTATCCTGATCAAAATCGTTCCCACTTTAGGTCTACTGACATTTGGACATCAGCTTCTAGTGCTGAAGAAGTGATAACATCAGGATGGTTAGGCAGGTATTTTGATTCTAAATATCCCGGGTATCCGGATGGCTATCCCAATACCGATTGTACAGATCCATTTGCAATAACTGTTGGATCTTTGGTATCTGAAACATGCCAGGGTACATCTGCCAATTTTAGCCTTGCTATTTTAGATCCAACTTCTTTGTTCCAACTGAATGAAGGCTCAGGTGGTAATCCTGATCTGACTACTTGCTATGGTATGGAGCTTAGCTTTTTAAGAAGTGCATTATTGCAGACCAATGCTTATATCAATGTTATAAATAATGCCAATACCTCGGGAACTAATCTTTCTACATATCCATCACAAAATTCTCTGGCTGATCAGTTAAAAACAGTTGCACGACTTATTGCCGGCGGTTTAAAAACCAAAGTTTATATCACTAGTTTGGGTGGTTTTGATACGCATGCAAAACAAGTAGACACTGCGGATACTACAACAGGGCCACATGCAATGCTTCTGCAACAAATCTCAGAGGCAGTTAAAGCTTTTCAGGATGATATTTCAGCTCATGGCCTTGAAGAAAAAGTAATCGGAATGACTTTTTCTGAGTTTGGTAGACAGATAAAATCAAATGATAGTGATGGTACGGACCATGGTACAGCTGCCCCATTGTTCCTTTTTGGCTCTTGTGTTAAGGCAGGAGTATTTGGCAATAACCCAATTATTCCAGCAAACATTGCTGATCAGGAAGGAGTGGCTATGTCTGTAGACTTCAGATCAGTTTATGGAACCATCCTGAAAGATTGGTTTAAAATGGATACAAATGATATTGATAAAATACTTTTTAATCAGTGGCAATATCTTGCTTTATTAAAAGATTGTACTACTGCCGCCTTTGATCCGACTGTACCGGTAATAGATGTCAATATATATCCAAACCCGGTTGAAAGTACAGGGTATATTGAATTCAATACAGAAGATGAATGGACAAGAATCAGCATCTTTAATGCACTTGGATTTGAAATAAAAGTACTATCAGATCAGCGATTTATAAGTGGTAAACACAAGGTAGCTTTCAGAATGGATAATTTCCCTGCTGCTAATTATTATATAAGAATACAGACTAAATACTTGTCTATAACTAAAGCATTCGTGAAAATATAATTAAGTGTATTCTTTATTTTCTGACGAGTGATGCTTCTCCAAAATTATAGGAGGAATTATTTTCTTTATATAGTAATAATCGATTAGCACCAATTTGTTTACATAAAGATGGCTTTATAAAAAACCCACTTGCATCAGTGTGTTCAAGGAGCCCGGTCGTAAAGTTTCCATTGCTGTCTATCAGAGCATACGCAGGTTGTCCGCGATAGGCGTCAAATTCATATGGTAGGCCTGTTTTCTTTTCTTTGGTGTAGTTTTTAGGATTGTCATTGAAGACAAGAAGAATATTGTTGCCCGTAACCGCATAACAATAGGAAGAATATACCCCACCATCATCCTGGGTTTCCTGGTTTTTGGGAATGCGGGTGGCCCAATCTATTTCACCCCGAGGATTGACGCTTACTGCTACTATGTCATCATATCTGTATAGATATCTTTCTGTAATAGAATTACTAAAGTTATCATACTCATTAAAAGAAACAATCTCGAATTGTTCAGCAAGCAAAAGTGCTCCTCCGTCTCCCCTTAAGATTAATTGATCCAGGTTGAATTTTGGCAATTCAGGATCTTTATTTGAACGACCTGCGGCACGAACCTTTTCTCTTCGGGATGTACTCAACTGAGAGGTAACAAAATTAAAATCAAATGCCTTTGTACTTTGTTTTATGATAGACTTGGTTTCAGGATCTAATGTCAGGTAAAAAACACCCTTTATTGACTTCATACCACGCTCAGAATAGAATCCGGCAGATATTATCTTACCATCATTCAGAAACTTAAAGCTTATCCCATTTATAAACAGATTCTGAAGATCTATCGGAAATTCATCCACAATAGTTCCTCTATTCTTAATTGTAATTAATTTATAACTGGCATCATTGGGAGAATTTAGTGACTTATCTAATGTAGAATTCAATAGAAGGAATGCATTTCCATTATTATCTAATTTAGAAGCTTCCACTTCATGCATATTGAGTTTTCCTGGTAGAGAATAATCTTTTTCCCAATCAGTATTTAGATCTTTATCAATAACCTTAATTATATATTTAGCAGGTTCATCTTTTTTGGCCTTTTTAGGTTCGAAAACCATTAGGTGAGAACTGTCAGCTGATATTTCAAACTTGAAGCCTAAATCAACTCCCGAAATAGAATAGGGCGTTTCAGCAATAAATATCAGTTTCTTTTCAGGTATCAATGTATTCTGATGTACCTCTTGCGCAAATAGAAACCGCTTACCCTCTCCGATATTAATAAAGGAACTAAAAAGATACATATGACCACCCAGAGTAAAGCACTCTTCAAACTCCATTGATTTATTTTTATATTCCAGTGGATATTCTTTAGACTTTACTAATTTGTAAAGTGGGTTGTATGCTTCAAATATTATTTTTTCAGTTGAACTTAGTAATCCCGGTTTTTTAATCCTGATACATAAGATTCCCTCCTTATTGGATCTTAATATTTTATATAAATAACTACTAGAGGGACCTGCATGCTGCACACCCCAATTCGTCTGAACAGGTGATTCATTTTCCTGAGCATTTAAACTAAGAGTAAAAATAGAAAGGAATAGAACTATGATAAATTTCATGATTATCGTTATTGATCTTTATTAGTAACTTAACGGTATATAGGCTTAAGCTGTTGTCTGGCAGATGCTAAGATAAAGTTAATCAAAACTGCGAGATATAAAGTTTTAAAAGAGCGAATTATAAACCGAGCATTAAACTCATAGGATCTTCTAAAAGCTTTTTTACATTCACAAGGAAAGTCACAGAAGTACTGCCATCTATTATCCTATGATCATAGGACATGGCTACATACATCATCGATCTAATTTCCACTGTACCATTTATGGCAACAGGCCGCTCTATTATAGCATGCATACCTAAGATAGCTGACTGTGGCTCATTTATGATAGGTGTACTCATCATAGAACCAAAAATACCACCATTGGTAATTGTGAATGTTCCTCCTGTCATTTCCTCAAGTGTAAGTTTCGAAGATTTAGCTTTGTCAGCAAGATCCTTTATCCTGAATTCAATTTCAGCCAGGCTCAGGGATTCTACATTCTTTACCGGGGGAACAACCAAACCAGTAGGCGTTGAAATTGCAATGGATATATCAACAAAGTCATGGAAAACAATATTCTCCTCTTCAATGCTGGCATTTACCTGGGGCATGTCTAAAAGTACCTTGGCACAAGCTTTCGAAAACAAGGACATAAATCCCAGTTTTATACCAAACTTCTCAACAAAACGGTCCTGGTATTTTTTTCTCAATTCTATTAAAGCAGTCATATCGACCTCATTAAAAGTCGTCAACATGGCAGTATTATTTTTCGCTGAAACTAACCTTGCAGCGATAGTTCTTCTCATTCTGGACATTTTTTCAGTCCTTATATTTCTGCTAAAAGCACTTACAGCTTCTTTCTTGTCCATTGGCAAAACAAGAGCAGCTTCTTCAGTTGATGTATGTACCGGACCTTGATCTATTGCTTTTAATGCATCTTCTTTTCTAATCCTTCCATCCTTTCCCGTTGCTACAATATCTGCGGAATTAATTTTGTTTTCAGTTATGAGTTTTGCTGCTGAGGGAGATGGAGTGCCGCTTGCATAA
>Ga0193744_1000227_pt1 | contig 15172 bp, 3 predicted proteins | sample L1a1metaG_FD_143056 | JGI IMG/M metagenome (GOLD analysis project Ga0193744, IMG submission 143056) | Soil microbial communities from a riparian zone of the East river system, Colorado, United States - L1a1 | ecosystem: Environmental > Terrestrial > Soil > Riparian zone | place: USA: East River...
ATCCGGTATTTTTGAAGTATCGGCTGTCAGGAATGAAAACCCGCATACCTTATAAGTTCCGGAGGCAAAACTTGTTAAATCAGGCATAGAATCAAACTGAATAATAATGTTATTTGATTTAGCTATTGCATAAGTATAGTCATAGTGGCTTGTATCTGGTTTATATCCGTTAAAGAAAGGTTTCATATTCAACTTTAACTTTGTCGATCCCTGGCACACTTCCAGTAAATTGGGGAGTGGAAATAAACCTGCATACGCCTGACAGCCACATTCTATGCCAGTCTCGTCACAAAAAGTAATGGTAAAATCAATTAACTGCCCGGTATTGTATTCTGAATGATTCTTCACTACCAATCTCCATGGACCATTTACAGAACCTGTGTCAAAGTCATCTAATTTTCCTTCATTGGGATGATATGATCCTGTATAATTACCACCTGCACCCCAAGGATCCTTATTTGTATAGGTATTTAGAGGTAAGTAATTCATTCCGAAGCCGGGATCTGGAAATGGCATTATTCCATCTCTGTAAAATACAATATCCCATCTGGCTAATGCAGTTTGATCACCTGGTCCCACATCCGGACCTATTAATCTTATGGTATCTCCATTTGGCGATATCAGACACATTTCAATCTGGTAAACATTATCTGACTTAAAGTTTAAAGAAACAGCACATACTCCCTGGAATGGATCAGATAGATCATTTACACTCGCACCACTTACAAAATACAGAAACTCTTGTACAAAAGGAACAGAATCATTTGGTGCCACTTGTATTTTATTAGGACAATTTGCACACATGCAAGGTTGAGCAAATGTTTTAACTGAACCAAATAAATTTAGAAGGAAAATCAGGATGAATACGTATCCCTTGGGGCGAATATGTTCGTTTAGGTTTCTAGGATTCAAAATAGAAGAATGACTGTAAAGTTAATGCAATTTACATATAAGCTTATAAACTTGCAAGATAATATGTCATGACTATGTCTGATAGCTGTAGATTATGCTGGTTTATTAAAGACGCCGGCCAGGCAATATATGTTGCCCGGCCGGAGTATTCAAATAGAATTATATCAAATATTATTCAATTATTAACTTGTCAACTGCAATTTTAGATGCTGATTTGATAATTACAAAATATTGTCCAGCTGAAGTTTGCTCTAGTTTTAGTTCCTTTGTATTCTTTCCTTCACTGATTTCAAAAACGGTATTATAAATTTCTCTTCCCAGAATATTAATTATTTTTACTTCTATAGAAGTCTTAATTTTTGAAATTATACTTATACTAAACACTCCTTTATTCGGATTTGGATAGATATTTATACCCTCAATGAAATCAATTTCATTTACACTTACCTTCACATCAACTGTTTGTATAAAGGTAAAACTACCGCATTCATTTGTAACTGTTAATGTTACAGTATAAGAGCCAGTTTTAGCATAAGAATGATTTGGACTAATTTCTGTTGAAGTCATTCCATCACCAAAGCTCCATAAGTAAGTATTTCCGCCCGTTGAATTATTTGCAAACTTCACCAGACTTCCAAAAGAGGCATAAGTGAATTGTGCATTGGGCACTCCTTTTACCGCAATAAACATAGAAGATTTAATTGTATCACTCCCAAAGCTATTAGATGCAATGAGTTCTACTTCATATGTTCCGGCAGTATTATAGACGACTATAGGATTTTGGTCGGTTGAACTTGCCGGATCACCTCCTTCAAAAGTCCAGTCCAATGTTGTAGCACCGCCCAATGTATTATTCGAATAATTAACAGTTAGTGGCAAACATCCTGTGGTGACGTTGCTGCTGAATGAAGCCATAGGCGCTGTTCCAACTACTACTACACCCAACAAAAAAGTATCTGATCCACATCCATTAAAAGCAATTAGTTTCACAGTATAATTTCCACTGCTGGTATAGGAATAACTAGGATCTTTTTCTGTGCTTACTCCACCATCTCCGAAATTCCATTTGAAACTATTTGCATCTGGAGTAAGGTTGGTGAAATTATAGCCTAGCCCAAAATTAGTATAACTAAAATTTGCTACGGGATGAGTTGTACTAATTAATACAAATCCAGGTTTTACTATTGTATCACTTCCGCCGCTATTAGTAGCTATTAAGGTCACATCATAAGAGCCAGGGCTATTATAACTTACAACTGGATTTTGAACAGTTGAAGTTCCGGGACTACCTCCTGGAAAACTCCAATTCCATGAAGAAGTACCAGAGTTTGAAAGATCAGCAAAAACAACAGTTAGATTATTACATCCGGCATTACTATTCGAAGAGAAATTCGCAGATGGTGGAAATACTACCAGGATTGTCGTCATAATGATCGAAGAGCCACATGCATTTGTGGCTGTCAATTTAACAACATAGCTTCCTTCTGAAGCATATAAATGAGTAGGGTTTTTAAGTGTGCTGGTATTGCCATCTCCAAATTCCCACATAAATGTAATTCCGCCAATTGTACTATTAGTAAAGCTTGTCAGCTGATTATTAGTAGAATAAATAAAAGAGCTAATCGGTTTAGATTGAACATTTATAAAGTTGGTAAATGTCAATGTATCTGCACCTACAATATTTCCAGCTATTAAAGTAACATTATAACTACCAGAACTTAAATAAGTAACTATTGGATTTTCCAAGGTGGAACTAACCGGAGATCCTCCTGGAAAACTCCATTTAAAATAAATGGCATTTGAACTGGTCGTATTATTAAATTGCACCGTTAATGGATCACAACCTGATGTTATATTAGCTGAAAAACCAGCAGTGGGTGGAAAAATAATTTGGACAGTATGGGTAATAATATTGCTACCACAAGCATTAGTGGCAGTTAAAGTAACTGTAAATGTATTTTCCTGGCTATAAGTATGAATAGGGTTTGTTTCAGTACTGGTATTGCCATCTCCAAAGTTCCATAAATAGCTCGTGCCTGATATTGAACTATTGTTAAAGCTCACTACATTTCCATTAATAAGAGATGAAAAACTAGCTGTGGGTACAGTTATGGCATTGATAAAGTTAGGCTTTATCAATGTATCACTCCCTATTGCATTGCTTGCTATTAAGGTTACATTATAAACTCCAGCAGCATTAAAAAGAATAGTAGGATTCTGTGAAGTAGATAAATTTGGTGTTCCTCCTGAGAATATCCACTTCCAGCTGGTTGGATTATTAGTAGATAAATCATTAAAATGAACAGTTAAAGGAATGCATCCTGTTGTTACATCTGCACTAAAACTTACTTTTGGAATTGCGAGGATCTTAACTGTTTTCGTTACCGTATTAGAACCACATGTGTTTGTAACAGTTAAGCTTACCATATAATCACCGGACTGAGCGTATATATGAACCGGCGAAGCTTCAGTACTGCTACTACTATCTCCAAAATTCCATAAATAAGTATTGCCTATTCCATTGGTAGAATTGGTAAAATTAGTTGAATATCCATTAATAGAATAACTATAGCTGGCAATAGGTGTTGCTTTTATTTTTATGTACTTTGAAATTGTAATCGTGTTGCTACCAGAGATGTTTGAGGCAATTAAAGTAACATCATATTCACCTGGATTATTATAAACAACATTTGGATTCTGTTGAAAAGAGGAAGAAGGAGATCCACCAGGAAATGACCAGGCCCACATTGTAGGCATAAACTCTGATTCATCTTTAAACTCAACAATTAAAGTATTACATCCTTCTGTCACGTTGGAGCTGAAATTAGCAAGTGGAATAAAAACTATGACAATATTTTGAGATTTAGTGTTTGTCCCGCACTCATTACTCACTGTTAATTTTACTGTATAATTCCCAGGTTCTGTATATTCATGAAATGGATTTTCATCACTGGAAAGTACTCCATCTCCAAAGTTCCATGCGAAATTAACTCCTTCAGTAGATGTATTTGTAAATTGAACCTCACCCTGATTTTTAATATAGGTAAAATTTACAACCGGCTTATCCTTTACTGTTATATAACTATATTTTGTGAGTGTATTAGATCCAGAAGAATTCGTTGCTGTCAATGTGACATTAAAAATACCTCCTGTACTATAAACTATTGTTGGATTCTTGGAAGTAGATGTACTAGGTGTCCCACCAGGAAAAGACCAGGACCATGCAATAGGACTGTTAGTAGATAAATCAGTAAAATTTACAGTAATTGGTTTGCATCCTTCAACTTTATTAGATGTAAAATCCACATCTGGTGGATTACCAATTGAACAAGAAGCTAAACAACCGAGTGTTGGAACAAATGAATTTATTGAATTTAGGGAAGTAGGCGACCATGAATTCGTATTAGAAACTGATGGTGCCATAATAAATGGAGAACCCGCATCGTCATGATCACAATTAAAATTATGTCCTATTTCATGAGAAACGGTTACTCTTAATAAATCAGAATTATTAGTCCAATCCTGAATACAATTATATTTTAATCCAAAACAAACTTCACCTACCCAAGCAATTCCAATAGTTTGGCCATCAAATTCTCTAAATGTAAATAGTTCCCCTATATCATGTTCATCAAAATTTCCAGGCCCCCAGGCAGAAAATGAATTTAACAAAATTTCAGGGTCTGTATTAGAAGTCCAGGGATCTGTACCTCCACAAGCAACATTAAACCAATCAGATATTACCAATGAAAGATTATCATTAAAATTACAACAATAGTTAGTCTGAACATTATTAATAACTGTACTAATTCTATTTTGTACAGCAGTTATAGAACCATAATGCGCACACATTAACTGGTCAGATGCCTCAGCTATCTCAACTTCTTTACATGCCAAAGGAGCAAATTCCGGTTTTGCTTTTTCGTTTTTAATTTTATCCTTAAGCTTATTCTTGTAATCTTCGGTTTCTAACGCTATACATTTAAATTGTTTTTTTTCATGATAATCCTCTGCATAATAGAATACATAATAATTTACCGGAGCTCCTGGAATCATATAATTTAGTGGCTCTATAAATAAACTTCGATTATCTTGAGTTATTAATCCTGCCAGGTAGTTTTCATCCACCGATAATGCAACTGGCAAATTAGTATTTTGTATAAATCCCTGATAACATTTTATTGTGGGCATCTTACCAAGTTCAATACCATTTTCAGTAACCACTCTTGGTTTTATCCCAAGCTTAAATATCTTATTTTCATGAAGATCTAGATTAAAAGTATATTGGAGTCCCAGTTTTAATGTAATACTATTTGATTCCTTACTTGAAAGAAATTGATAAATTGTACTTGCGTCAATTTCATAAATGTCAAATTTACTGATAGAATTCTTTAAAGAGCTAAAGTCCGTATTAGTAATTGCTTTTCCATTAAATACTTTTGTTTGTCCAAAAACAATATTTGCCAACAATACAAAAGATATTATCAACGATGATCTGATCATAGGAAGATGGATTTTATTTGTAGAAAGCATTTGGATTTTGAGGTATTATATTTAAATAATCTTATATTGTAATGATCAAAATGGAAAAGGGCAAAATCCCTCAAGCTTTAAAAGCAGCTATTATCCCGCATTTTTACAAAGATATGCTTATCATATAAGACTTGTAAGACCTTCTTTATTTTTTTACTCAAGAAACTAAATGAAATGGTCTATAATTTTATGATACACTAGTTAATCAATTTGAAAATAATGAAGATGTTGCACTTACTATCTCCATTTATACAAAAGCTCACCCATTAACTATTTGCTTAATTCGCAATTATTAATTTTCTTATAGTTAATTGGGTAGCAGATTTTAATATTAGATAATATTGACCTGGCTCCGGATCATTTAGTCTAATTGCTTCCATATTATCTCCACTTTGTATTTTTAAAACAGAATGATTCACAACTCTACCAAGTAAATCCATCAGATTAAATTCCAATATTGAATTTTCTTTTGAACTGATATTAATACTGAATTCACCTTTATTCGGATTCGGAAAAATATTGATTCTCTCCAGAAATCCAATTTCATTTTGTCCAACTGTAATATCGACTTGTTCGGAATATATTGCATTTCCACATTCATTTGTTACTGTCAAAGTAATTTTATACAATCCAACTTTTGTATATATATGAATAGGATTTAAATCAAAAGAAAAACTTCCGTCACCAAAATCCCATTTGTAAAAAAGCCCACCTGTAGAATTATTAATAAAACTATACATGTTATCCATTTTTTTATAACTAAATAGAGCCTTAGGAATTTCATTAACTATAATATAATCAGCTTTTGAAAGAACCATACTTCCATTTTTATAATAAATCGTTAAACTTACATTAAACATACCCTTATTAAAATAGAATACTGTCGGATTTTGCTCTGTTGAAAAGGAAGGAGTTCCGCCAGGAAAATCCCAAATCCAATTATCAATATCTCCAATTGAATTGTCACTAAAATTGACAATTAGGGGGATGCATCCTGTAGTCATATCAGAGCTTATGAAAGCTTGAGGGGGCAGGGCTATGGAGATTTCAGAAAAAAATGTGTCAATACCACAACTATTCATCGCTATCAGTTCAACTATATAATTTCCACTTTTTTCATATAGGTGCCCAGGGCCTAATTCATTACTACTTAAATTATCACCAAAATTCCAAATAAAACTGGTTCCTGATACAGAAGTATTTTCAAAACTAACTATATTATCATTGATGGTATATATAAAACTTGCTTCCGCTGAATTTAATATATTTATATAGTCCTTCATAACCATAGTGTCAATACCTGCATTATTAACGACAACCAAACTTACATCAAACAGACCCGGATTATTATAATACACAGTAGGGTTTTGTAAAGTTGAAGTATCTGGAATACCCCCAGGGAATAACCAAATCCATTTCATTGCTGTATTACTGGATTGATCATAAAATTGAAAAGATGAACTGGAACACCCACTTACTTTATCTGCGTAAAACGAAGCAACTGGCTTAGAAACTAAGCTAATATTTTCTGAAAGGGTATCAAAACCACAACTGTTCCAAGCTATTAATCTAATTATATAATCACCATTATTTTCATAAATATGATTGGGTGAAGTTTCTATACTTGTTATTCCATCACCAAAATCCCAAATATAATTATTCAGTGTATCACCGCTATTATTATAAAAATATACAGTATCATTCTTTTGCAGATAACTAAGTTTAATATCAGGTTTAATTTTCACATTAATATAATTATTAAGGCTCATTGTATCATTTCCTTCACTATTGATACTTATTAAACTTACTCCATATTGCCCGGGTGTCTTATATTCAATTATTGGGTTCTTTAAATTTGATGTGGATGGAGTACCCCCTTGAAAAGTCCAGAGCCATGAGTTGGGATTATTTTGTGAGATATCTGTATATTTTACTGAAAAAGAATCGCATCCTTCTTTTATACTGGCATTAAAGGCAGCCACTGGAATAAAGACAATTTCAACAATTTGAGATTTTGTGCTTAAACCACAATCATTGCTAACTGTTAATGATACAATATAGGATCCAGATGATGAATAACTGTGAACAGGATTTAATTCTATAGATGATGTCCCGTCACCAAAATTCCAGTTATTGCTTATACCTCCTATGGTAGTATTATTAAAAGACAAATCTCCCTGATATTTTATAAAGCTAAAATTTACTATAGGCTTATCTTTAACTTCGATATAAGCAGTTTTTGTAACAGAATTTGAACCTGAAGCATTCGTTGCAACTAAAGTAACATTATAATTTCCGGATACATTATATGTTACTTCAGGATTTTTAATATTAGATACGGCAGGAATTCCGCCAGGAAATGACCACTTCCATGCAGTTGGTTTATTAGTTGACAGATCGGTAAATTTGATAGTTAAAGATTTACAACCTATAATTTTATCAGAACTAAATTCAGCTAATGGAGGATTTGAACTTGCACATGCATCTAAACAATCAAGGAAAGGAACAAAATCATTTACAGCATTGGATGAAAGGGATGACCAGTTATTGGTGTTGTTTACTGAAGGTGCCATAATATAAGAAGAACCTGCACCATCGTGTTCACAATTAAAGTTATGTCCAACCTCATGAGCAACTGTTACTCTAATTAAATCTGAGTTATTGGTCCAATCCTGAATGAGATTATATCCTTCTTCAGAACATACCACCCCTACCCAGGCGACTCCTACCGTTCCACCATCTAAATCACGATAAGTAAATAACTCTCCAATATCTGACTTTCCAAAATAACTAGGTGCCCAATCTGCAAAAGAGAAGAAAATAAGCTCTGCATCTGTGCTATTGCTCCAGGGATCAGTTCCATTGCAACTTACATTAAACCACTCAGATATTTTTAGTTGAAGATTATTATTAAAATTGCAACAATAATTAGTCTGGACATTATTAATGACAGAAGTGATCCTATTTTGTACAGCATTGACTGATCCATAATGGGCACACATTAATTTATCAGAAGCTTCAGCTATTTCTACTTCTCTGCAACCCAATGATGCTAGTTTAAATTTACCTAACTGCTTATTATTGTTAAGTTTATTATTATAGTTTTTAGTTTCTAATGCAAGACACTTAAATGCTTTGGTCTCTTTAAAGTCTTCACCATAATAAAATACATAATAGTCCTCTGGTGCATCTTTGATAAAATAACTCAATGGTTCAAAATATAATACATGATCAGTTTCAGTAATCATACCAGACATAAAATTTTTATCAACTGATAAAGCTATAGGTAAAGCCGTTTCATGTATCTGACCCTGGAAACATTTAATAGTACTAATTTCTCCTTGCTCAATTCCTTTATCAGTGACTATTCTAGAAAGGATCCCTGCTTTAAATATTTTATTTTCTATAAGATCAATATGGAATGAAGATTTGTTACTCAATTTAAGTGTAATACTTATTTCCGGGCTTGAATTTAATAAGTACCGATGTAGGGTATTTACATCAATTTGATAAATATCATACTTTGTTAGATTATTTGTCAATATTCTCTTATACTTTGAACTTACTTCTTGTGCATTAAAAATAGCAGACTGCCCATTCAACAAACTTGCGTTCAAAATAAATAAATAAATAAATTTCTTCATTTATGGATGTATGTTAATGCATTTAATCTAAAAGCAAATATCTTCAGTATATAAAAAGATTATAGATAAATATTCTGACACTAGATTATCCTTACTATCTAATAATACCTTTTGCTAACCATAAAATAATACCGGCCTGTCAACTTTCGCTGCTCAGGCCGGTAAATCAAATTTCAGCGTTTGACTGTATTACTCAATTATTATTTTCTCTATTGCAAGATGTGTTTCGGATTTAAAAATTACTAAATATTGACCCGGAGCTGCTGGCAAACTAATTTCCTTGACATTATTTCCTTCATTGATAAACATAATAGTATTTTTTAACTCTCTTCCTATCATGTCTACTATCTTTATTTCCAGATCAGCCTTCTGTTTTGATTTAATATTAACACTAAACTCCCCTTTATTCGGATTAGGGAATATACTTAAACGTTCTATAAAATCAATTTCATTAACACTTACCTTGACATCCACAGTTTGGGTAAAAGTAAAACTACCGCACTCATTTGTAACGGTTAAAGTAACAGTGTATTTGCCTGCAGTAGCATATGAATGATTAGGGCTTTCTTCATTTGAAGTTATACCATCGCCGAAGTTCCATAAGTAAATATTACCCCCTGTCGAATTATTGGTGAATTTTACAAGATTACCCAGAGAGGTATAACTAAACTGTGCATTAGGTACTCCTTTTACAGTTATATAAGTAGATTGAGAAATAAAATCACTTCCAAAACTATTAGTAGTAGTAAGGTCAACAGCAAATGTTCCTGCTGTATTATAAACCACTGTTGGATTCTGTTCTGTTGAACTGGAAGGATCTCCACCAGGGAAATTCCATAACCAGCTGGTTGCACCACCAACAGAATTGTCTACAAAGTTTACTATTAATGGCAAACAACCACTTGTGATATTACTGCCAAAAGCTGCACTTGGTGGTGTTCCTACAACAATTACACCTAATAAAAATGTATCAGATCCACAACCATTGATTGCGATCATTTGAACAGTAAAAGATCCATTCTGCATATAATCGTGATGTGGATCCTTTTCTACGCTGATACCACCATCACCAAAATTCCATTTATAACTATATGCATCAGAAGTCTGATTAAAAAAGTTATAACTCAAACCAAAATTATTGTATGAAAAATTTGCCACCGGAGGTGCATTGCTGATTAATACAAATCCTGGCTTAACAATCGTATCACTTCCTCCACTGTTGGTAGCTATTAAAGTAACATCATAAAGACCAATACTATTATAGCTTACAACTGGATTTTGTAAAGTAGAGCTCGATGGATTTCCCCCTGGGAAGCTCCAATTCCAGGCAGTTGTGCTTGAACTGGATAAATCTTCAAAAATTATGGTCAGATTATTACAACCTGCATTTGAATTAGAAGAGAAATTGGCTGCCGGTGGAAATACCACTTCTATAGTCTGGCTAATAACAGTTGATCCACAGATATTTGTTGCAGTCAGTTTAACAATATAAGTACCTTCTGCCTCGTAAATATGAGTCGGGTTCTTTAAAGTACTGGTAGTGTTATCTCCAAATTCCCATAAATAAGTACTTCCACCTGTGGTTGTATTATTAAAGCTGGTAACACTATTATTATTGGAATACCCAAAAGAACTGATCGGTTTAGATTGTACAGTAATAAAATTATTTAATAGTAATGTATCTGCTCCTGCTATGTTCCCTGAAATCAACATAACATTATAACTACCAGAATTTGTATAAACAACGGTTGGGTTTTCATCTGTAGAAGTGCTTGGTATTCCACCAGGAAAACTCCAATTAAAATAAGTAGCATTGCTACTGGTTGTATTATTAAATTCTACAATCAAAGGGTCACAACCCGAATTTACATTAGAAGAAAATCCTGCAGTAGGTGGTAGTATAATGACTACTGTATGGCTTATAATATTTGATCCGCAAGAATTAGTAACAGTTAATGTAACGGTATATGTGTTTTCTTGAGAATATGTATGGACAGGGTTAATTTCTGTACTGGTATTACCATCTCCAAAATTCCAAAGATAACTTACTCCAGAAGAAGAACTATTACTAAAAGTTACGACATTTCCATTAATTGTTGAAGAAAAACTGGAAACCGGTGCTGATAAAACATTGATATAACTGTGCTTAACTATTGTATCGCTTCCAACCGAATTGAATGCAATTAAGGTCACATCAAATTGTCCGGAAGTATTATAAACTACTGTTGGATTTTGTAAAGTTGATGTGCCCGGGCTACCACCAGGGAATATCCATTTCCAACTTGAAGGTGCATGCGTAGATTGGTCAGTAAAATTAACTGTCAATGTGGTACAACCTGAGGTTAAATTAGATGTAAATCCTGCATCCGGTACTTGTAATACATGTACAGATTTGCTTTTGGTATTCGAACCACAAATATTCGTTACTTTTAAAGAAACAGAATAATCACCTTCAGCACCATAAATATGAACTGGAGATGCTTCAATACTAGTATTTCCATCCCCAAAATCCCATAAATAGGTATTCCCTGTTCCGCCTGTGACATTGGTAAAGCTGACAGATAAGCCATTAACGACAAAAGTAAAATTAGCTGTTGGTAATGTTTTAACCTTCACATATTTAACTATGGTTATTGTATTTGAGCCTGCACTATTTGTTGCTTTTAAAGTTACATCAAATTCACCTGCATTATTATAGACCACAGTAGGATTTTGTTGAGTTGAAGTAGCAGGGGTACCTCCTGGAAAAGACCATAACCAGGAAGTTGGGAAAAATTCTGATTCATCTTGAAAAAATACTGTCAGCGGAGTGCATCCTTCAGTAACATTTGAACTGAAATTCGCTTCAGGAATAAATACGATTACAATTGTTTGTGTCTTTGTGTTAGAACCACAATCATTGGTAACAGTTAATTTTACGATATAAGTACCCGGATCAGTATATTCATGGAAAGGACTTACATCAATTGAAGTTTCGCCATCTCCAAAGTCCCAAAATGAGTCGCCTAATCCTATAGAAGTATTGGTAAATTGTACTTGTCCTTCGAATTTAGTAAATGTAAAATTTGCTATAGGTTTATCATTTACCGTTATATAATTATTTTTGGTGATGGTATTTGAACCAGAAGCATTGGTTGCTTTTAAAGTGACACTAAAAGTTCCTGCTGTATTATAAACTACTACGGGATTCTTATTAGTTGAACTAGCAGGAGTACCACCCGGAAATGTCCATAACCATGATGTAGGATTATTTGTAGAAATATCTGTAAAATTAACAGTTAGTGGTTTACATCCTTCAACTTTATTTGAGGTAAAATCTGCAACAGGGGGGTTACCTCCTCCTGAACAAACTGCCAAACAGGTTCTCGTGGGAACAAAAGAATTAAATGCAGCTATAGATGCAGGTGACCAGGTATTGGTATTACTTACCGAAGGTGCCATGATAAATGGGGCTCCTGCAGCATCATGCTGACAACTGAAATTATGTCCCAATTCGTGAGCTACTGTACATCTTTGAAGGTTTAGGTTTGTCGTAAAATCCTGAATACAATTGTATCTGCTATTGGTACAAACAGTACCTACCCATGCAATTCCAATTGTACTTCCATCAAAATCTCTAAAGGAAAAGAGCTCACCAACATCATGAGTTGCAAAATGACTCGGCCCCCAACTGGTAAAAGAATTAAGCAATGCGTTGGGATCTGTACTGGCTGTCCATGGATCTGTACCATTACAATCTACATTAAACCAATCAGAAATAATAAGGGTAAGATCTGTAGTAAAACTTCCAATATAATTTGTCTGAACAGCGTTAATAACATTTGTGATTCTGTCCTGCACGGCATCTATAGAGCCATAATGCATACACATAAGTTTATCTGAGGCTTCAGCCAGATCAACTTCTTTGCACGCCAATGGAGCAAATTCACCTTTCCCCTTATCATTTTTAACCTTATTATCGAGGTTCTTTTTATATTCATCTGTTTCAACTGCTAGACAAGTTCTCTCATTTTTGTCAATTAAATCTTTAGCATGATAGAATACAAAATAGTTTTGAGGTGCATCCGGCACAAAATATCTCAGGGGCTCAAAATATAAAACATCAGCGTTTTCAGTAATCAAGCCCGATACTAGCCCTTTATTAACAGAGAGTGATACTACTTTATTTGTGCCTTTTACATAACCTAAATAACACTTTATTTTAGAAAGTGTACCAGGGCCTTCACCGTTTTCAGTGACCACAGTTACTTTAATATCTTTCTTGAATATGTGATTCTCTTTTAGATCAAGATCAAAAGAGTACTTATTATCCAATTCTAAAGTAATAGAATTATTTTCGGGAGAAGTTAAAAAGTAATTGTGCATTTTCTCAGCATCGATATCATATATATCATATTTAGCCAACTTGTCACTTAAGCTATTATATTCTGCAGCAGCAACTGCTTTTCCTTTAAAAACTTTATTCTGGCCAAAGACAGCAAAAGTCATTACCATTAAAGTAGTTAAAAAAATTGATCTAATCATAGAGATAAAAATTTAAGGCGTTTTTTAAATAATGTAAATGGCACTATTGCTTATAAATCATTCATTTTGGGCAAAGACAAAAAAAAAGGACAAAAATCTCCACATCTTAAATGAAGTATTTTTATCCAATATTTCTACAAAGGTATAAATAACAAACAAAATTTGCTAATGGCGGTGTATATTTTTTTCTCTGCTCAGTGTTATAGCAGCAAAAGTAAGTTTTCAAATGGGTAATCTGCATTTCTACCTAATTCTATTTTGTAACTTATTATATCTTATTATCCTGATCATCGCTTATTAAGCCATTTAATTTATTTATTAACAAATAAATTATACAATTTAATAATTGTCAGCTTTGATATAATTTGTATTAGTTAAAGTCTCCTTTTTATTGACGTCACAAGATAAGGAGTTTTATTAATAAAGTAAAGTACAAATAATTGTTTTATGTGACATTAAAAACAATGTACGATATTCGATTTAGGAGTCTGTAGAGACAAGGCAATGCCTTGTCTAAATGTTGTGCAATATATCAACATCAGTATTCTACTAATTAAAATCTAAAAATGATAGCTGTATTAAACGCAAATCGTATGTGGTAAATCGTAAATTATTTAACTCTTCACTATTTAACCACAATCTTACCCACATAATACTCTCTTGCTCCCTGGATCTTTATAATATAACAACCAGAAGGTACAGAACTCACATCAATTGATTTTGCATTAATTCCCAGGCTTAGATTTATTATTTCCTGCTTAATTAGCTTTCCATCCAATGAAACTATTTCCACTTGATGCTTGCCATTGAATTGTGAATCAAGAGATATATTAATATAGCCTGAAGCCGGATTTGGATAGATAACAAGATTCACTTTTAAAAGCTCCTTTGTTGCCGTCAATTCAGACTCAATGATCGTTCCTTCTTCCTCCGCTTTCGTACATTCCAAATCTCCATTCATGCTACTTACACAAGCTTCTGTATTATAGTTCCTTAAATCCATATATTCAAGATCATCAATATACCAACCCGCACCGGCTACATTATCATCTGAGCCATATCTGAATCTTATACCTTTGATTGTTTTGCCAATGTAATCTGAAAGGTCTATATAGGAAGCAATCCAACCATTTGAATTTCCACTAAATGCTTCCAGATTGGGTAATACGAAAGTAGCATATTGTATTTTGGATGGATAAGCATTTCTAATAAATAAATCTTTGGCATTTATGTAGGTATTGCCATCTTCTGATATTTCTACATATCCACCATCTGCCCCTGGTTCAGTATTGTAGTTATGATAAAATCTCAATACAGGCCTTGAACCTTGAACTTGAATCGCTTTATTAAATAAAAGATCCTGCCGGTTAACCTGGGCCACATCTGCAACTCCAAAACATTGAGTCGGCGAATGACTAATGTTTGTGAGCGGATTCCAGCCATTGCTACCTTCTTTTACTACTACATCCCAATTATCTACCAGGTCACAATTGTCATAATATTGCCTGATAGAGTGAATACTATTTGAAGATTTTACTTTATAATTTACAGTAATTATT
>Ga0193744_1000228_pt1 | contig 15162 bp, 11 predicted proteins | sample L1a1metaG_FD_143056 | JGI IMG/M metagenome (GOLD analysis project Ga0193744, IMG submission 143056) | Soil microbial communities from a riparian zone of the East river system, Colorado, United States - L1a1 | ecosystem: Environmental > Terrestrial > Soil > Riparian zone | place: USA: East River...
CTTTAATTCGACTTGTTATTCCAAATTCATTTTATCCTATCAGAAAGATGAAGTAAACTCGGAAGATTTTAAGGTATTTAGAAATGCTGATTACAAAGTAGATTCATTGGTGAGGAAGCTGGGATATAATTTCCAAACCGGGCATCTCGCTGCTAATTTTGAGTTGACAAAAAAGTATAATGCCAATTTGACTCTTAAAGCCGGCCTTATTGTCAACCGACTTGATTATAATTTGAAGGACAGTACTTATAATGAAATCACTTATCATTTTGTGCATCGTTTGGATTACAGTGGCAATACCTGGTTGGTACAGCCGTTTGTTCAGGCTAAATATAAGTTTAGTGATCAGTTTTCTATTAATGGCGGATTGCATGTGCAGTTTTTAACATTGAATAATAGTCAGTCAATAGAACCAAGGGCTGGATTCAGATGGAATTTCAGACCTGACCAGTCATTAAGTGGGGGTGCTGGTGTGCATAGCCAGATGCAGCCTTATTATATTTATTATTATCATTTGCCGGTTTTGAATGATGGCAAGTTCAGTCTTCATAATAAGAATCTGGACTTTACGAAGAGCAATCATTATATATTGTCTTATGATCTGGCACTTAAAAACAATAGTCGTATAAAGATTGAGAGTTATTACATGCATTTGTACAATGTGCCTGTGACTAAAAAGCCTTCTGCCTATACTATATTAAATGAAGGGGCAACTTTTAACCGATTCTTTCCAGATACACTTATGAATACAGGTACAGGAACTAATTATGGATTAGAATTTACTTTAGAAAAATTCTTTAGCAGTAGCTATTATTTCTTATTTACTGCTTCCTTATATGATTCAAAATATACCGGGAGTGATGGGATTGAAAGAAATACAGCTTTTAATGGCAAATATGCGGTGAATTTGCTGGCAGGTAAGGATTTTAAGCTTAATAAATCGGGGCACACGATAATGACTACCGGTATTAAAATAACCCGGGCAGGGGGTCTTAGATATACCCCTGTAGATGAAGTGGCTTCAAAGAATTCGGGTGAGATTGTTGAGTTGGATTCATTGAGAAACACTAAACAGTTTAAAGATTATTTTCGGATAGATATCAAACTAGGTATCAAGATTAATACTAAACATCTGACACATGAAATTGCTTTTGACCTGGTGAATGTGTTGGATACGAGGAATATTCTATCGTTAGTGTATATTAATGATCCGAGCAATCCGGGGAAGAACCCTATACAGGAGGAGTATCAGTTAGGGTTTCTTCCTTTGTTTTATTATAAGATTGATTTTTAGTCTGATATTTATTATTGGCAATTTATTGGTCATAAAAAAGGTTAAGATTGAGGTTGAGGCCTTCAGACATTGATCCCTGAGGTAATAAATTTTTTAACTTATCACAAATGGATTTGTGATTTTCCACTACTAATGTAAAATACTGTAGGGGCTGGGTTCATCCGTGCCCTTTTCTTTGGGATGATAAAATATAATTTTAACAAATACTAATCAGTATCCCTAATTAATATTCCCAGTTGAATTGGCAGCATGAGGGCAGGGGTAGAAACCCAGCCCCTACATTTTTTGTATCAACATCAATCCCTTTCTAAAACAAAAGGCTCTACACTTACTTCATCACAATTCACTTCTCTAATCCAATAATATCCATTGTTGATGTTGTCCGGTAAATGTAACTGAAATTCTTTTGGTGGTGTAGACCACTTTCCAAGAACAGAACCATTCACATTGATTAGCTCAATCTCATGATTAACTTCTTTATTAAATCTGATTGTCAGTTCACCATTAGATGGATTAGGAAATAGTTTTAAATTGTTGTCTATTTTACTATAAAGTGGTGAGTTGGTAGCGGTAACGATACCTGTGGGATTAAACAATTCCAGGCCGTTATAATAAGTTGCAATCCATATATTATCATTATTATCTGTTTCAATATTCAGAATGGCACCTCCAATATAACCGGGTGTAGATTTGTCATAGCTTGTCCAGCTCCCCCCATTAAATACAGTAAGTTGATTTACTGATGCCAACCAAATATTTCCTTTACTATCAATGGCCATAGAAAACCAATCATCAGTGGGAATCTGAACTGTCTCAGGAGTATTACTATTAGGGGCCATCTTTAATAACTGGTAACCGGTAAAAATATATACATCATGGTTTGGTGCCTCTATAAATTTAATAGAAGGATAAAAACTGAGGTTAAAGTTTTTCCAACTGCTTCCATTATAAAATGCCCAACCGTAGTAATCACTGACAAATAATCGATTGGAGGAATCCCATAATGCACTGGTATTATAGGTAGATTGGGGTGCTTCTTTCCATTCTGTCCAGGCACCATTAGTTCTGATATATGCATAAGAACTATGGTACAGCAATGTTCTACCATCACTCGAGCCCGCTATTAGTTCAACAAATGAAGGATTATAATCAGGAATACCAATAAGACTATCTTTAGCCCAAGTGTTATTTTCCAATCTATATAATGAAAATTGGGTTCTGGCCCAGGTTCTGCCTTCAGCATCTTTGCCCAGGATAGTTAAATATATATCATTTAGTTTGGCTGGCAGACCTACAGTTCCGTCAGTAAAGTTCTTGCCATCATACCTGATAACTGCAATACTATCATAAGAATCAACCGGACCCATTATGACCCACATATTTTTATCTACTTTACTTAATTGGGTAAGTCGCACTTCTGCAATTTCACTTTGGGTATCGATGCGTTTCCAGTTGTTATTCTGATGTTCCCAACAGCCATAGCCCGCAGAAGGAAGTATCAGTTTATCTTTATCTATTGCAGAAAAACTCATTTCACTTATAGTATATCCGAAATATGATATAATAGGGCCATCAAATGCCTTTACCCATTGATTATTCTCATACTTTATAATGGACACCAATGATTCACTCTCCGGTTGGTAACAAGCATACAAAACATCATCTGAGTTAATAGCAATAGCTGAAATAATTTCATTGCCTGTTAAAGGTTTTATATTAGTCCAGTTACTATTGGTCTTTTTATAGATGCCATTACCTGTTCCCACAAATACTTCTCCGGTTTTGGAAATGGCAATAGGTTGATTAACCGGATTCTCAAAGGGGAGTCCCTGGTTTGAATCGAAAGTTTCTGCTGTTATTCCATTATAATGTGTAACTGAATATTGGCCAAAATTAAAAGTAGTGAACCAGATATCTCCATTGGTAGGATCTACTGCCATATCTCCGGGAATATTATACGTGGTGACCACATTAATGGTATCCCATTTATTATTTATGTAATGATATAGGCCAAATGAATTTAAATAATAGATAGAACCATCTAGTCCTGCTATGAGTGGACCCTGACTGGCATCAGAAAGCATCCTTTCTATTCCCTGTGGAGTATGCCTGGTAACGCCTCCATAGGTACCATTGTTTATACTTGCAACCCAAAGTAATCCTGCTCCATCAAGTGCCAAACCTGTAATGGTATTTCCAAACAATAGGCTGTTGCTTCTATCAAACCGGTTTATAGCTTTTGTATTTTTATTGGTCATAATAAGCCCGCCTTCAGTACCTTGCCAGTAAAAATCTTTATTTTCTATATATTTATTTACTTTATCACTATTACCCAAATATCTCCATTCAGCAGATTGCGCCAGAAGATTTATTGAAATGAATACAAGGCAAAATTGAAATAGAATTGTTTTCATGTTATTAAATTTTACACACATTAATAAAAACTTGGTCTTTAATAGAAATTATACTTCAGGCCCAACTCACTGGTATAATCCGGAACTAACCAGGGCTGATCATGGATACTAAAGTATTTTTTGAGTTTACATTCAAATGACAATTGCTTAAATACCGGTATGTCAAACCCTAAAGAAATATAGCTCTTATGGGCAGTAAAGGGTTTTGCATCCTGATGTTCATATATCCTTTGTTCTGGCAAGTAGGCAATGCCCGGGAAACAAAAACTATTATCCTGCCTGCCTGATAAAATCCAATCTACCCCTGCACCAAAACATAATATCCATTTGTTTTTTAGTAAGAAATCATATGAAATACCGGTATTTAAAGCCCATATTGACTGGTCAACTGTAATTGCATCTAATAAATAGGAGGGGTTTCCGGGATCAGGAATCTCTCTGTTTTTTATACTGGTGATGGCGCCTGCTTCATATGAATCCTTTTGACGGGTAATTCCACCATAAAATGATAATCCTTTCAACAATCTGTAGTTGGTAGAAATACCATAAACACTTGAGCTTTCTTTAGGTGCAATGCCATCTTTCTGTAAAACCAATTCCTGATAATGCGGTATACCGGCAAAAATAACAAAATCAAAAACTGGTAATTTATTCGGTTTAATATTATTTTCAATTGGTTTTTCTGGCGTTAGAGCTTTCATCTTCGCCTGGTAATCCATTGAAGTACTTTGAATTGCTTTATTATTTATGGTAGAAATATAGCTTGTTATTGTATCCCTTTTCTCAGTATTAATTGGATGTTCTGTGTTTAGCTGAGATGGTTCTTCTTTATTTTCTGAAGTAATTGCAATTGGGCCTGGCTGAACTCCCTTCCATTTATTGATATATACTTTTCTGAATACTGTATCCCGAATGGTCTTATATGAAATAATTGTATCATTATGAATGCTGGTTTGAGTCAATGGAATTTGCTTATTATTTACATTATTCTGTTTTACTTCTTTTCCTTTAAACCAAAATAAGAAACTGAGAAACCAAAGCAAAATGCTCAATAATGCAATCGTTTTCCATATATTATAACCTGTACTTCCGAGACCGGCATTAACTTTACTCCAGACAGGGCTGAGGTCAGGCGGAGTGGCCGGTTCGTTTAATTTGCGTCTTAGTATATCATCAAATTCTTCCATGTCACTTTATTTTTTCTGTATAATTTGCTTTAATCCATTTTGAAAGATAAGCTCTGGCTCTTGTCAGGTTTGACCTTGAAGTGCTTTCTGCTATATTTAACTCCAACGCTATATCGGCATGATTCCAACCTTCAACCGCAAATAGCATCATGACTGACCGGTAAACAGGCGGAAGATGACCAATGGCCTTGATGAGTTCCTCATAATTCAGTCTTGATAATACATCCGGTTCAGGAGTTGCTAAATCTGTTAATTCGTCAATTTTTAAATAAAAATCCTTTTTTCTCTTTAGGTGATTTAGCGCAGTGTTTACCAGTATAATTCTAAACCATGCTTTAAAGGGACGCTGTACATCATAAATATGTAAATTCTTAAACATCCTGATAAATCCATCGGACACAATTTCTTCCGTATCTTCCCTATTATAAGCATAACAAATACAAACAGACCATGCATAAGGGTACCATTGCTCAAAAAAAGCTTTTTGTGATCTTCGATCTCCATTCAGACTGCCTTGAAGCCATTCGAGCTTTTGATCCATTTGCATATTCTTATTAATCACTATACAATATACACAGATTGATACGCTGCGTGTCCTTTAAAAATAAATAAATTAAGGCAACTTTATACAATATGGGACAAAGTAATAAGACCATAATTAAAGACAAGGCATATTGGAATAATTAATCAGACTGTGAAAGTTTCAATTTAACTTTGACCAGAATGGAAAGTAGGAGAGGTCGGATAAATAGGAGGAGAAAGTTAAGCTGGAAATGTCTTTTAAAGTGGGTGTGCAGTTGTTAATTAAGGAAGTGAAGAAGAAAGAAAATTAAAACTATATTTCTTTATTAATTAAATATTGTATACCTAAATTAAATTCTTCAAGAAATAATATAGCATCTTGATTTGCAATTGGAACAATTAATCCTGCATAAGATATGTTATCTTGATATTCAATAATAGAACTTTGAAAATGATACACCCCTCCGCCATAGATATTGTACCATCTTTCAAATAATTTCGATCTTCCTATTTCTTTTTTATCTATTGAATCACATACATATAAAACTGCACCATTTTTTTCTTGACATCTTATTCTAATTATATCAGCTATTGTTTCTGAAATATTAATATCAAATATGCTCTTATGAGGACTAATTGGATAAAAGCTTATTGCTTCTATACGACTGCAATAATTACAATTGGGGTGGAAATAACTTGAAGCCTTGTAAAATTCAACAACATAAGTTGTACCTATGTCAGTAAGAAATTGATATGAGTTATCGTTTATTGGATAGTGCTGATACATTCTTCTTCTTATCCATTTCCCTTATAGTCTTTATATCACCTTTAGCATATAAAGCACCACGTTCTTTCTTTTCATCAAGCACTTGACGAATAGAAGCTGGCATTGGCTTATCTATTTTTATATGAATAACAGGATGTTTCATTTTGATCTATTTTTGGCTGTATTGATAATATACAAATATATTATAAGTCCTTTAAATGTACAAGTTATTATACCTTATTATATATTCCTTAACTTGTGTTAGTTTAATTATTAAACGAAAAATAATTGAGGCTGTATTGAATATTTCTTTACCAAACTAAGAATCTTTAGCACTTTTACTTCCTTTCTATACTTATTACTAATTTTGTGCTTGCAAAAATTAAACAATGGAATATCAGAGTGTCATAGTAAATGTTGATAATGGAATTGCTGTTCTAACAATAAATAGAGAGGGGTCTCTGAATGCTTTAAATAAATCGGTCTTTGATGATCTGGATCTTTTTTTTACAAAGGGATATTTGGAAATTCCGGTACTTAAAGGAGTAGTTATAACCGGTGCGGGCTTAAAAGCATTTGCGGCAGGTGCAGATATTAAGGAGTTTATGAACTTTGCTCCTGCTGAAGCTCAGGCACTTTCTAAAAGAGGACACGATGTATTTTATAATATAGAGCGATTTCACCGGCCTGTAATAGCAGCGGTAAATGGGTTTGCCCTGGGAGGCGGATGTGAACTTGCGCTTTCATGTCATATCAGAATAGCGGGTGAAAAAGCTAAGTTTGGCCTGCCTGAAGTAAATTTGGGATTAGTGCCTGGCTATGGAGCTACCCAGAGAATGCACCAGATAGTAGGTAAGGCTAAAGCCCTTGAATTGATGATGACTTCAGATATTGTTGGTGCGGAAGAAGCTTATCGTATAGGTCTTGCTAATCACGTTGTGCCTGCAGGTGAGGAAGTTAATAAAGCTACTGAGATGATTGAAAAGATTGGATCAAAGGGACCAAATGCAGTAGCTGCCATTATTCAATTATCAAATATTTACTATAACAAAGAAATAGATGGTTTCCATGCAGAACAAGAAGTGTTTGGTAAAATGTTTGGTACTAAAGAGTCAAATGAAGGCATAACCGCTTTCTTAGAAAAGAGAAGTCCAAAGTTTTAATGAACTATTTGGAGCATGATTGTTATCATAAGTTCATAATGAGTTTTCTTATACCTTTGCAATTGAATTTTCGAGGATAACATGATTGAAACGGATATTATTATAATAGGTGCCGGCCCTACTGCCTTGTTTGCAGTATTCGAAGTCGGGTTACTTAAATTAAAGTGCCATTTAATAGATTATTTACCACAAGCTGGTGGTCAGTTAACAGAAATTTATCCTAAAAAGCCTATTTATGATATTCCGGGTTATCCTGAAATCATGGCTGATGAATTAGTGCACAATCTTCTTAAACAAATTGAGCCTTTTCATCCTTCCTTTACTTTTGGAGAGCGTGCCGAAACTATAGAAAGAACAGAGGATAATAAATTTATAGTTACCACTCAAAGAGATACCGTAATTAAAGCTCCAGTCATTGTCATAGCAGGTGGTCTTGGTTGTTTTGAGCCCAGGAAACCACCAATCAGCAATATTTCAGAGTTTGAAGATAAAGGCGTTGAGTATATAATAAAGGATCCTCAATTTTATCGTAACAAGAAAATACTCATTGCAGGAGGCGGAGATTCGGCTTTAGATTGGAGCATTTATCTGGCAGATATAGCAAAGGAAGTGATTCTGGTACATAGAAGAAATGAATTCAGAGGTGCATTGGATTCTGTCGAGAAGATGAAAGACCTGGCTTGTATTGGTAAAATTGAATTGATCACTGAATCACAGGTAGTAGGACTAAATGGAGATTCAAAACTTGAATCTATCGTAATAGAACATGATAAACAGGGAACAATCACCCGTAATATTGATCATTTTATTCCTTTGTTTGGCTTAACTCCTAAGTTAGGTCCAATAGCTAATTGGGGTCTTAATATAGATAAGCAGGCTATAGAAGTGAATACTTTTGATTATAGTACCAACGTGCCAGGCATATTTGCCATTGGGGATATTAATACTTATCCCGGGAAACTTAAATTGATCCTTTGTGGTTTTCATGAAGCTGCACTAATGGCTCAATCTGCATTTAAGATTGTACATCCTGACAAAAAATTATCATTTAAATACACCACAGTAACTGGTATAGAGGGAATAGAATAATGATTAATATTAAACTTACAGACCGACAGGGCAATTTACATGTGTTGGAAGCTCCAACAGATATGAATCTCAGCTTAATGGAGCTTTGTAAAGCATATGAATTGCCGGTTAAAGGAACCTGTGGTGGTATGGCGCTGTGCTCAACTTGCCATGTATATATTTTATCGGATCAGCTTCTTCCAGAAATGTCAGATGATGAAGAAGCTATTTTAGATACTGCATTCTTTGTAAAGACAAACAGCAGGTTAGGCTGCCAGATAAAATTAACTGAGCAAATGGATGGTCTGGAAGTTGAATTGGCTCCTGAAGATGAAGAATATTAAGTGCCAATTTACTAATTCATTTCTATTTAGTTTTATTTGAAATTTTCTCTGGATGTCGTGAATATCCCCAGTGGGGTTTAATGTTAATAGAACCTACCTAAAAGTAAAACTAGCTCCTTAGGAGCTCAACAGCTTCAATTTAAATAACATGATTTAAAGATTGTTAAAAAATAATTACTGTCATAGGTTTCGCTCCTAAGGAGCGATATGTGTGTTTTCTTCTATTACTATTAATATTTTACCCCTCTGGGGATATTTGTCGAGACCATTCCAATTTATGAAAGTAATTGTTTAACTTTTCTAGATAATCCTGAACATCAGCCTGATATCTGGCGCCCGATAAGAGCAGTCATGACACTGGGTAAAGCCATGTGTTTAAGATTAAATTTATTAAGCCATAAAAGGTGACAGATTTTGGAAAACTATCCTCAAGAATATGATTCAATCCACTTAATTATATTAATATAAATTAATAAAGTTACTTTATAAGTATTGAATATAATAATTAATTAAAATTACGTTGTAATAATTATCAGTATAACAAAAGCATGGCATTTTGATTTCCACATCATTTAATTGGAGACCCTATCCTTTTGTCCGCTTATTATCGGGACTTATTCCGGGTATTATTCTGGAAACTAAATTTCCCTTGCCTATAGATCCCTGGATCCTCAGTTCGGTTTTCTTTTTAAGCCTGGTTTGGATATGGTTAAGTATTCATAGAAAAATATCGATGCTGTCAAATAAACTGACTGGCGCTTTGATCTTATTTGTTTTTGTTTTATTAGGCATTCTTTCTGTAAAGTTTAACAGTCCGTGGATTTCATCTAATTATTATGGTAAATATATAAGTGGAAATAAGCAGGAAATATTAATAAGAGTAAGTGATTTTCAGATAAAAGAGAATTGGATTAAACTGGATGCAGAAATTAAAAGGATTAAAACTGAAAATGGGAAATGGATAGATTCACAAGGTAAGTTATTACTATACTTAGAACCGGGTGATACAACACCAGGCTTTGGTCAGATAATAAATGTAAATGCTAAAATAATCCAAATACCTGGACCTAAGAATCCTAATGCCTTTGATTATAAAGTTTATAAAGTAAATAATAATGTTCTCTTTCAGAGTTTTTGCAGAGCAGACTTCTGGACTTTGAGTAATCATTTTGAATCTAATATGCAGATATTGGCCAATCGTTTAAGGCAAAAATTAGTACTATTATTAAAGGATTATTTAGGTAGTGGACAGGAATATGCTGTAGGTTCTGCGCTGATCTTAGGTTTCAGGGATGACATCAGTGAAGAAATCAATAATGCTTATATCCAGACTGGTTCTATTCATATATTGGCAGTTTCGGGCTTGCATGTTGGGATTATCAGTGGTGTGTTAAGTTTGCTTTTGGGCTTTATAAAACGCAATACATTTACAATAAAGCTTTTAAAACTTTTGCTCATTCTTGCTTTTCTATGGAGCTTTGTCTTAATTGCCGGTGCGGGAGGCTCCATAATCAGGGCTGCAGTTATGTTCTCCATACTGCATATTGGTTCTATGCTAGCTAAAAAGAAATACATCTTTAATACACTTGCAGCTTCCGCTTTTGTAATATTAATCCGGAATCCAAAAATGTTATTTGATGTAGGATTTTTACTTTCCTATGCTGCTGTAATTGGCATAATTGCCATTCAGCCCTTGTTATCAAATTTATACAAACCAGACAATAAAATACTCAAAACTATTTGGGACCTTTCGACGATTACCATAGCAGCTCAGATAGCCACACTTCCATTAGTCCTATACTATTTTAACCAAACGAGCCTGTACTTTCTCATCTCTGGTATACTTGTCGTACCCATTTCTACTATAGCTATGTATGCTGGTATAGGCTTGTTCCTTTCCAATATGATATTACCCATGCTCAATAGTTTTATTGCAAGTATAATGTATGCTTGTCTATTCTTAATGAACAGCATTATTTATTGGATTCAAAATCTGCCGGGTAATTTAATAGACAATATTTCCATTTCAATAACTGAAGCGTGGTTATTGTTAATAAGTATATGCTTTGTAGTCTTTAGTCTAATTTATAAGAATAAGTCTTGCATTAAATATGCCATTTTTAGTTTGTGTTTATTGTGCGGAGTTCGTTGCTATTATTTAATAGTGGCTAGCGGTCAAAAGCAGTTAGTATTCTATTCCTCCTCAAAAGAGAGCTTGATAGATTATTATAATGGTAGGACTTGTATCAGTTTATATTCTGAGGAGAATACAAAAGAGGAGAAATTTATAGCCAGAAATAATCGTATTGCCCATCGAATAAAAACTATCATCAAATGTTCGTTAGATAAGCAGGTAAATTCTGATAGATGCTCATTTAAGCATTATGTATTAGTAACAGAAAAAGAGAAAGTCTTTTTTTTAAGTAAAAAATCGGAAGAGTTTTATGGAAATTCCCTCGCTGAAAACGTCTATGTGATAGAAGGTGAAATGCCAAATATTATAACGTCCAATTCTATGACTAAAAGAGTATTTTTAAGTCCTGTCATGCCTGCAAAGACCTCTCAAATATGGAAAGATTGGTCGCGGGGGAAGCCGTATGAAATTATTGATCTCAGAGAAAAGGCATTTGAACTTAATAATATATAACATGAAAAAGCTAAGCCAGTCATTCTTCTATTTTAATAAAACCGAACAAAGAGGAATTTTTGTTATACTCATCATTTCAGCGCTCTTGTTAATAGTGCCCGGTTTTATAAGTAGTATAAATCATAAATCAACAGTCCTGCCATTAGATAACGAACAAAGAGTGATCATTGATAAGAAGTATACTTCAGTTTCAGAAAAACCTGACTATGGTAAAACCAAATTGAAAAATATAAAGGGATTACTAAATAAAATAGATATTAATTCAGCCTCAAAAGTTCAATTACAACAATTGGGGCTATCAAACCGCACTACAAATACCATTATAAAGTATCGAGAAAAAGGTGGAGAATTTAAGAATCTGGAAAGCCTAAAAAAAGTCTACAATATTACTAAAAGTGAAATAGCCGCATTAAGTAAATCGCTGGTGTTCGATATAGATTCAATCGCTAAATCTAAGTTTAGTATAAAGCCCTTTGATCCGAATACAGTATCAAAAGAAGAATTGCTATCAATGGGAATTAGACTTCGATTGGTACAAACCATGATTAACTTTCGATCTAAAGGTTTTAAGTTTAGAGATAAAAATGACTTAATTAAGATATATGGCATAACCCCGGAAGAAATCAAATCCATATTACCTAATATAAAATTTGAGAATGAAGGTATTGTTTTAGAACCTCATAATCTAAAACCAGCAAAGTACCCCACAATGAAAATGGTTGAAATAAATACAGCAAGTTTTGAAGATCTGGATGCTCTACGAGGTATTGGCCCTGCATGGGCAAATAAGATTATGAAATTCAGAGATGCCCTTGGTGGATTTTATACTATAGAACAGATAAAAGAAATACGGGGAATTGATGATTCATTGGCACGTCTGGTTATGAGTCAAATTAATTGTGATGCTAATGTTCAAAAGCTAAATCTAAATACTGCCCCATATGAAATACTTTCAAAACATCCATATATATCGGGAAAACAAGCAGGTATAATTATCAACTATAAAAAGCAACACGGAAAACTCGGCAGCATTAAAGATATGGAGAAATTGCTGGCCTTTACTGCTGCAGAGTTAAAAAAACTGGAACCCTATTTGGAGTTTTAAGGTAGCTCTTTTTCATTGATCGTCGGTCGAGGTATTGTTTAAAACTTAAAGAATAGATTAATTTAAAAATTGCCTGAAGGGCCTCAATATATCAGCCAGAGGTGAAGCACCTGGTAAATCATCAATTAAATACTAGTGCCGCAAGTACGTGATATCCTTTGAAACTATTTTTTCAGACTAAACCTCCCCTTCTCTTTTTAGCGTTGATTTTCGATATTTGAATATAGGGACTCTAGATCCATAATATTTAATTAACCCCATTTTATCTAATTGCAATCACTTGAAACATGAAGTAAAGACGGAGTAACAACGGAGTAAAGACGGAGTAAAGACGGAGTTAGAAATTCTAACTCCGTCTTTACTCCGTCTTTACTCCGCCCTAACTCCGTCTTTAAGTGTAGTGTAAGGTATAATTACAGTGATAAAGCTTCATATCAGCCTTAATAAAAAAGGGGGGAAATAAAACTTAAGTAAGCTTAAAAAAGGTAAATCTCATCTTTCCTAAAAGCTGAATTATCTCAACTGAAGAAAGAAAATTCTTTCAGCAATTTATTTAATCAGGTCTAACTAGTTAATAAAGTAATTTCTATTGAGAAGTGACTGCACTGTATCGCTCAACAAAAGCTTTCATCTCGTCTACCATCTCTGGAGATCCGACGGCAATAGTTGATCTTTGATGTAGTTCTTTTGCATCTACTTCAAGGATACGGTTCAGTTGATTATTGATAGCTTTACCCCCTGCTTGTTCTACAATAAAAGCTATTGGATTGCACTCATATAATAATCTCAACTTACCATGCGGGTATTTGCGGGTACTTGGGTAAAGGAAAATACCACCCTGGAAAAGTATTCTATGTACATCAGATACCATTGAACCAATATATCTGAGTCCGAGGTTAAGATCTGAACAATGATCTATGTATCTTCTCATTTCAAGATCAAACTTGAGGTAATATCCCTGATTTACTGAATAGTATTGACCTCTTTTGGGAATGGTGATGTTTCTTTCTGATAAACAGAACTCTCCTATAGAAGGATCAAGAGTGAATGCATTTACCCCATTACCGGTTGTATATACTAAAATTGTTGAAGTACCATAGATCACATACCCTGCAGCTACTTGTTCGGTACCTAATTGTAAAAAGTCATTTATATCACAAGGTCCTGAATGATCCGACTTCCTTCTGTAAATAGAAAATATTGTACCCACACTGACATTGACATCAATATTGGATGAGCCATCTAAGGGATCGAATAATACTACATATTTAGCCGATTTATCATTGATAGGATCTATCTGGTATATGTCTTCCATTTCTTCAGAACCGATACCACAGCATTCACCGCTGTTTTTAAGACACTCAATCAGTTTCTCATTGGCAAAGAGGTCCAGCTTTTGAACCATATCGCCCGAATTGTTTTCATGGCCTTCAATACCAATAATATTCACCAATCCTGCTCGGTTTACTTCCCGGTTTACAATTTTAGCTGCAACGCCGATATCTCTAAGTAATCCGGTAAGTTCACCCGATGCACCTGCAAAATCATTCTGTTGCCTGATGATGAATTCGTCTAAAGTGACGATTCTGTTGATATCCATATTTTAGGGTTTATAGAAAACAATAGACAAAGATATGAATTTCAAGTAAATACTATTGGATTTTTAATACTTATACCATCTTTACAACTTCAATTCTTTTTATTTGTTCCTTAAGGATTGATCTGAGAATATGAAGAATTTAAGACAGTTAAAGAAGTATATATATACCTATAAATGGCACTTGTTGCTGGGCATTGTATTTGTTTTTTTGAGCAATTATTTCAGGGTATTGCAACCTCAGATTATTAGAAATGCACTGGACCTCGTAGTCGAAAATCTTAAAAAGTATAATGCTACTGTAGATCCCCAGGTTAAAAATGAAATTATATCATCAGTAAGTAAATCTATATTTCATTTTGGACTCATAGTGATAGGGCTTGCACTATTGATGGGACTGTTCATGTATTTTATGAGACAAACCATTATTGTTATGTCCAGGCTCATAGAATACGATATGCATAAAGAACTTTTTGAGCATTATCAGAAATTAAGCCTCGCCTTTTATAAAAGAAATAATACCGGTGATCTGATGTCGCGGATTACAGAGGATGTATCTAAAGTGCGAATGGCTATTGGCCCGGCTATTCTTTATGGTATCAACCTGGTTTCTATATTTATTTTAGTCATTTATTCCATGATTAAAGTAAGCCCGATATTGACATTCTATTCTTTAGCACCCTTACCAATACTGTCTATTATTATATATTTTGTTAGTAATATGATCAATAAAAGGAGTGAGATTATTCAACAGCAACTAGCTGTATTAAATAGTACTTCTCAGGAAGTTTACTCAGGTATCAGGGTAGTAAAGTCTTTTGTTCAGGAGAAACCTATGCTCAATTATTTCAAAGGGCAAACTGAGAATTACAGGCATAGTTCTTTGGCCCTGGCTAAAATAGATGCATACTTTTTCCCGGTTATGGCATTATTGGTGGGAGCCAGTACTATCCTAACAGTGTATGTTGGAGGTTTACAAGTAATAGCAGGTAAAATAACCACCGGAAACATTGCAGAATTTGTAATCTATGTAAATATGCTTACCTGGCCTGTCA
>Ga0193744_1000229_pt1 | contig 15140 bp, 8 predicted proteins | sample L1a1metaG_FD_143056 | JGI IMG/M metagenome (GOLD analysis project Ga0193744, IMG submission 143056) | Soil microbial communities from a riparian zone of the East river system, Colorado, United States - L1a1 | ecosystem: Environmental > Terrestrial > Soil > Riparian zone | place: USA: East River...
CATTCATTGTTGCCGCCTATATTGTATGTCTCTCCATTAATACCTTTATGAAAAACCACATCAATGGCATTTGCATGATCTATTACATATAACCAGTCACGCGTATATTTTCCATCTCCATAAACCGGTAATGGCTTGTTGTTTTTAATGTTATTGATCATTAAAGGCAATAGCTTTTCAGGGAACTGATTGGGACCATAATTATTAGAACAGTTACTGATTACCACCGGCAAATGATAAGTATGGTAATAGGCCCTTACAATATGATCTGAAGAGGCTTTAGAAGCCGAATAAGGTGATCTGGGGTCATAAGCCGTCTCCTCAGTAAAGTAACCGGTTTCTCCTAAACTTCCGTATACTTCATCAGTAGAGATATGATAGAATCGTTTGTCTTCTGCTCCCTTCCAATGATTCTTTGCCACTTCAAGCAGATTCATGGTGCCCAATATATTGGTAACTATAAAAGCATTGGGGTCTTCTATGGATCTGTCAACATGCGATTCTGCGGCAAGGTGTATAACTGAATCAATATTATATTCATTAAACAAGCTAACAAGAAAATTCTTATCACAGATATCTCCTTTTACAAATACATAATTATCGTGATTTGCTATATCTTCCAGGTTTTCAAGATTGCCGGCATAGGTAAGTTTATCCAGGTTGATGATCTGGTAGGCCCGGTATTTATTTAAAAACAACCTCACTACATGAGAACCAATAAATCCAGCCCCACCTGTTATTAATATGCGCTTTGTATATTGCTGTTCAGTCATTTTATACTTTAACTACTTTCTTAAAATATTCATAAGTCTTTTGCAAACCTTCTTTTCTTTGCACCTTGGGTTCCCATCCAATGATACTTCTTGCTTTAGTAATGTCTGGTTTCCTTTGTTTAGGATCATCTTCCGGTAATGGCCTGTAATCTATAAATGCTTTGGGATTTCCGACTAGTCCAAGTACTTCTTCAGCAAAATCATTCATAGTAATCTCATCGGGGTTACCAATATTCATAGGTAATTTATAATCACTTAGTAATAATCTGTAAATCCCTTCTACTAAATCATCTACATAGCAAAAAGATCTTGTTTGGGTACCATCACCAAATACAGTTAATCCCTCTCCTTTTAATGCTTGCGAAAAGAATGCCGGCAATACCCTTCCATCGTTTACTCTCATCCTGGGACCATAGGTATTAAATATCCTTATTATCCTGGTATCCAGACCATGATAACGGTGATAGGCCATCGTAATCGCTTCCTGGAAGCGTTTGGCTTCATCATAAACACCTCTTGGCCCAATCGGGTTTACATTACCCCAATACTCTTCTGGTTGTGGATGTACCAGAGGGTCGCCATATACTTCAGAAGTAGAAGCAATCATAAAACGCGCTTTCTTTTCTTTGGCTAAGCCCAAAAGGTTATGCGTACCTAGTGATCCTACCTTTAAAGTCTGAATGGGCATTTGCAGATAGTCAATCGGACTTGCAGGTGAAGCAAAATGAAGTATATAATCAACTTCTCCAGTAACGTGTACAAATTTACTCACATCATGATTATAGAATGTAAACTCCTTTAATGGAAAAAGGTGTTGGATATTCTCAATGTTGCCAGTGATCATGTTATCCATTCCCATTACCTCATAACCTTCCTTTATGAACCTGTCACAAAGGTGAGATCCGAGGAAACCAGCTGCACCCGTTATTAATACTCGCTTCATATAGAATAGGCAGCTACTGCACTTTTAATTTTATTACAAATAGTCGATAACATTTCTTCTGTTAACTCAGTATGCATAGGCAATGATAGTACGTGCCTGGATGCCATTTCTGCAACCGGGAAGTCACCGACTTTATAACCATCTCCTTTATAGGCATTGTGAAGGTGTAATGGAACAGGATAGTAGATCATGGATGGAATACCCTCGGCAGCTAATTCCTTTTGAAGTTCATCCCGGTTTTCATCTATCATTAATGTATACTGATGAAAAACATGGGTAGAAAATGCTGAGCGGGCAGGAATTGTAATACCCGGAATACCAGAAAGTTCACGATCGTAATAATCAGCAGCCTTTTGTCTTGCTTTTATATATTGATCCAGGTTTTTTAACTTAACATCCAGAATACCCGCTTGTATACTATCTAAGCGGGAATTAACTCCGATAGACTCGTAGTAGTATTTTACTTTAGAACCATGATTACAGATGACGTGGATTTTATCAGCCAAGGCATCATCATTGCAGAAAATAGCACCACCATCGCCATAACAACCCAGGTTTTTAGAAGGGTAAAATGAAGTACAGGCAATATGTCCTATAGTTCCCGACTTTTTCTTACTCCCGTCAGAGAATATATAATCTCCACCTATTGCCTGAGCATTATCTTCAATCACATAGAGTTTATACTTGTCTGCTAACTCCATTATCTTCTCCATATTGGCAGTCATACCAAAAAGGTGAACCGGTATGATACACTTTGTTCGTGGGGAGATCAGTTGCTCTATTTTAGTTTCATCTATGTTAAAAGTATCAGGATGTATATCTACAAATACTGGTTTTAAATGAAGCAAGGCGATAACCTCAGCAGTGGCGACAAAAGTAAAGGGAGTAGTTATCACTTCCTCACCGGGCTTAAGATCCAAAGCCATTAAAGCTATCTGAATGGCATCGGTGCCATTAGCACATGGTATAACATGTTTCACATCAAGGTACTCGGCAAGATTCTTGGCAAAGTTGTGAACAGGTGCACCATTGATAAAATATCCTTTATCTAATACATCCTGTATAGCATTATCGATATCAGTTTTAATATTTAAATACTGATTATGAAGATCAACCATTTGAATATTCGGCATTGTAACTAAATTTAGGGCGCAAATATAGTAATTTTACCAAACCCATCAAAAAAGCTAGACCTACAAAACACAGGATTGCTTCGTTATTATCAAAATAAACAGATTAAATGAGACAGTATTTAATTTTTATATTCTTCCTTATTACTTCAATTAGTGTGCAGCTTAATGCCCAGGAAGATGAATCTTATAAAGGAAATGTATTTCATGTAGCTTTAGGTTATGGGTATCAGTTTCCGCTTGCAGATATGGATTATTTATATGGTAATAACTGGAACGTAAATCTGGAACTCGAGTACCAGTTACCAAGTAATTATTTCTTCGGATTAGATGGTCAATATCTGTTTGGCTCAACTGTGAAAGTCGATGTGCTAAGGAATCTAAGAAATGCCAGTGGTGATATTTATGGCAATGATCAGGCAATTGCTTCTATAGACCTGCGCGAAAGAGGGTTATATCTTGGTGCTTATATTGGCAAAATAATTCCATTCACCAATTCGAGATCAGGTTTAAAACTTAAACTGGGAGCAGGGTACTTCCAGCATAAAATAAGGCTTCAGGATAATAACAATTCTGTAAACCAGGTTTATGGAGACTATGAAAAAGGATATGACCGCTTCACTTTCGGCCTGGGTATTAATCCCTTCATAGGTTATCAGTATATCAGCAATAATAAAAGGATCAATTATTATATCGGTATTGATGCTATGTTAGGCTTTACACAAGGGCGCCGGGATTATCAATTTGATACTATGTTACCGTACAAAGATACCCGCTTTGACGGTGTTATCGGTATCAGGGCAGGCTGGATATTACCATTTTTCACAACTGTCCATGCAGATGAATTGTATTATAAATAGATGATCAGAAATATTCATTCATTATTTATAAGTCTGTATTGCCTTTCCATTCATATTGTGGCTCCCTTCAATAAGAAAGCTAAACAATGGGTTGAAGGAAGAAAAGCCTGGAGATCTAAACTTGAATCTAAGTTAAAATTCTTACCAAAAGAAAGGATTTGGATGCATTGCTCTTCATTGGGTGAGTTTGAACAAGGACGCCCGGTCTTAGATGCATTAAGAAGAGAATATCCTTCAAAAGTTATTATACTGAGTTTCTTTTCACCTTCCGGTTATAATATTAGAAAGAATTATCCGGGCGCAGATGTAGTTAGCTACTTGCCATGTGATACAAGACAGAATGCCATAACATTTGTAAAGATGGTAAAACCCGAATTGAGCATATTTGTGAAATACGACTTGTGGTTAAATTATTTTATTGCTTTAAAGGAATTGAAGTTACCGATCATCATCATATCAGTATTAATAAAACAACCATTGAAAGGAGTGTTCCAACGATTGTACAATTTAAGGTGTTATCAGTTAATGGATAAAATCTTTGTACAAGATCAACAATCATTGACATATTTAGCTAGTGCAGGAATTTCACATACAGAAGTAGCAGGTGATACCAGAATAGACAGAGTTACTGCTTTACCACTTGAAGCCAGCAATAAGGATCTATCAGCAGTTGAATTATTTAAGGATAATAAAAAACTCATGGTATGTGGCAGTACCTGGCCCAGGGATGAAGAAGTACTGATGAGCTTATTTGAATCTCCTCATTTTAATGACTGGAAAGCGATAATAGCTCCGCATGAAATTGATAATGATAAGATTATAGAATTGGAAAATAATCTGGGTTCTTCTAGTATCAGATTAAGTAAACTGGATTTTGATACTGCAGCAAACTATCGTTATCTTATTGTCGATTCAGTAGGGCAATTGTCAACATTATACAGTCAGGGCACACTGGCATATATAGGTGGGGGGTTTGGAAAAGGCATTCATAATACACTGGAACCCGCAGCTTTTGTCCTTCCGGTCATCATTGGTCCTCAATACAAGAAGTTTCAGGAGGCAAATCATCTGGTATCAGTAAAAGCTTTTATAAGTATTCTAAACAAAGAGCAACTAATCAAAGCATTTGAATATTACCAAAACGCTTCATTTTATAAGGATGCTGTACAACAAATCATAGATTATATATACCAAAATCAGGGGGCAAGCAATAAAATCATCAATTATATTAAATCCCAACTGTTAAAATAAACAGCTTTACTATACTAAATCCTATTTTTGCCGCATGAGTTGGATAGAGGAAACCCTCCAAAAGTTTGTAGATAAGAAAGTTCTTATAGTTGGGGACGTTATGATAGACAGATATATGAGTGGATACGTAAGTAGAATATCACCTGAAGCCCCTGTCCCTATCGTAAATCTTGATTACACAGAAAACAGGCTGGGTGGTGCCGGCAATGTAGCACTTAATATAAAAGCCCTGAGTGCTATACCTTTAATCGCTAGTGTGGTAGGTGCAGATGAGAATGGACTTTTGTTTAATGAACTCCTATCAGACCATAAAATATCCAATAAGTACATACTTCAATCTTCGGATAGAATCACCACAATAAAAACAAGGATTATTTCCCATAATCAACAGATGCTGAGGCTGGATAGTGAAATGACGGCTGAGCTTAATAAAGCAGATGAAGAAAAACTAATAGAACAGCTTGATTATATCCTAAAAGAAGAAACACCCCAAGTAATTCTTTTACAGGATTATAATAAAGGGATTTTAACGGAAGGTGTAATAAACTGGATCACAAAACACGCTAATAAACTATCAATACCGATAGCAGTAGATCCTAAGTATAAAAACTTTTTTAAATATAAAAATGTTACACTATTTAAACCAAACCTGAAAGAGGTAAAAGAAGCCTTATCTATGGATGTACACCCCATAGAAATTGAATTAAAAGAAGCTTCAGATAGGATCAGAAAAGAAATCAATAATGATATTACCCTGATCACCCTTTCAGAGAATGGTGTTTTTATTGATAATAATATAAGTTCAGATATATACCCTACCCATCCAAGAAATGTTTCGGATGTTTGTGGTGCTGGTGATACCGTTATAAGCATTATATCTTTGGGTTTGGCATCGGGCATATCAATTAAAGAACTGGCTGTTCTAGCCAATTATAGTGGAGGTCAAGTTTGTGAAAAACCCGGTGTAGTACCTGTTGATAAGAATCAATTGTTAACAGAACTAAGCCAATTTGGATAGATACAAGTTGTTTTTTTGTAAGATATCCGACTTATGATTATTTTTTTAAGACCAAAACTTATATAATTAATACATTTACCATAAATTTTTTACTCGTATAAACCAATTCAATTATGAAATTCAATTATTTACAATTTAGAAGACTAAGAGTAGCGCTCATGGTTTTGACTGTTGCATGGGGTACAGCCCTGTTTGCACAACCAGCTAATGACATCTGCTCTAATGCAATTAGTATTGACATTGCAGCCAATGCTGCTGCTTGTGTATGGACAAATGGAACATCTGTAAACGTTGCAGATGGCGCTGCCCAGGTAGGTCCAAAAGTACCTTGCTCTACAAATGCTTATAGAGATGATGTATGGTACAAGTTTTCAGTTCCAGCCGGATCAAATAAAAGCGCTATTACTGTTAAGGTTGAAGTAGGATCTTTACCTTCTGATATGTCTGCAGTGGGTATTGCTATTTACAGTTCTCAGGATTGTTCAGCCAATAATACTCCGGTTTCTTGTTTCAACTTTATCGCAGGAGCTGATTCAAAAATAACCTTTGGAGCTATTTGCGGAACAGATTATTTAGTTAGAGTTTGGTCTGCAACAGGTACTGCTGCAGATTTTAAAATCGGTGAAGGTACTTTTAGAGTTTGTAGTTACTTTGATGATGATCCAAATCAGGGTACTATCCTTTGGGGAGCAAATGGAGAAGGTTCATTTAATGGAGGCTTAGCGCCATGGACAGGAGTTTCAAATGCACCTTGTGCAGCTGTTCCACTTTGGTTCTGGTCAAAAACTACTATGTGTACTAAAGGTGCATACATTGGAACTGGAGGTGGAGGAGTAATCAATTCTCTAAGTAGCTGTAATGGAGCTGCTTGTTTTGATTCAGACTTTGATGACAATAAAGGTGTTCAGGGAGCTTTTGGTACCGGTATTTGTCCGTCACCTCAGTCAGGTATGCTTGAATCACCAGTTATTGACTTGAGTGGATTTCCAAGTGTATCAGGAGTATCTCTTGTATTTACACAAGCTTTACGGCAATTCCAGAGCCAGTTCTTTGTTGAGTATAGTCTTGATGGTGGAGCTAACTGGCCTTTTTCTATTGAAATTAATACAGTTGCTGAAGACCCTGTTTTATATGCTGTAAATGGTCCTGATGTTATTAATACCAGAAGGATAGTTTTACCAGGTGCCCAGGGTGCAGCCAATTTAAAAGTAAGATTCAGATATGAAGCCAACTATTACTATTGGATCATTGATGATGTATTTATAACAGCAAGAGAAAATTACAATGTAAGAGTTAATCCTTTTTATGCGATATCAGGTAATAAGATATGGCAAAAAGATCAGTTAGAAGGATTTGGTGGTTTAGCTGATGTTATTAACATAGGTGGTAAGACAGCTAAAAATGTTAAGTTGAAATTAGAAATTGCCGATCCTAATGGTATTATCTTTACTGACCAACTGGACTATGGTGATATTCAATCAGATACTCTTGTACAAAATCTCCCAATGCCTGGAACATTTAACCACCCGAATAAAAATCAGGTTACTTACCAGGGATTATATACTGTATCTGCAGACTCTACTGATTTTGATCTTTCGGACAATACCAGACTGTTTGACTGGACAGTATCTGATACTTTGATGTCAAAAGACAATTCTAACCCGGTAACCGGTGGTGTAAGGCCCGCTACAGATAATAATTTTTTATGGGGTAATATTTACCATATTGTCAATGGTAAAAACTCAAATGGAAAACAACTAGTGACTAACTTTGTAGATGTAGGGGTAGCTAACCCTGAAGAATTAGAAGGTGCTACTATATTTGCATGGATATATAAATGGGCAGATACTAATGAGGACCAAACTGTTCAGGAAACTGAAAGAACAACATTAGGTTATGCTCAGTTTACTTTCCCTGCAGGTGAATCATCTAATACATTGTACACGCTTCCTATATTTGACTTTTTAACATTTAACCCTGGTATCAAACTTGAAGATAATACAGATTATATCGTTGCTGTACAATATACTGCACCTGCTGATAATACGCTTTTAAACTGCTTTATCAGTTCAGATGGTACTATTGATTATAGTGCACATGATTTAAGAACCACCTTACCTGGTTTTGGTCCAGTAAGACAATCACATGTATTGGATGTTGGTAATACTGGTACTTTTAATGTAGGTACCTTCACGGGAGGAACAGTTCCTGTAGTAAGAATGCATGTTACAGAAGGTACTGGTACTAATGAACCACAATTAGATGCTGCTAATACAGTAGTTGTGGCACCTAATCCAGTAGCAAACGATCTGAATGTCAAAATCAATTTAGTGAAAGATGCTAAAACAGTTAAAATAAATATAGTAGATATCAATGGTAAAGTGGTTCTTGCAAGAGAATTAAGCAATATCAAATCTACTACCGAAACTTTTAACGCTACAGACTTAGCTAATGGTACTTACTTGTTAAATCTTTCAACAGATGCCGGTGTAAGATCAATCAAATTTGTTGTAGCTAAATAACAACTATACTTGAAAACCAGAAGGTTTTCAATAAATATTAAAGCCCTGTTGCCTTTGGTGACAGGGCTTTTTCTATTTAGTTTCAATAATAAACTAGAAGAACAGTTTAATTATGTAAGATAGACGACATTACCTAGATTTTATTTGATAATATCTAATAAATTGTGTATTTTTACTAATACACTCTCGTTACAACAACTATATTAATTATGAAATTAGCTTATTTACAAATTCCTCTGTTTAGGTCAGTATTGTCTATCTTTTTCATTTCATTAAATATTATTGCTTATTCTCAACCAGTAAATGATAACTGTGATAACCCAGGTGTATTAACATTAGCAAAAGATGAAGCCTCAGCAATATGGATTCCAGGAACTACAATAGGCACAGTTGACGCTGCAGGAGTTCTGGCACCTGTGGTATGCTCTCCTGATTACTATAGAGATGATGTATGGTATAAATTAATGATTCCTAACCTAAGCACTAATAAGAAATTTATTATCAAGATTGATAATTCCGGTACCACGGATATGAAAACTGTGGGAATGGCCATTTATACTAATAATTCTTGCGAATCTATTAATACCCCTTATTTCTGTGGGAACTTTTCAGGTGCTGACCCTACCCTATACAAACTTAGTGTTGATTGTTTACCTGCAGGTTCTGAAATATTAATAAGGGTTTGGTCTGCAGAAGGTGCTGGTTTTAATTATAGTAAGGGTGCAGGCACATTTAAAATTGCAGCATACTTTACAGAAGATAAGATGCCAGATAATATACTATGGGGCACTAATGGTGAGGGAGCTTTCAATGGGGGCTTAAATGGTTGGACTACAACATCATCAAGTTGCAATAATTATCCTTTTTGGACCTGGTCCAGTGATATTATGTGTACAAAAGGTTATTATTCAACTGGAGGTGGCAAAATTACATCCCTCAGTTCTTGTAACGGTGCCATGTGTTTTGACTCAGATTTCATGGAAACTGGAGGAACCAATCAATATTCAGGACCTTGCCCAGCCCCTCAGTCTGGCACACTTGAATCACCAGTAATTGACTTAAGTGGGTTTCAAGATATATCGGAAGTTAATCTTGTATTTAGCCAGGCGTTAAGACAATTTGAAAGTAAATACTTTGTTGAGTATAGTATTGATGGGGGCAATATCTGGAAAACTATAGAAATAAATACAGCAGAGGAAGATCCGATTCATTATTCAGTAAATGGCCCTTACGTTAATAATCAGAGAAGAATATACCTGCCTGGTGTTGAAGGCCAAGCGAATGTGAAAGTAAGATTCAGATTTGAAGCCAATTACTATTACTGGATTATTGATGATGTGTATATAACTGAAAGAGAAAGATATAGTCTTAAATTGAATAACTATGCTGTTATAGCTGGCAATAAAATATGGCAGGTAAATCAATTAGAAGATTTTGGCGGGCTGGCAGAAGTCATCAATAGTGGTTCTAAAACTGCCAAGAATGTCTTGTTAAAATTAGACATCTCTGATGCCAATAATATTATTTTTAAAGACTCTCTCCTATATAATGAAATACCGGCAAATACCATTGGTCAAACTAAACCAATGCCAGGAAAATTTAAACATCCTAATTATGATACAAATAATTACACAGGCTTATATACAGTTTCAGCTGATTCGATGGATTATGACCTAAATGATAATCAGAAATCCTTTGAATGGAGTGTATCAAATACAATAATGGCTAAAGAGAATTCTTATCCGCTTGGCGGTGGTATTCGACCTGCTAGTGTAGTCAATTTTACCTGGGGGAATATTTATCATATTTCCAATGTTAAAACCACAGAGAATTATTCTTTGTCATGTTCTTCTGTTGATGTTGGAATTGCTAATCCTGATTATTTAGCAGGTATTTTACTCAATGTTTACATTTACAAGTGGAGCAATTTAAACGGAGATAGTATTGCTCAAGAAAATGAAAGAACTTTACTGGGAATATCAGAACTTACTATTCCACCAGGAGAATTACCAAATACTTTATATTCATTACCTATCATTGATTCGAAAACTTTTAGCCCATTTATGGCTTTAGAGGATAACACCGACTATATAGTTGTTATAAAATATATTGCTCCATTTGATGAACCGTATCGAGAATGCTTTATTTGTTCTGACAATACCATTGATTATTCTGCTTACGATTACCGAACTTCCTTACCCGGGTTTGGCCCAAGAAGATATTCACACGTATTGGATGTTGGAAATACAGGATCTTTTTTATTGGGAACATTTGCTGGGAATATAGTTCCGGTAGTAAGAATGCATATTGGAGCAATTGTTGGAACAAAAGAACTCCAACTGGATCCTTCAAATATAGTAGTGATAGCACCTAATCCGGCATCAACTGATCTGAATGTCAAAATCAATTTAGTGAAAGATGCTAAAACAGTTAAAATAAATATAGTTGATATCAATGGTAAAGTGGTTCTTGCAAGAGAATTAAGCAATATCAAATCTACTACCGAAACTTTTAACGCTACAGACTTAACTAATGGTACTTACTTGTTAAATCTATCAACGGATGCAGGAGTAAGATCAATCAAATTTGTTGTAGCTAAATAACAACTATATTTGAAAACCAGAAGGTTTTCAATAAATATTAAAGCCCTGTTACCTTTGGTGATAGGGCTTTTTACTTTTCATATGTGAACTTACATTCCTTATCTCATCATAATAATATAAAAATCTTAGTATATTATTTACTTATTCACAGTCTACTTATAAGCTAAATTCAGTAGTTAATCTATGTACAAATATTTTAGTCAGAATAATTCAATTGTTTGTAGAAATATTATGTAAGAAATCTTACTAATCTTCAATTTCACATATATGCTTTAATACAGCTCAATAATTTTACTTACATATTTATTAACCTGTTTAAACCAATTGAATTATGAAACTAAATTATTTACACAGCACAATGCTCCGGCTTGTTATAACACTTTTAGTATTATCCTGGAGTTCCAATTTATTTGCCCAACCATCTAATGATAAATGTTCAGGGGCAATAGAAATTAGTATAGCAAATAACCAACAATCCTGTATTTGGACCAGTGGTACAACAGTAGGTACAAAAGATGCGGTATCAGTTGTGGGTCCTACCGTTTGTTCTACTAATTTCTACAGAGATGACGTATGGTACAAAATGACACTACCTGCCAGTACAGATAAAAAAGCTATTACTGTAAAACTTGCATTAGGTGAAGCAGGCGATATGACATTGGCAGGCATGGCAATTTATCCTTCCATTTCTTGCCTTTCATCTAATACACCTTATTTGTGTGCCAATTTTGCTTCGGGAGATCCTACTGAATTGAGAGTAGGCCTGGATTGTTTACCTGCTGGTGGAGAAATATTAATTAGAGTCTGGTCAGGAGATGGGCCTGCCTCAAACTGGCAATTGGGTGAAGGAACTTTTAAAATATGTGCTTATTATACCGAAAACAAGATCCTATGGGGTGCTAACGGGGAAGGCTCATTTAATGGTGGGTTTAATGGATGGACCACTACTTCTTCCAGTTGCAATAACTTTCCGCTATGGTTTTGGTCCAAAGATGTATTCTGTACAAAAGGATTATACTCTACAAATGGTGGCACTATTTCTTCTCTTAGCGATTGTAATGGAGCAGCATGTTTTGATTCTGATTTCTATGATACAGGTGGTACGGCAAATGGTACGGGGCCATGCATAGCTCCACAATCCGGCACGCTTGAATCACCTACAATTGATTTAAGTGCCTATCCCAACCTCGCTGGAGTAAACCTGGTATTTAACCAGGCATTAAGACAATACCAGAGTCAATATTTTGTAGAATACAGCATTGATAATGGGAATTTCTGGATCCCAATCCAAATAAATACAAAAGAAGAAGATCCTGTATTATATACTGTAAATGGTCCTTTTGTAAATAATGTAAGAAGAGTTTATATTCCGGGAGTAGGAGGTAAATCACAGGTTAAAGTAAGATTCCGGTATGAGGCTAGTTTCTATTACTGGATAATAGATGATGTATTTATTACAGAAAGAGAACCTTATAATACCAAAGTAAACCCTTTCTATGCAATCGCCCCTAATAAAATATGGCAGCAAGATCAGTTAGAAAGCTTTGGTGGCCTTGCAGACATAGCTAATATAGGCTCAAAGACTTCTGAGCATACTAATTTAAAACTAGAAGTATTTGATGCAAATAATGCAGTAATATGGACAGATAATTTACAATATGGATCCGTACTATCTGATACAGTTATTGAAAATAAACCAATGGTAGGATCATTTACTCACCCAAATAATAATGTGACTAACTATTCTGCCAAGTATACAATATCCGGAGATTCATTGGATATTGATCTGGCTGATAATACCCGCACTTTTGACTGGACAGTTTCTGAATCTACAATGTCGAAAGAAAATACTACTACATTAAGCGGTGGTGTTCAACCCACAACTGATAAAAACTTTACCTGGGGTAATATATATCATATAGTAAATAATAAAAACAGTGTAGGAAATGATCTAAAATGCAATTATGTGGATTTTGGGTTATCCAATCCAAATCAATTAATGGGCGCCACTATTTTTGTATACATTTATAAATGGGACAATACCAATGACGATGATGTAGCACAGGAATCTGAAAGGACAATTGTTGGTTATAATCAGCTGGATATAGGACAAGGAGAACTTGCCAATACCTTATATACACTTCCTGTTTTAGATTTTACTACATTTGAAAACGGTATATTTCTGGAAGCAAATACTGATTATATTATAGCTGTACAGTATAGTACACCTGCAGATAATCCCAATTTAGATTGTTTTATTAGCTCAAGTAGTACAATTGATTATTCAGCTGCAACTTTAAAAACTACTTTGCCGGGATTTGGACCTGCCAGATTTAATCATATACTTGATGTAGGAAATACCGGTGTTTTTAATGCAACTACCTTTAGTGGTGGAACTACCCCTGTTATAAGAATGCATATTAGCTCAGCTAATGTAGCAACACATGAAGCATTGGACCCTTTAAATAAAATTACTTTAGCACCCAATCCGGTAGCAAATGATTTAAACGTGAATATTGAACTGCTTAAAGAATCTAAAAAACTCAGTCTAAGGGTTGTAGATATTTCAGGTAAATTGGTGCTGAACAGGGAACTAAACAATGTCAAATCTACGAAACAAGCATTTGATGTTTCAACTCTATCTAATGGTTCTTACTTATTCAAGCTAACAAGTGATGCAGGTACAAGAGCATTAAAATTTATAGTTTCCAAATAATTGAATTGGTCAAATTTCATAGTAAGCTGGTAACATAAATTCCTGGCTTAAGTTTTAAGCCCTGTTACCGTTTGGTAATAGGGTTTTTTACTTATTCTCATTATTAATTTCATCCAATTATATCCTAATATAAGCTACTCAAAACTTGATAAAATCAATACTATTTATGTAAGATTGCCGACAAACACTCCGTATTTATTTGACTGTTCTTAAATGGTAAAGTAGATTTGAAAAGAAAATAGCGAATTAAATGAATATAATTATAAGTATAAATTAGCCAGAATCTAATAATTCATTAATAAGTTGTCAATAATATCATATTGTTTTTTATTTTTACAATGAATTAATTAAACATTAAAACCCATCTTACTATGAAATTAAAATTTTTACACTTAACTAATTTACGGGCATTTTTAACATTGATAGCTATATCGGCCTGTACAGTGTTATTTGCCCAACCTGCCAATGACAATTGTTCAGGAGCAATTGAATTAACCCTGGCTGCTGATCAAGCTTCAGCTGTTTGGACCAACGGTACTACTGTAAATACAGTTGACGCAGCTACAGTTGTAGGGCCATCAGTTTGTTCTGCCAATTTTTATCGAGATGATGTTTGGTACAAGTTGACAATTCCTGTCAGTTCTACAAAAAAAGCATTTACGGTTAAAATTGATAATACTACTACAGGGGGTATGACCTTAGCTGGAATGGCTATTTACTCTTCTAACTCCTGTGCTGCTTCAAATGCACCATATGTTTGCGCAAATTTCGTTGCCGGGGATCCTAATCAATATCGTTTAGGTATTGAATGTTTCACTCCTGGCTCTGAAATATTAATTCGTGTTTGGTCAGGAGACGGAACCGCTGGAAATTATAAGACTGGTGAAGGCACATTTAGAATTGCTGCATTTTATTCAGATGATGCTCAAGGTACAGTACTTTGGGGTAATAATGGTGAAGGTTCTTTTAATGGTGGACTGAATGGTTGGACAACTACATCTGCCAGTTGTAATGCATTCCCTCTATGGTTCTGGTCAAAAGATTCTATGTGTACAAAAGGTGCCTGGTCTTCTGGGGGTGGTAAAATTACATCTTTAAGTGCTTGCAATGGTGCTATGTGTTTTGATTCTGACTTTTATGATACAGACGGTGTTCAAGGTGCAGCTGGTACAGGACCATGCCCAGCAACACAAACCGGAACTCTTGAATCTCCTGTAATTGACTTAAGTGGTTTTCCAGCAGTAACTGGGGTAAATCTTGTTTTTAGCCAGGCTCTTCGCCAATACCTATCTGTATATACAGTTGAATGGAGTATTGATGGCGG
>Ga0193744_1000230_pt1 | contig 15113 bp, 9 predicted proteins | sample L1a1metaG_FD_143056 | JGI IMG/M metagenome (GOLD analysis project Ga0193744, IMG submission 143056) | Soil microbial communities from a riparian zone of the East river system, Colorado, United States - L1a1 | ecosystem: Environmental > Terrestrial > Soil > Riparian zone | place: USA: East River...
CCTGTTCCCATATCCGGAACAGCTATTGGCAGTCTTACAGTAAATACGGGTACCGGAAAATCAATGTTATTAAAAAATGATTTATCTGTTGCAACTATGTTGACACTTCAAAACGGTACAATGGATCTGAATGGAAGGAAGCTGACAGTAACAGGAAACATTGCTGCAGGCGGAAATGGATATATCGCATCTGATTCAACATCTGATATTGCCATCAACGCTGCTGCCAATACCACCGGGGCATTAAAATTTGAAGGAACAAATAATGCTGTAAATAATTTGAAGATTAATATGAATAGCTATAAGACTGCTATCGAAGGCCAGTTATCGGTTAATGGAAGTCTTGAACTGAACTCTGGAACACTTTCCATTGATAAGGCTACCCTGATTTTAAATGATAAAATGACAGGTACTGGTCTAATAAGTGGTGGTCCGGATGCAAACCTGGTTATCAATAATGCATCGGTACTAAATAGCCCATTCAAAATGGCTATAGGGGGACAAAAATTAAAGGACTTTACGATTAATACTCCGGGTTCAATTCCCGTTGTGTTAGGAAATTCATTAACTATTGAAGGGGCGTTAAAGTTGGAAAATAGCAATCAGCTTACGATAGGAAATCATATATTAACGATTGGTACGAACGGCACTGTATCAGGAGGCGGGCAAATAAACGTAGATTCTACTTCTAGTCTGGTTATTAACGCTGCCAATGGTATAAATACACCAATGAATATACAAGGTGAAAGCTTAGGTAAACTTACCGTAAATGCTAATCAGGGGAAATCTGTATTGCTTGATAATGATTTGGTAGTTTCAAATAAATTAAATCTTTACAGTGGAGCACTGGACTTAAACGATTATAATTTAACTATCACAGGAGATATTGAAAAGGGAGGTCAGGGTACGATCACCTCTACTGATAATTCTAATGTCACTGTTGCCAGCAAAACTGCCCCATTGGGTGCGCTAGCTTTTTCGCCATGGGGATATACTGTTAATACTTTTACAGTTGATATCGCTTCTGGTGGTACATTAGAATTGGATTCTGATTTAGATGTGGCTGAGACACTGGAGTTTAAAAAAGGCAAGCTTGATATTGGAAATTATGAAATGAAAATGGATTCGGCTGCACTTATTATAGGTGCAAATGCAACAGCTTATATCATAGCTGATACCGCAGGTTACTTAAATATGTGGGTAAAATCCGGCACGAATAATCAGGTTCTTTTTCCAGTTGGGACTGCAGCATTTTATGCACCGGCCCAATTAAGCTTAGCCGGAAATTCTAAGAGCGGACGACTTGAAGTAAATGTACTTCCAAATGTATGGCAAGAATCTAATTCAGGTAAGGACCTTTCTTTAACCCAACCGCTAGTAGATGCAACCTGGAATATCGAAGTAGATACTGTAATTCAAAATATGAATATGACTGCTGAACTCATGTGGCCTGTACTGGCAGAAGCTAATAATTTTGACCGTAATAATGCCTATTTATCCAGTTATACTGGAGGTAAATGGGACAAATCAACAGTTGGACCAGCTACTTTACAATCAAATGGAATGTATAGTATGAAGAGGCAGAACATGAGCAATACTGCACCACTTGCTGTATTTGGAAAAAATGCTGTAACTGCAGTCAATAATCTATTTACAGGTACATTTTCTGCCTATCCTAACCCTGCTACTTCAACAATTTATGTTTATAATGCCGGGATTAATACTGGTATTAATAATGCAGAAATTATCAATCTATCAGGTCAGCTTGTAAAAAGTATCAAGCTGAACAACTCAAAAGAAGGAATTGCTTTGGATGATTTAAATCCGGGTAATTATATCATAAGGATTTCTGGAAAGGATACTAATGAAATAATACAGTTTATCAAACAATAAATATACGGTCACATTCTTAAATTGTGAGGCCCGGAATTATTATTAATTCCGGGCTTTCACATTCATAAGAATTTTGAAAATGTGGTTTATTGATGATTACTTATACATTGAAACTTTGTCAAACGAGGCTCTGGTCTAAGTAATGTATGATTTAAGACAAGTTTTAATTCAAAGTCTAATTCTCTTTTTGAACTTATTTTATCTTTAAAAGTAAATTTATAATAATATAGCGCTGAAAGTGCGTCAGATAATAGCACAGGGTGAAGCGCTATGTTAAAAATTTAGTATTGATAAGCCCTACAGGGGCCGCAAGATTTTGACTCCGAATTCTTGCGCCCCTTATAGGGCTTAAAGGGACTAAATCATATTTCACAGGGCTTGCACCCTGTGCTAATATCTTGCGCCCCGTTAGGACTTGAAAATACTTATATTCTTAAATGGAATAAAACATATACAATTTAGACCAGAGCCTCAAACGACAGTAAACCTTTGGCATCGATCTCGACCAACAATCAACGAACTACACATAATCCATTTCTCTTCTCCTTTCAATGACTCTTTTAAAAATAGTAGGACTTAACCCAGTTATTTTTTTAAATTGAGCCGACAAATGTGAGATGCTACTATAGTTTAACCGGTAAGCAATTTCTGAAAGAGAAATTTTTTCATTCAATAAAAATTCTTTCACCATTTCTACTTTTTGGATGATGATAAAACTTTCAATAGTGCAAAATGAATGTTCCGAAAATACAACTGCCAACTCATTATATCTGTTATTAAGCTTTTTGGAAAGATATTTAGAAATTTTTATGGTATTAAAATCGTCCAACTGTAACATTTCAAGGATAGCTTCTTTTATTTGTATAACCATTAAATCTTTTTGATCAACTCTAACTTCTATGCCGTAGTTGGCTAAAAGTATATTAAGTTGATCTAACTCTTCCTGATTTAATTCTTGTTTAATAAACAATTCATAATTGTCATTTAAATGATACTCTAATCCCGCTTTTTCCAATTGCCGCTCAAGCATCATTTTGAACATCTTATTGCCATCAATTTTTAAGTTTAATATCATGCCATAATAATTAATTCTCAACTCTAATTTTATTTGCAGATTTTTTTAACAATACCGCACTATTTTAAAATGATACTCATAATAAGTCTGGTCCAGAATGCTTGTAAAATTTATACAGGGATTTTTTCTTGTCATTATATTTAATCATTTATTCTTTTATTTTTTGAGATCATATACTTGTACAAAGGTGATAACTATTTCACTTTCAGCTATTATATGATTAATTGAATTGCTTATATGATTTACAGGCATTAATTCTGTCGACATGGTGCAACTACATTTATACAACCCTGAAAGCTTGCGAATCCATTTCAATGACTCCACATTTCTGCGATTCCGCAAACTGAGGAAATAAGTGGAAATTCTATAACTTAATTCACAAACCATATAAAATTAAATTCCAAAGAGTTCTCAACTTTGTCTTGTTACTATATTATTTAACAAGCAAAATCAAACACTATGGGAAATTTACTTTATGTTATCGCTGTCATTTTAGTAATAGGATGGGCCATCGGGTTTTTTGTATACAGTGTAGGCGCATTGATCCATCTGCTCTTAGTTATTGCTATAATTATGATTCTTATAAGAGTTATAAAGGGACCTTCAAATAACTAATTTTATTTTAGAAATACAATAAAATCAATAGCAATGGAAAAAAAGAATCCAGTAAATCCAATTACGGAAAATGCAAAAATTAATGATCTTGCTCAAAATACTGAGCACGGAGAAGGAGCATTCTTAACTACCAATCAGGGTCTCAGAATTAACGATGATCAAAATTCTTTAAAAGCAGGCGATCGGGGTTCTACCTTGATGGAGGATTTTCATTTCAGAGAGAAAATAACCCATTTTGATCATGAAAGAATACCAGAACGTATTGTTCACGCCAGGGGAAGTGGTGCACATGGTTACTTTGAGTTGCACGAATCAATGACTCAATATACCAAAGCAAAGTTTTTACAAAAACCTGGCACCCGCACTCCTGTTTTTGTAAGATTTAGCACAGTTGCCGGATTTAAAGGTTCATCAGATCTGGCCCGTGATGTGAGGGGTTTTGCAGTTAAATTTTATACTGAAGAAGGAAACTATGATCTGGTAGGAAATAATATACCGGTCTTTTTTATTCAGGATGCGATTAAGTTTCCTGACCTGATTCATTCGGTAAAGCCGGAACCTCATCATGAAATGCCTCAAGCCGGGTCAGCTCACGATACTTTTTGGGATTTCGTCTCCTTAATGCCTGAAAGTATGCATATGATTATGTGGGCCATGAGTGATAGGGCATTACCCCGTAGTTTGCGCATGATGGAAGGATTTGGTATCCATACATTTAGATTTGTGAATGAAGATAATAAATCGGTTTTTGTAAAGTTTCATTGGAAACCTGTTTTAGGCGTGCATTCTGTAGCCTGGGACGAGGCTCAGAAGATTTCAGGTAAGGATTCTGATTTTCATCGAAGGGATCTTTGGGAAGCTATTGAATCTGGCAATTTTCCTGAATGGAACTTCGGTGTCCAGATAGTAGAAGAAAAGGATGAGCATAATTTTGATTTTGATTTACTGGATCCCACTAAACTAATTCCTGAAGAAATTGTACCTGTCCAAATTATAGGAAAAATGACTTTAAATCGTAATCCGGATAATTTCTTTGCTGAAACGGAACAAGTTGCTTTTCATCCCGGCCACGTTGTATCTGGTATTGATTTTAGTAATGATCCATTATTACAAGGTAGACTATTCTCTTATACTGATACCCAACTCAGCAGGTTAGGCGGTCCAAATTTTCATGAAATACCAATTAATCGCCCTATTGCACCTGTACATAATAATCAACGGGATGGTCATATGCGTCAAACAATTAATGCAGGCCAATCCAGTTATCATCCTAATACTACGGGCAATGGCTGTCCTTTCCAGGCAAAGGCAATGCAAGGTGGATTTGTTTCTTATAATGAGCGGATTGACGCAAGGAAGATAAGGTCAAGAAGCCAGAGCTTTTTTGATCATTTCAGCCAGGCAAGTTTATTTTATAACAGCCAAACAGATGTCGAAAAAAATCATATTATTAATGCTTTGCGTTTTGAACTTGGTAAGTTAGAAACAGAATCGATCCGCGTAAGAATTGTGGGCATGCTTAAACAAATTGATAAAAGCCTGGCAGAAAAAGTAGCAAGCGGATTGGGGATTAAAGTTCCTTCTACACCTGAAATGCCAATGAATATGAGTATTCCCGCAGATGGCGATCCCGGGAAATTTCAACCAGTAAGCCTTAAGCCCAAAATCCAATTTTCAAAGGCTTTAAGCATGGTCAATACTATAAAGGATACTATAAAAACAAGACAGATAGCTGTACTTGCAGCAGACGGAGTTGATGATGTTTCATTAAGTAGAATGAAAGAAGCCCTGGAAAATGCAGGTGCTTCTACCAAAATTATTTCAACACATTTGGGTTTTATCAATTCCTCAACAGGGAAGCAAATTAAAGTAGATCAGAGTTTTTTAACAGCTGCTTCTGTTTTATTTGATGCAGTTTTTATTCCTGATGGGGCTAAAAGCATTGTTAATTTGATTGATGAACCGGATGCAATTGTTTTTGTCAATGAGGCCTTTAAACATTGTAAGGCTATAGCGGTTGACGGAAAGGGCATTGAACTTCTCCGATTAACAGATGCTAAGCCAAATGCTAATAAAAGTAATGCTACTAAAGGTGTTTTGATTGACCAAAGTTCAAATGATTTTATTCACAATATTGCGCAACATCGTTTTTGGGAAAGGGAAAAGTTAGTGTGAATTGCGGAGGTGGAATAGCGGTGTTGCTGGAAATTCGCAAATAGGCGGATTCCCAGCGACTCCGCGACTCCGTATACTATTCCACCGCCAAGCTCGTTTTAATAAACGATTATAATTCTCCTTTAATATAGATGGCAAATACAACCTCCCAACACATTTTAAACACTTCAGCAAATCTCCTTGGATTTTGTCTATTTGTGATCACTTCATTGCATATAACGAATAAATCAGAATCAAGTATTATTGATGAATTTACATCTCTCATTGCTATGTTGCTGACATTTTCATGCATATTATCATTTCTTTCTATCCGTACAAAAAATCATAGGAAGGAGCACATACTGGAAAAAACGGCTGATTATTTATTTGTTGCTTCACTTTCAGGTATCCTGGTTATTATCGTGCTCATGGTACTAAAGTTTATTAAATAAGCATATGGATGGAGCGTCTACGCATTTCCGTGCCAACTCATATGGCTTCAATTATATTGTTGTTTTAAATTTGACTGACTTGAAAATATAAGGATAAACAGAAAAATATTAATTTTATGACTTATTAATAAATTTGAAAAAGATCATCAACATAATAATCATTGCATTTTATACTTTAGGTAGCTTATTGTTGCCCTTAGGTGACTTCTCTGTATTAAATGATATTCCTCAAATGTATCAACATTGTAAAGCAACTGAGGATAAAGACATGAGCCCTTTTGATTTTATTACTGATCATCTCATCAATATCGATTGCTTGTTTGATAAACATGATAATGGTGATAATCAAAAACCACATGCTCCATTTCAATTTAAACACCAGCAGATAGTTAATTATTTTCTAAGCAATGAGTCAATAATTATTATTAATAAAAGCATAATCCAATCTAAATTAAAACCAGTCTACCTGGAAAATATATATTGTTCCAACTTCCTTTCCTGTATTTTTCATCCTCCTATCGCCTAATCCGGGTTAATTTATTCTTATTCGTTTGGTTGAATATGTAAATGTAGATTGATAATTAAGGTTATTGCCTAGTATATGTATGATTTAAGATAGTATTTAAAATAATTAGTTTAGCGCCAAATCAGAGCATTGAAAACTGGATCAGGAAAGGCATGGAGGGTAAGCAGAGCGCATTGAATATTTTGACATTCATGACGACGCTAAAAGGTCAAAAGATTCTGGGGCGCTAGAGCCTGATACAGGTTTTCAAGTGGGTGAGGCTTTGAGTATAGCTGTCTTGATTTGGCAAGCCTTTTTTGCTTACTTTTTTGGGCGACTGCAAAAAAGTATGAGCCCGTACGGCTTGAGTACAATGCTAGGAATAATTGATAATCTTAAGTATTCAAAGGAAAATGGTCTCATTCATATAGTAATTAGACCAGGCCATAATTTACTATTGATCAGAAATGTTATTGCTGTTATTTCAATATAGCATAGTCTGGAAATATCCAATATTACATGGAGAATACTTTAAGCCCAATAATCTATAATTTGAGAGTCTTTTTCCTCTAATCTACAGAGATTAAAGATTGCTTATTTATTTGCGCGTTTGATTGAAAATCAAATGGGTAAGCATAATTTAATTCATAATAATATATAGAAAATGAAAAAATTAATTGCATTGATCTTTATCCTTGCTTTCATTATAAACTTTTCTTATGCAGGATCACCCCCTGCGGTAATTCAAAAAGCATTTGAATTGAAATTTCCAAAAGCTACGAAGGTGAGCTGGGGGAAAGAAAATAAATCGGAATGGGAAGCTGAGTTTACCCTGGATGGCAATAAAATCTCAGCAAACTTTGCGCTTGATGGGAGTTGGTTGGAAACCGAAAGAGAAATCCCTGTATCTCAATTGCCAAAGCCCGTAATAGAGGCAATAAATAAAAGCAATCCGGGATGGAAAATAACCGAAGCTGACAAAACTGAAACTGCTAAAAATGGACTTATTTATGAAGCCGAAATTAAATCAGGATTTCATAAAAAAGTGATTGCCTTTAAAGAAGATGGTACAGTTGTAAAAGAATAATTTCTCAATGAAGTCCCGTCTTTAGTTTCGGGGCTTCATTTCTTAATTTTTAATTAAAACTTATTAACAACAAAGGCCACTGAAATCGATGTTCTCAATACCAAAATTCTAACAAACATTGGATATCTGATATCATTCGACCAACGACCAACGACCAACGACCAACGAATAACGAAAAAGAATGAATAAAATACCTCAAATTACCCTATCCTTCTGGATAATGAAAATCTGTGCTACTACCTTAGGGGAAACAGCCGGGGATTTATTATCAATGACCTTAAAACTTGGATATGCAATTAGCTCTTCCATACTATTTGGCTTTTTCCTGGGTACACTTATTGTACAACTTTATTCGACTACTTACCGCCCCGTAATCTACTGGATGGTAATCGTTTCAACTAGCACTGCAGGAACGACCATGTCAGATTATATGGACCGTACTTTAGGCTTGGGATATATTACAGGTTCCCTGGTTTTATTCGTTTTATTGTGTACAACTTTAGCGATATGGAAATCTTTTGAAAAAAGCTTGTCTGTAATCGAAATTAAATCATTCAGGGGTGAAATCTTTTATTGGGTCGCCATTTTGTTCTCCAATACATTGGGTACAGCTTTGGGTGATTTCCTGGCAGACAGCTCAGGATTGGGTTTTCTGGGAGGGGCACTCTTAATCGGAAGTTTATTATTTATTACGGTACTGGCATATTATTTTACGAGGCTCTCTCATATATTATTGTTTTGGGTGGCATTTATTTTAACTAGACCTTTTGGCGCTACTTTTGGTGATTTGCTCACAAAAACTGGCGAAAAAGGGGGGCTGAATTTTGGGACAATAGGGTCCTCAATTATCTTATTTTGCATTTTGGCCGCATTAATTGCATTTTCATTATTTAATATTAAATCCAAAAGAAAAGTTTAAATTTTATGATATATAGACTAAGGTCCGGAATTAAAACTAAACCTTCATCGCATTTATTAATTGAAATATTAATCTGCTTATTATTTACTTTTAGTTATTCACTTAAAGCTCAGCAAATCGAAGACAATACTTTAGGCAGAATAACAGGAACTGTAATTGATTCAATTACATCGCAACCGGTAGAATATGCAACGATCAGTTTAATAAATAAAGTGAATAATAAAGTAATCAATGGCACGACAACTGATAGTAAAGGCAAATTTAACCTCATTGAAATCCCCGAAGCTAGCTATAAAATGCAAATCTATTTTATCGGATACGAAACGAAGATGCTCAATAATATCGTCGTTTCCAATCTAAGCCCGGATTTAAACCTGGGTCATATCTCTTTGTCTTCTGCTAATACTACACTTCAGGCAGTAACAATTACTGCAGAAAAGAATATAATAGAAAATAAAATAGATAAGATGGTGTATAACGCTGAAAAAGATATAAGTTCTCAATCGGGAGTAGCTACAGATGTATTAAAGAAAATTCCGCAGGTTTCAGTTGATGTGGACGGAAACGTAGAACTCCAGGGCAATTCAGGCATTCGTTTTTTAATTAATGGAAAACCATCTACTATTTTTGGAAGCAATATTGCGGATGTTTTACAATCTATTCCTGCCGGCCAGATTCAAAGTATCGAGGTCATTACCAGCCCGGGAGCTAAATATGATGCAGAAGGAGTTGCAGGCATTATCAACATTATTCTTAAAAAAACAACAACTGAAGGTTTTAATGGAAATGTGTCATTTTCTGTAGGAACAAGACTGGAAAATGGAGCAATAAACCTGAATGCCCATCATAAACACTTTTCTGTCAATGCATTTTTTAGTGGAAATGCTCAATTAACTTCTCTTACTAAGAACAGTTTAAAGCGTAGTGCAGTAGATACAGCTACTTTGCAAAAATCACAACTACTGCAAAATGGAACGGGTAATTTTAGTAGAAATGGTTTTGAAACGGGCCTGGGTTTTGATTGGGATGTTTCTCCCCACAATAACTTTTCCGGATCGCTGGGCTACGATTATTTCGAAAATAGAAATTCCGGAATCGTTAACCATCAATCAATCCTAAATGATCAATCAGGAAATTTGGTGTCACAGGTATATGATCTGATCAATACCACTAATAAATTTAATGAACATGCAATGGATTTTGAAATAGCTTATAAAAAGACATTTAAAAAGGAGGACCAGGAATTGGAAATGTCTATAAATTCTTCCTTTGGCAAAAACAATAATTTCTATCAACAGACACAACAACTTATATCAATTGATTCAATAATTCAGGCATCCTATGGGAATGATCCCGGTATTGAAAATGAAACCGAAATAGCTTTAAACTACACCCATCCTGTAGCTGAAGATTTTGTGTTGGAAACTGGAGCTAAAACTACTTTAACAAATATAAAGAGTAATGCTAATGTTTATTTGCGCAACCCGGAAACAAGCATTTACAATTATGAACCATCTTTATCGTCTGTGCTGGATTATAAAACAAATGTATATGCCTTATATCTCTCATCAAGCTTCAATATACTGGATTGGTTTGATATCAAAGCAGGTTTTCGTTATGAGTATACCGGGGTAGATGCGTCTTTCTCAAATGTTGATACTATAAATATTAAACCCTATAATACTTATGTGCCTTCTCTGATCATTGCCCATAAATTCAAAGAAAATCAAATGATAAAAATAAGTTACACTCACCGGATTGAACGTCCCGAATACCGGGATTTGAATCCTTTTTTAAACGCGAGTGATCCAAAGAATATCACAACCGGTAATACCGGTTTAAAACCGGAAGTTGGTGAAAAGCTAGAATTTGAATACAGTAAAAACTTTAAAAATGGAACAACTTCAAACCTTATTTTTTTTTACCGGGGGAATAAGGATGATATACAATCGTACACTTATTATTACCCGGAATTTAAAATAGGAGATTCAGTTTATTATAATGTAGCATTAAGTAAACGCGAAAATGTAGGAAGAGAAGATAACTATGGTTTTAATTTTTTTATTTCTATTCCTGCTAGTTCAAGGATTACCCTGCGTTCTAATATTTCGGCTTTTGAAAGATATATCATAAATGGTCTTTTACCCGGCAATAATATTCACGGATTTAATTACAGGATCAATCTGAATGCTGCATATCATTTGTCAAATTCTATTAGTGTTGAATTATTTGGTAATTTTAATTCGCCTAGAATTAATACTCAGGGGAAATTTCCTTCATTTACTACTTATAATTTTGCAGTACGAAAACAGTTTTTAAACAAAAAAGGAAGCATTGCTTTTACTGCCACCAATCTGTTTAATAAATATGTGACGCAGAAAACTGAACTCACAGGTTCAAATTTTATTTCAGAAAATATTCGGGAATTACCTTACCAGTCTTTTGGTATAAATTTCACTTATAAATTTGGTAAACTTGAATTCAAAAATGAAAAAGAGCTTGAAGATATCAATTTAACAAATCCGCCTGGGCAGTAGGGTAGTAGCCAGTTGTCAGGAATTAATTTCGTAATTATGGTCGTTGTTAAGGCGAAGGAACCCTGGTAACTATAAAAAAGCTATTTAACATAACATAGATCCCATTCAGATCCCATTGCGGTCTAACCGCTGTCTAACTGGGGTCTAACTGCTATCTGATTGTTGTTTGTTGGTCCTGGGTCGAAATCGTCGCGCGTCTATCAAGATAATATGAATTTGATTTCTTCACAAGCTAAGGATACTATAACTCAGTTCATTTAACACTATGCGTTAATAATCAACATAATACAATTAGATTTTATTTAGAGCATAAAAAATACCCTTCAAAATACCCTGGTAGTTTTGAAACACTGAATAATGAATGTATTATCTTTGTATGGTAATTTATAATTCATTAACGAAAACAGTTTATACGGTAAGTTTTAATTTAACTTCTAATTTTAAGTATTTTAGTTTGAGATAATATTATGAAGGAAATCTATTTTAGATTTCCTTTTTTATTAAATACCATTATAAATAATTCAGCTAAGGATAACAATAGTTCCCAAGTATAAAAATGTTAGTCAAATATCTAAGCGGACATCGAATAGCGAAACTAATATTTAAAAAGAAATTGGTCTTTAACAGGTTGGGGTTTATACTTTGCACAATCCAAAGAAAAAACTTTATCAATATGCTTGTCTAAATCATCTAACGAATCAGGTTTTATTAAATATAAATTAGCTCCTTCTTTATAAGTTGATTCTATTTGAGAATCATCTGATGCCGTCGAATAGATTACAACGGGTATATCTTTCAACTTACTATCCCTCCTGATTTCTTTTAAACAATCATGACCATTTTTAATAGGCATATTCAGGTCCAGGAAAATAACATCCGGAATTTTGTGAATTCCATCTTTAAGCTGAGTCATCAATTCCTCACCGTCCTTAACTACCTCCAGTACTAAATTCTTGCCTGTATTAATCAAGGCTTCTCGAAAAAAGAAACGGTCATCATCATCGTCATCTGCAAGCAAAACATTTATTGATTCCATATTCTTATAGCTTTATTAAATAAAAAAAGTTCAATACTTGTATAAAGTGCCTGGTGTTTAAGAAGGCAAAGTTAAACTAAATAATTAATAAATACATATAACTTTTGTTATATGCACATACATTTGATGGGTAATAAGAAAAAGGAAATAAGTTAAGGTAGATTTTAATTACTAAACTTACTCTTTTCTCTTTTGAAGTACTCTTTTGGCCGACACTGCTTCAGTACAGAGTGTGAAACTACCTGAATTTTAATTCATCAGATTAATAGTCAAGAAATTTTGAGTTGAACATTAAATTAAAATTTGTAAAACTTGAAACGAAAACTTCTTTATCTTAACTTTAATTTTTTCTAGATATTGGATCATAGCTAAAATAGAATGCTTAAAGAAAACTTATTAACTCAGGTTGATTATAAACAAATAATTGAAGGACTTTCCGGTGCTATATATTTATGTGATAATTTGGGAAGGATAAGTTTTTATAATGAGGCGGCATCACAGCTATGGGGAAGGAAACCAGAAATCGGGAAAGATCTTTGGTGTGGATCCTGGAAAATATATAAAACAGATGGAACAATCCTTCCCTTAAAAGAATGCCCAATGGCCATAACCCTTAAAAAGGGCTATGCTGTTACCGGTAAAGAAATTATTATTGAAAGACCTGATGGAACAAGATTAAACATTCTTCCTCATCCTAAGCCCCTTTTTGATAAAAATGGTAATATCATCGGTGCCATAAATATGTTAGTGGATATTACTGCTAGGCGAACTAATGAAAATAAATTAAAGGAAAGTGAAAAGAAATATAAAGCTCTGGCAAAAACCCTGCAAAAAAAAGTAACAGAAAAAACATTTAATTTAATTCATAGTGAAGATCGTTATCGTAAAATGATCGATGAAGTGGAAGATTACGCAATCCTGCAATTGGATGAAAAAGGAATTGTATTAAACTGGAACAAAGGAGCCGAAAAAATCAAAGGATATAAAGAGGAGGAAATAGTAGGGAAAAGTTTTAACAAGTTTTACCTGCCTGAAGATAAAGAAGACAAATTACCTGAAAGGCTTTTAAATCAGGCAAAGCTCTATGGAAGAGCAACTCATGAAGGATGGAGGGTAAAAAAGAATGGAACTAAATTTTGGGGAAGTGTAGTAATTACTTCTCTACATGATGATGCAAATAAAATTATAGGTTTTACTAAAGTTACAAGAGATCTCACAGATAAAAAGATTGCAGAAGAACAACTAAAGCAATATGCAAAAGATCTTGAAATCCGAAATAAAGAACTGGAACAGTTCGCTTATGTTGCATCCCATGACCTCCAGGAACCCTTGAGAAAAATTCAAACTTTTGCCCATCTTCTAGAACAGGATATAAAAGATGAAAAAGCTACAAATATTAAAATCAATAAAATAAAATCTGCTGCGTTAAGAATGTCCAACCTCATAAAGGACATTCTCAAATTCTCAAAGTTGACCCAAATTGAAGAAGCATTCGTTGAGCTGGATTTAAATAAAGTGATTGAGAATATTAAAGAAGATTTTGAACTGCTTATAACACAAAAACAAGCAGTCATAATTCATCCGAATTTACCTATTATTAAAGCTGTACCGATCCAAATACATCAATTGTTTTCTAATTTAATTGATAATGCTATCAAGTTTAATACGAGCAATCCCATTATAAATATTAGTTATAATAAGTTTAAAATGGACGATAATAAATTATATCCTCAATTAGATCCGGATGTCAACTATTATAAATTTATTGTAAAGGATAATGGTATTGGATTTAATCCAATTTTCACCGACAAAATATTTAAATTATTCCAAAGGCTGGATGTAAACTCGAATGGCTCCGGAATCGGTTTAGCCTTGTGCCAAAAGATAGTTGAAAGACATAAAGGTATAATCAGCGTCGATAGTGCAGAAGGAAAAGGTAGTAGTTTTACAATTATTTTACCTGCCTAAATCATGAAAGTTAGTTTTATAGCAAGCACCTAGAAAAATATTTTGAACCTCTAGCACTACTCCTTGGAAGAACTTTGCCTTAAACCTAAAGTATGAAATATGATATTCAGCTTTTAGGGGTAAAATATAAGCTGGGATTTGAAAATATCGTGGACAATCTTCAATTTTTGTAAATGAAAAAGCTAAACTTAAAATCAGAGATACTATTAAAAAACATTTGATAAGCAATTTAAATAATTAGAATTTAAGGTTTAACCTTAAAACAATAGCCTCCAAACTTATTAAATCTTCCCGTAGTGTCTTTGAAAATCCAAGTATTCCAATGGTAATCTGGTGATTCTTTTAAGAAATTAATATTATTATTTGTATTTTTATTCATATCGATATAAACTTCAAACCCTACACCATGACATTTACCCGGATAATCTTGTTGATCAACAACACCCGGGTAATTGTCTGATCCACTTTCAAGATAATAGGTACCGGCTTTCAAAGCTAGGATCTTATATGACAGGCTAAATGTATCATTGGAATAATTATACTCCCCAATCAGGCTAGAGGAATTATCTGAGAATTTAAAAATTTTATAGTTATATGATTTGTCATTTACAAAATGAAAATTTTTTTCAAAATCTGAATATTCAACATTGTTCGGGAAGTCTAATGAATCTATTCTGTATATGGCAGAACGAGGTTTCCATTTAATACCGCTCATATCTTTTTTGCCTGTATCTAAATTTTCAAGGCTGTATGATGGTACGCTCCTATGAAATTTAGAAATTATGGTAATTGTATCTCCAATTTTATATGTTGAAATTGCAGGCAAAATTTTTGATGGTATTTTAAAATAACTAGGACAATTTTTTGGTTTT
>Ga0193744_1000231_pt1 | contig 14920 bp, 8 predicted proteins | sample L1a1metaG_FD_143056 | JGI IMG/M metagenome (GOLD analysis project Ga0193744, IMG submission 143056) | Soil microbial communities from a riparian zone of the East river system, Colorado, United States - L1a1 | ecosystem: Environmental > Terrestrial > Soil > Riparian zone | place: USA: East River...
AAAATTACCATGGAGGGTTAGGAATGCAAAATCTATAAGTCCTGCCAGTTCGGTGATTTCAATCCTTTTACCAACTTTGTTTATGATGGCATCTTGTTCTTTAATAGTTAATTGCCCCAGACTTTCAATATAGATCTGGTAATCATGTTCTGAAGAGGGAAGTGAATCTACCGGTGGATAGAAGTCGCGAATGGTTCCTTTATAAATATAGGACCAATCGAGTAGTATGAAATTGCGATGAGAATCAACAAATATAGGGATTGGGGTAAAGATTGATTTATTGAGGTTGTCGTAAACGGTTCTACCTCCTGCAAAGGAAATTTCTCTTTCTCTTGAAGGTCCACCAAATATGATACCTATATTCATTCAATTCAGTTTTGTAAAAAAAGGAGTAGTCTTTTCGGACATAATATGGTATAAATATACCTATAAGTCTTGTGAAACAACCTGGGTTTAATAAAGATGCAAATTTATGTTTAATGTCACGAATAAAAAAACTGGATTTTTTGGGGGAGAAGTGAGAGGTGAGAAGTGGGGATTTACGAGTTACGATGTACGAATTACGATTGGCTTTCAAGGTGGCCTTTATTTATTATTTTAAAATTTTATAGGAGCCCCTACATATTTTTTACTAGATTTTGGATAAATCAACCGTTTAATTTATTGATGATCTATGGGATTGCAATTAGAAGATATTACAGCCCTTCAGGCCTGGTAGCATTATAAATGTATTACCCGGGGCTGCACCCCGGGCTGATATATTTAGGCCTTTCAGGCCTTTTATTCGCATATTATGTTTTGAATTTGTTTGCACTATCAACAAATTGTAATTTGTATATCCTAATTCGTAAATTTCACTTTTCCCTTTTACTTTTCACCTTTTTACCCTGTTATTGCTTAAAACGGTGAGGGCAGGGGTAAGCCCAGCCTACAAAATTTTGCTTCAATTAAATAAGGACAGGTCACAACTCAATGACGTGTTAAGGAAATTATTCAGTAACCATGGCCTTCAGGGCGGGGAAAATAGCTTACCAACCATAGGGCTTTAGCCCAATTATCTGCAATAATATTTCAAACCTTTTGGGCTAAAGCCCATTAATTATGAGATTCTTTACCCCCGGGCAGAAGCTGCGGGGTTATTGAAGTCTCTTAACTAAACGACATTGGGTCACAACCTGTCGCTACATACCGGTATTTTACATTTCACAACTCACATTTCACATTTCACAATATGTCGTATATCGTACATCCTAAATCTCCACACTAGAGCGAACACATGGGTTCGCCCCTTCATATATCTGCAAAAATGAAGCACGCTCAACCTCAACCTCAACCTAGAACACGACGCTAAAAGTACATCGTATATGGTATGTCGTATATCGTACATTTCACCTTTTACCTTTCACCTTTTACTTTTTACCCTATACCTTACACCTTTTACTTTTCGCTTCTTACCTTTCACCCATATAATCTTTAGATATGAATTTCGTACAAGTAATTGGAATATCGGCCGGGATCCTAACTTCGGTTTCTATGCTCCCTCAATTAATTAAGATTATCAAAGAGAAGGAAGCAAAAGATATTTCAATTGTTATGATTTTGATCCTTTTAGCTGGTTTATGTATGTGGATTTATTATGGCATTCTTAAAAAGGATATGCCGATTATTGTGACCAATATTTTTTCGGTAGTGGTCAATCTGACTTTGTTGTTTTTTAGGTTGAGGTATTGGAAGAAGAAATCTTAATATACGATATACGATATACGACATACGATCTACTTTCAGCGTTGTTTTTTAGGTAATATGTAAGGGCGACTCAAGAACCGACCCCTATGAGATACTTGCAATTAAAATGTGCCGTGCCTACAGCACTCATTTATATGTTTCTTTTGGACAACGGATTGAAATCCGTTGCTACAAGATGCTTCGAGCCTAAGGCTCTGAGAGTATATATTATTGAGATATGATGGTGGAACGATAAAATGGCTTCTAATCTGGTTTTTATATCTCAAAGGATATTACGCCCAGTCAGGGCTGGTGATGCTATAATAAAAAACCCGGGGCTGCACCCCAGGCTGATATATTTAGGCCCTTCAGGCCTTTTTTTCACATTTCACATTTCACCTCTCACATTTTACAATTATTGGACAGGTCGCAACCTGTCCCTACCTGCCGATATATTACAATTCATTAAATAAAAAAAGACCTCGATTTTGAGGTCTTTTTTTATTTTATACATTCACAATTCACAATTCCTCTAGTGTTGTATAACTACTTTCCTGGTAGTCGATCCTTGATTACTGAATACATTTACAAAATAAACACCGGAGGCAATATTATTTACATTCATCTGATTACTGTATATCTGATCCTTATTCCATGACTGGATTTTTGAGCCAGAAATATTATACACATCAATACGATCTATGTCTAGTTTATCCTGTAAAATCTTAATCTGAAGTTTGTCATTTACCGGGTTTGGATAAAGGAGAATATTAGCACTTAGCTCTTCTTTTGTACTGATCAGGATATTGTCATCCATAATAATATGGAACTGCAATATACCCAGCCATCCTCCTTCTCCATCTTCTACTGTGAAAGAGAATTGATCATCAGCAGAAGCTTGTTCATTAATATAAGCCACGATACCGCTGTTTATCTGGGATTGAGTGAATTTATCACCCACTGATAATAAGTTAAGGCTATTACCTAATACCCCAAAATCTGGTTGTTTTACCAGGGTGAATACTAATTGATCAGCTGTATTATTTGCATCTCCAATCTCCAGGTGTTGTGTATCTATTTTTTTAGCAGTAAGTGGTTTTAATTTTAAAGTGTCGTTAATAATTACAAAAGGAGGGTTCTGACTCACACTAGTGCAAATGGACAAGTTCCATTCCTGTAGTTGACCACCTGAACTAACTTCGGTATCATGCAATATTAACTTCCACTCTCCTGCACTTTTCTGACCATTAAACTGACTTAGTGGTTTAAGGGGCTTAAATATTTTACCATTATTTGGTGGGCAGTTAAAGTTTTGCGGTGATTGATCATCAAAACCAAAGTTAAAAGTTGTGCTGAAGCTATTACACTGGTTTATAAATAAGGTATCGATAGTACCTGCCGGCGATTGTAAAGCGACATCCAGGTCCCCAAAGTATTCATGGAATCCTTTGATACTCGCTATTTTAACATCACTTATGTCACCATCAGTTAAGATACTGATCTTAGAAACAACTGTTGGTTTTCCACTGGCGGAAATACCAATTACTCCATCCAGGTTTTTAAAGGTATTACAACTTAAGGTGATAGTATGGAAAGCAAATATATCTGACCAGTCTCCTTGTTTGCACTCATTAGCCGGTCTTACTCTCCAGAAATAAAGTGTATTCACATCCAGTAAAAGGGTCGGTATTAAATTATCTGTTAAAATACCTGTTTTGGTATAAACTATGGTATTACCGAAGCTGGGTGAAGTTGCTAATTCGAATTCATATGTTTGGGCAGTAGGAGATGTACCCCAGGTAAATGTCGGCAACTGGTTAACCCCTGATGATCCCTGCAAAGGTGTTGATAAATTAAGTTTATCAAATATTGTGGAAACAGTTTCAAAACTAATTACTCTTGAAAATGTATCTAAACCTGGAGCTTCAGCTGTTATAGTAATTAAATAAATCCCATTTGCGATACTGTTGCTTAAGTCAATGTTTAGATCTACCAGGTCTGATGGTTTTACAGGATTCTTTGAGAAATTAGCAAACGCACCCGGAGGTAAACCGCTTACTTTTAAAGTAATAGTAGAATCGTATCCTCCAAACGCCTTTAAAGTTAATTCTACCGGTATAGTAGCAGGTAAACATGCTTTCACTGTATTTGAAGTAGCATTGAAATACAAGGCAGGAATAGTTGGCGCTACAACACTGAAGTTCTGATTAGAGATATCAAAGAAGATGTTATCTGCTGCTTCAATTTTTACATGGCAACTAGTATAATTTTTATCTAAATAAGGAACAATTATATCTTCTGAACCATCATTTAGTGTATTTTTAGCCAAGACTATCGGATAGTTAAATCCACCATCTGTTGACAAAAGGATATTCACTCTTTTACAATTAACCGGTGAAAGATCTGAACCTGCTACATCCCAGGTTACAGTCCGGGTTTCAGTCATGGTCCAGGTTACAAAATTATTAGGATAAGTAACTAAGAAGGGTCCTGCTTTGTCACTTACTTTAAATGTTACCAGATCCTCAGCGGTCGCACCCCCGTCAGTATGATTATCTCTAACCATCATCTTAAAATTTAAATCCCTTGAATAGGTAGGAAGTACTTCCGATTTATCATATAAATTGGCGACTATTTTATCCATTCTGGGAAAAACCCTGATATTAGTGGTCTGGGGAGCAAATACTCTAAATGCAGGAGCATTACCCGCAGGCATTCCTAAAGGTGATAAAGGCCCAGTATCATATTCTTCCCAACTGTAAGTTAAGCCATCATTATCTTCATCTGTTCCGATTCCATGAAGAAGAAAGGGTGTAGATATTGGTATACTAAATCCATTTTTATAATCCACCAAGGATTCCGGTTCATGATTTCCGAGGTCTATATGTTGAGCACAATTATTTCCACCTGCTGTGTGCATATAATAAAGAATTTCTTCAATTGCACCTATATTATACATCGCAATACTATTTGTAATCACATCATTTGAACCACAAGCTCCACTATAGGACATGATGGTATTACCGCTACCAGGTTCATAACCAGTACCTGAATTTTCGTTACCATCGCCAGAGCAATCATTAAATGAATGGTTTGCCCCCATTTGGTGGCCCATTTCATGGGCGACGATATCAATCCAGAAAGGATCATTTGTAGGTTGAAACAGGGTAGAGCCACCCATTGCTTTATTAGAGGTCTTGCAAACTGATTGTAACTGGGCAAGACCAACTACTCCTCCCTGAAATACCAGACCAAATACATGTCCAAAATCATAATTTGCACTACCAATTTTCCCATTAATTGCTGGTTGATTTGCCTGAATCATTTGGCCTAGATCGCCATCCGTATACGGATCTGTATTTTCATCCCAGAATATTATTTTGTCTTCGTCATTAATTAATATAAGTTTAACCGAAAGATCTCTGGTGGTTACCTGGTTAATCCTGTTAACTGCAGTATTCAACTCAGCAATTACATCAGTTACTGTTGTACCTATAAATTGAGAATATAAACCTGTGGTGGCTAATGCCAGTCTGTAGGTATTTAAAGGTAAAAGATCAGTTGTTACTCCTCTTTCCTTTATTTCTTTGCTGTCCTTTACCAGAGGTGTCACATCTTTGGTAAGCAAGTCTTTATAATCATCAAGACCACATTTGAATTGTGCTTCTTTCGAGTCTTTTACAAAATCTGTTGTATAATAGCAGATATAGAATTCATTCTGAAACCTGGCAAATGGATCAAGATAAACCTGTCCTTCATCAGTATTAATAATAGCTTTTACCCCATTATGTGAAATATCCAGTCTAATAATTTCAGACTTATTCAAAGGATTACGTCCTGCATAAGCTTTAATTTGAGGGAATTTAGCTGATAGTCCTGGCTGCATACAAGGAGATTCAAATATTTCGTATCTCCTTTGTTCTCCATTGGGTAAAGGCATAATAATGCTTAGGGCTTTTTTGCCTGAATATTCCATTGGAGCCGTATTTAAAAGCTTTTGAAATGTTTTAAAATCTAAACTTAAAGTTCTGAACTTTTGGGGAACTATCCACTGTTTTTCACCTTTAGGTACTCTTACCTCAGTTGGTTCAATATAGCTCCAATGAGAATTCTGAGACATTAATGAAACTGCTCCTGCTACTGCCAGGAAAATAAATAGTAATATTTTTTTCATAAACGTTTAATTAATACTTTTTGCAAATTTAAGATTTTACTATTAATGATTTCATATAGATTAAGATAATGACGGTTTTTAGCGAAAATATCTTAAAATTCTGCTTTAACTTGCATCCTTAGAACATGTATGACCTTTCCGTCTCCCAGTTTTCTTCCTTCGTAACCGCCATTCAAGTACATTTTCTTAGTCAGCCTGTAATCTATTTCCAGGTTCCATTGAAAGTTATTACCATTTCTTAGCCCTTGTAATAAACTAAAACCTGATGGAGAAGATACATTACCATTGAAACTCACTTCACTGAAGGTAAATTTGCTAACAATAGATGATTTTTCATTGGTATTTATTTTTCCTTCTAACACGCCCTGAAATAATTGAAGATCAGCGGGATTGTCTACATCAGTATCTTTTGATCTTTCAAATTTTGACTTAAGCGAAAATCTTGCATTTCTGGTCACGTTCCAACTTATTCCGGGTTCTGTTTTAAATGAATTGATTCTAAATGAACGGGATTTAAATAACTGTGCCTCACTACCACTAACGGATGAAGTAATTTTATATTCTAAGATCCATGCCTTACTAAGGCTGAAACGGGCATAATGGAAATATTCTTGCAGATATCTTCCTTCTAACCCGGATGATAACAATTGTTTGGTAGTATTACCATTTATTCCCAACTGAATTTCATAATCGGACTTACCACGGTTAAAGTACAATACATTGTTATAATAGTAATTCAAAAGGGCCAATTGATTTTCTTCATTAAATTCTGAAAATGCATTCCATACCTGTTCAAAATTGGCTGATTTTAGCTTCCTTGAAATTTGCCCTGCATTGTTTATTGAGAATTTTTGAAGTAGCTTTCTCCATACTTCTCTTTTACTCCACCCCTCCGGAAAACTCAACAAGAGATTTTCATTGATCTCGATATTGTTCGTCCTTACAAATTCATTCGATAATAAGACCAACCTCACATATTTGGCATTTTCGATATTGACTGCCAGTTCAAATTCATCCAGCTGCTTAACGCCATCATTGTTGTAGTCATTATATTCATATTGGCCATCACCAGCTTTTACTTCCTGGTAATAAAAGTCTATCTTTTGCTCCTGTCCTGATCCAATCTCATAACTGAGAGCATTAGTGATATTTCCTTTTGGTGCCTGGTAATTGTGTTGCACTCTTACCAGGTAATTCTCTCCACTATTCAGATTATTTCCAGGCAATACAATGTTTAGCTTTCGATATTGGATATTTACCACCAGGTTATTTCTTGCATTTAGCTTAAGGGTGTTTTCCAGTGCCAGTTGATCTGCGATGGTCTGCCTGTTAAAGCCATCTGAAAGGGGTAGGAAATCTACTCTATGCTGATAAGTTATATTACTGGATCGGTCCTGAGACCAGGGAACACTTGCAGAAGCTCCCAAAGTGAGAAATTGAAAACTGTTAGCTAAAAGTGTATCTGATAAAGGATTGTGTCTTTCATTCGATTCTGTTTCGGCAAATACTTTTAAAGTGAGATTTGAAACTTGTTTAATGGTTTTTGAAATTTCTGATTTAGATTTAAGATAATTGGTTTTCTCAAAACTATTAGTGCTATTTAAGGAGCTACCAGAAAAATTTAGTTCCCAGTTATTCTTGTTATAAGAAGCATCCAGTTCATGTCTCTGAGCCTGGCCAAAAGTGGATTGGTCAAAATAATTATAGGCATACCTGGTTTTAAATGTTTTTAAATTTGAGAATGCAATGTTTCCAACTACCCAATTCTCATCTGTGGCTTGAGGGCTATAGTTGAAATCACGGTTAAATTCTGCTGCTCTATAAGGGTTAATTGGTTTGAAATATTTACTCAAATGTTCATAATTTATAGAAGAGCCTAGGTTCCATTTTTGATTATTAAATAAGACAGTATCAGTTCTTAAAAGGATCACCTTGGCTGCGTATCCTCCATCATCATAAGTATCCAATTCTGAAAAGCGATTCTTATCCAAACGGCTATAGGCCAATTCTGAGATGAGCTGCATTTTTGAAGATAACTGAGTCTGTATACCGAATGTTGCCATCTGCTGTAGGGTAGGAGCTATTAGTTGTTTGATAGGCTCATAACTGCCTTTTTTAATTCCGCCTTCAGGCGCTATCCATTTATAAACTCTTCCGTTTACTTCGGCTTCTGTGTCGAGTATATAATTTCCATTTCCCATTCCTAAAAATGAAAAGCTGGCAGTATAACCTAAATTATTGAGTGCTTTATCATACACCAATACATTTTTATAGCCAAGTGTATCGACCAGACGATATTTGACAGGATCTATGCTGGAAGTATCGACAGACTGTATGACAGCAAGCTTAAGACTATCACCTGCTGCGGCCAAAGCCATTTTCTCTTCTGCAGTAAGCTTTAGATTTCCCTGGGCCGTTTTACTATCCTGTTCTGTATATAGATTAAAAGAAATGACAGACCTTTTAATCTTAAAGGATTCACTTACTGTAACTAAAGATCTGAGGTAATTCTGGACTGAGTATTCAAATTCTATAATAATTCTTGAATCTTTTGTGATCATTTTCTTACTGGTGAAGCTAATATCACCACGGTTATAATCTATAACATAATCATCCTGTAGGCCTCTTTGCATGGGTATTCCATCTAAATAAACTTTTTCAGTTCCGGCAAGTACAATTATAAAAGATTCACCTTCAGCTCCTATTAATTTATAAGGTCCCTGGTTACCCTCAATACCCTGGATATTCATTCTGGAAAACTTACCCCGGCTAATCGCAAAGCTCGCCCTGGAATTGAGTGACATATTCTTATTAAGGTCAAATCTATTTGAAAGGGTTGCACCACGGAGTTTTTTATAATACTTCATAAAGTACCCCTCAGGACTATTGATCTCATAATCCCCTGCTAACAGTGTAGTGGTTTTGCGTTTAACTCTGATGAATATTTTATCAAATTCCTGTATCTGCCTGGTAGCACCATCAGGTTGAATAGGAATATTATTATCTGTAATAACTGCAGCTACCTCTGTTTCTTTATCCAGCATTCCGGAAATCTGAAGGTTGAGATTTGAATTTAAACTTAAATCCTGGTTATTTCCTGTAAGTATAGATCTGGAAATGCTGCCGCGATAGTCTAAAGATCCAAGGTCCAGGCCCTGTTCTTTATTATCAGGCGAAAACTGATATGCATAAAAAGGATTCACCTTAGTTTTATTAATCATAGACGTATCTAAACGGAAAAGAGGTTTAAATGCAGGAAGGTCTAATACCCTGTATTCTATTTTTAATATGCTATCTGATTCAATAATCTCATTCAGATAGATTTCGGTTTTTGAAACTGTATAGTATTCTTTTTTAATTTCTTTGCCAGATGGAAGAGAAAGAATATTTATACTACCTGGAAATATTGTTAAGGAATCCTTTATTATAAGCCCGATAAGATTTTTCTTATAAACTGTTCTAAGATTGCTTTGAGTAAAGGATTGGGCGCAGTATAAAAAAGTCAATGCGATGATTATCATACATCGCATTGACTTTTTTAGCATTATTAAGACTGGTGGATTATTAACCCCACCCTGCATTGGCATTAAAATTTATAGGTAAATCCAATTCTAAAATCAAAAGGGTTTCTATAATCATTCTCGGTTACATTAAAGTTATAAAGTACCAGAATCTCATAACCAAAAAGTCCTTCGCCACTATTATAGCCTACACCGGCATAGAGATTATCTTCACCAGTTCTTAATGTCAGTACCTTATTATTATTAGGATCAACTGATAAATAAGGATAAGATCCTCCCCAATCAGGGTCTTCAATGCTTTGGTAATTATATTCAGCATGTAAAAAAAGCACCTTTAAGAATTTTAAACGTCCAAACACACCTACCGAATAAGTAGTAAGATCAGTTCCTTTTCTTGACCCATTTGTTGTGTATCCTTTTAAATAGGTATAATCAATTCCAAAACGAGGTCCAAAACTTAAATTTGGAAGCACCTTATACCCAACCATAGGGGTTATTCCAATATTGAATACATTATAAAAGTCACTGGAAGAATAACCTAAATTGAACCCACCGCCATACCAAAGTCTGTCTTTGAAACTACGGGTATCATCAAAATATTTATCTACGTCTTTTTTATTGTTTTGTGAATAGCTAGTTCCAAGGGATACAAAGAATGTAATAACGAGTATCCAAAAACCTTGTTTTATTTTCATTTTATGGTAGATGAAGTTAAATAAATGTATTAACGATGTAAAAGTAGTATTCATTATTTATCTGTCATAAAAAACTTGCATATCGGTGCTTGTCTGAATTAGGATTGGTAGGATTTGAAAAGGATTATTAGGATATCGCGGCGGAGGAACCCTGATTCGTTTGGGTATTTGATAGGCTATGATTTTACTTTATCGTCTTTCCTGACAACTGACAACTGGCATCTATTCTCGTCTGAATTAGGATTGGTAGGATTTGAAAAGGATTATTAGGATATCGCGGCGGAGGAACCCTGATTCGTTTGGGTATTTGATAGGCTATGATTTTACTTTATCGTCTTTCCTGACAACTGACAACTGGCATCTATTCTCGTCTGAATTAGGATTGGTAGGATTTTAAAGAATTATTAGGATATCGCGGCGGAGGAACCCTGATTCGTTTGATTATTTGATGGGTTATGATTTTACTTTATTGTATTTCCTGGCAACTGACAACTATTCTCGTCTGAATTAGGATTGGTAGGATTTTAAAGAATTATTAGGATATCGCGGCGGAGGAACCCTGATTCGTTTGGGTATTTGATAGGCTATGATTTTACTTTATCGTCTTTCCTGGCAACTGACAACTATTCTCGTCTGAATTAGGATTGGTAGGATTTGAAAAGGATTCTTAGGATATCGCGGCGGAGGAACCCTGATTCGTTTGATTATTTGATAGGCTATGATTTTACTTTATTGTATTTCCTGGCAACTGACAAAGATCCCATTTAGATCCCACTGCGGTCTAACTGCGGTCTAACTGCTGTCTCTTCCTTGTCAGTTGGTCGTTGGTCGGGATCAATTGCCGGTTTCGAATTGAAATCCGTATATCTTTTTCTCCTTTTACCTTGAATTCTCCTCACAAAGGCTAACACATGGGTTTGCCTACATTTTCTTTCAGCCTGGAACCCCAGCAGGATTTGGTCGAGATCGATGTCTGATGTTCATTATCTGGAAACCTTTTACCTTTTATCTTTCACCTCTCCCCTCTCCCCTCTCCCCTTTTACTTCTCACCCCCATTAATAAATCGTTAATTATCAATAGAATTATTGACTATGGAAGAATAATTGTAAATTTGAACTATGTTATCTTTGATCAGAAGGTATAGGCTCATTTTAAGTTTGATATTGGTTACGATATTTGCTGTGTCGTTTCTGGCAAAAGATTTACACGAGATCTTTGTAAAACATCAATATGTTTCCTGTTCTGATCATACTGATGATAGTTTTACCCATTTCCATGCTACTGAGCATAGCGTAGATAATTGCCTGATCTGTAATTTTGTTATTGCTCCGGTTTTATGTTTCAATGAAAATTCCATAAAGCTTTTAGCTCAAGTAGTTTATAGTGTTTACAATCCCTACCAGGCTAAAATATTATTTAACAGAACTGTTTTTGCTTATCTGTTAAGGGGCCCTCCCGGTTTAGCATAGTTCCTGTTAATACTGAGATTAGATAAAATCTTTTGTTTAAATGTGAAAAATCTGGCAAATGATTTATCTGGCTCCAGCTAAATATTTGAATAGGATAATTCAATCTTCCCTTCTAATTTTGATTAACAGGATACTAAAATTAATGATGTCTTAATTGTCACTCACTAAATTAAAGTATATGCTAAATGAAATTTTCTATAGTTAAATTTGCTTTGCCGCAAAGGAGTTGTGGTATAAAGCCAATAATATTTTTGTTTATCTGCCAGCTTGTATTCATAAAACTTGAAGCCCAGGTTGACAATAAAGCAGATTCGCTGGCTCTCATCCAGGTCCAGAATGAAATGCAGCAACCAACTCCGGCTCCTCAATTGAGATTGGGAGCATCAGCCAATCCGAACCTAAGTGTAATAGGTGATTTCAGAACCCTTTACCACAGTTATGGTCTCCATAATATTGATGCAGTGCTTCATGAAGCAGAGTTTTCATTCGAGTCTGTTATTGATCCTTATGCACAGGCAAACTTCTATTATTCTTTAGGAGAAGATGCTGCATCCGGTAAATTCTCCAGTGAAATTGAAGAAGGATATTTAACGACTTTGAGTCTGCCGGCTCATTTACAGTTAAAACTTGGCAGGTTCAAAGAAGCACTTGGAAGGGTAAACCCAGTACATACACACGCCTTGCCCTTTATTGATATGCCAGATGCATATGTCAATTTTTTTGGAGAGGAGGGATTAAAAGGAGACGGGGCATCACTGAGTTATTTATTGCCCAATCATAGTTTTTTCCAGGAACTTACTTTCCAGGCTACTGAAGTTGATGATGAGAGTCCAAGTTTTCAAAGAAGTAAGACGAATAATTTCCTATACCTGGCCCATCTTAAAAACTTCTGGGACATATCAGATAATAGTACATTCGAATTGGGAATAACGGGTATAAACGGAGAAAACAAAGCGAGCAAAATTTCCAATATTGCTGCTGTTGATCTGAGTTATAAATGGAAACCTGTGCAATTCAATACGTATAAATCCATCACTTTCCAGAATGAATTCTTTTATAGTCATGCCAATCTGGATAGCGCACTGGTAAATGCTGTTGGCTTTTATTCATTATTGAATGTTCAGTTATCTCAACGTTATTTCCTGGTAGGCAGGTATGATTATTCAAATACCCCAAGCTCTAAAGATTTTATCCAGCAATCTGGTTCTCTGACATTGGGATGGTATGCTACGGAATTCCAGAAAATAGAATTAGGCGCAAAATATACGACCATGAATGAAGGACTTGAGGAGAATAATAATGAGAAGCATTTTATACAAGGTTTTTTGAGATGGATTTTTGTGATTGGGTCACATGGAGCACACATGTATTGATTATGTACGATATACGATATACGATGTGCTTTTAGCGACGTGTTCGAGGTTTAGGTTAAGGTTCAGCATTTTGCAAGGTTTAATTTCGGACATCGATTTCGACCAACGGATAACGATACATAAAATAATAATTAGATAACAAGTAATAAAACAATAAAGATGAAAAACAAGATAAATATTATGCTAACGCTCTTACTGTTTGGAGTAATGCATAGTTATTCAACTACCATTCATATAGTTACTACTACCCAGGACACCAGGAGTATTGCTGAAATAATAGGTGGCAATAAAGTGGATGTTTTTGCTATAGCAAAGGGCTTTCAGAATCCGCATTTTGTAGATCCTAAACCCAGTTATATCATTAAGCTTTCTGTTGCTGATTTATATGTTACCTTAGGTCTGGATCTAGAAGCTGGCTGGTCACCTTCCCTGCTTGCCAGCTCAAGGAATACAAAGATTCAGAAAGGAAGTAACGGATATGTGGATGCCTCTGCAGGTGTGTCACTGATGCAGGTACCATCTTCTATTAACAGGGCAGAAGGAGATATCCATGCTTTCGGGAATCCGCATTACTGGTTAAGCCCTTTAAACGGAAAGACCATAGCCCGAAACATCTGTAATGGTCTGGAAAAGATATCACCTGCCAATAAAGCTTATTTTGAAGCCAACTTAAAAGCCTTTGATGATCAAATAGATATCAGAATGAAGGCCTGGAGCGCTGCCATGGCTCCATTCAAAGGAGTAAAAGTAATAGCTTATCATAATGAATGGTGCTATTTTGAAAACCGTTTTGGTCTGCAGATTATTGACTTTATGGAACCCAAACCGGGTATTCCGCCTACTCCTTCGCAGTTGGTTAAAATCATTAAAGAGGTAAAAGATAATCATATTAAGGTGATTATTACTTCTCCTTATTTTACGGCTTCTTCTTCAGATGTTGTTTCTAAACAGACAGGAGCCAAGACTCTGGTATTGGCTACATCTGTAGGGGCGTTTGAGTCTGTAAAGACTTATTTTGATCTGTTTGATTATAATATCAATTTGTTAAAAGGAGCTTTAAAATAATAGTCTAAATATTGTAGGGGCTGGGTTTACCCCTGCTCGAAGCATTTAATTATTTATCAAAAGGGCAGGGGTAAACCCAGCCCCTACATTTTAGCACTAGAATTAAATTATTCAACTAAAATAAAATATTATGTTCGAAATGTTTCAATTAGATTTCATTAAGCTGGCATTTATTATCAGCATGATTATAGGGGTTTTATTGTGTTACCTTGGAGTACATGTTGTGGGCAGGGGAATCGTATTTGTAGATTTAGCATTGGGTCAGATATCTTCATTAGGAGTGGCCTTTTCTGATTATGTGGGTTATGGAAAAACAATCATTCCTATCTTGTTTGCATTGGCAGGGGCATTATTAATGTCTCTTATTAATATAAAAGACAGACGATTAAAACTGGAGGCTATTATAGGTATAATTTATGCAGTCGCCTCAGCAGCAACGGTTATGCTTATATCTAAATCGCCACATGGTGATTCGGACATCCAGGAAGTGTTGTTTGGAAATATACTTTCGGTAAACTGGGATCAGATTAAAATCGTTGGAATTATTTTCGGTTTAATAGGGTTAGTGCATCTTATATTTCATAAGAAGTTTTTCCTGCTTACTGAGAGTTTTGAAAACCATGATGATAATAATGCTGCTGCTGAATTCAGGACAAACAAATGGTTCAGGTTTTGGAACTTTCTATTTTATATTTCAATAGGACTTGCTATTGTATTTGCAGTGAGGACAAGTGGTGTTATTCCGGTTTTTTCATTTCTGATCATACCAGCTGTTGGAGCATTAATGCTGGCAAAAGGCAATCTGAAGGTAACCATAGCTGCCATTATCATCAGTATTTTAGGAGCATTTTTTGGATTGTATGTCTCTTATCATTATGATTTTCCGGCAGGATCCTC
>Ga0193744_1000232_pt1 | contig 14851 bp, 8 predicted proteins | sample L1a1metaG_FD_143056 | JGI IMG/M metagenome (GOLD analysis project Ga0193744, IMG submission 143056) | Soil microbial communities from a riparian zone of the East river system, Colorado, United States - L1a1 | ecosystem: Environmental > Terrestrial > Soil > Riparian zone | place: USA: East River...
GTATATCCGGTTTTACATAACCGAGAAATAAAACCTTATCCTCTATTTCCAGTTGCCTGGTAAGTTGCCTTAAATCCTTTGAAAGATCACCTTCACCCGCTATCAATAATCTGTATTGTGGCAATTGTATCATGGCCCTTATTATTTGTTCTACTCCCCTTCCTTCGTTAAGTGCTCCTTGGTATAAAATATAGGGTTGGGCAATAAGAGGTAGTTGAATTTTTCCAGTATCCTTAAGAAGTGGCATATTCCTCACTATTTCAAAGTCCTTTTTATATTTTAAGGAAAATAGTTTAGCCAGGCTGGAAGAGACGGTATAGCATTTATCAATATGCGGAATAAATATTTCACCTATCCGCGTCCAAATGTATTTAATGAAAAACCTGTTAATTACTTCCGGTACTTCTTCGAAATACTCATGAGCATCAAAAGTACATTTCTTCCTTTTTAGAAAGGAAGCAAACTTAACAGGTATGATTGTATCAAGATCTATGGACCCAGCTATATCATATTTAATCTTCATCAGGTAAAAAAACAATCTCAGGTTGAATTCAATAAAGAATAGAATATCTTTATTAAAATAGCATTTAAGGCGTTTAACTTTATAGGTATGGGGAATGAATTCTATCGATTTCTTTCGGATCCTGCCCACCAGAGTTACCTTAAAACCCGCTTCTTGTAGCGTACTACATATGCGTTGCATTCGTTGATCGTAGGACAGATCGTTGGTAACACAAAATATGATTTTCTTCATTGATTCCATATTATTTTATCTCCTTCTGCTATTGTTATCCTTTCTTCATTTGTGAGATATTGTAATATATCAAGTAAATCTTGCTTGTCACTGGTTTTAAACTTTAATAATAACTCACTAATCTTGATTGCTCCACTATTTAGGATATTAGTTAGCTCTCTTTCCAGCCTGATTTTATTGTCTGTGCTGCTTATACTTCGTTCATTAAATACACAAATATCACATATGCCGCAGGTCTTCTCTGTATATTCTCCAAAATACCGCAGCAAACTAATATTGCGACATACATTAGAATTAGCATAGCTCAAGGCAGCTTCCAGTTTTTCTTTGGCTCTCGATTTCAGAAAATTAAATCTTTGTTTATCAATAGTTAAATATTGACTGTCTATTCTGGGTCTTAAAAAGCTTAATTGAGGAGATTCTTTCCTGGGATAATAATTGATCAGTCCCAGGTTTTCCAGGTAGATCAGTCTTTTATGAATTTCATTTATATCTTGCCCGGTAAGTTTACTCAGTTTAATTTCTTCCAGCCTTACTTCTTGTTTAAATACACCCTGGTGTAATCTTAAAATAGCGGTAATGAGCCTATCATAATCTGGATTAGCTAGTTGATAGTTGTATATTTTTTCTCTATCTATGGGTATTTCAATTCTGGGTGGTTGAAAAAATGAGTCAGAAAGGCTTATCCAACCTGCCTGTTCTAATATCTTTAATGAGGAATAGACACTGGCAGCTTCAAATTTAAAGTTGGTACAAAATACTACAATATCAAAATCAAAGCTCATCCCCTCACCTGCTCCTTCTGCTATTTGGTAAAAACTTCCAAGAGCATGATAGATATTTCTTATGGTTTTTAAGGGTGGATAGGCATATTCAAAATTGGTTTCCAGTATGTGCTTATCGTTTGCATTGTAAAGCAATATAGCATATGCCTTTCGTTCATCACGTCCTGCTCTGCCCGCTTCCTGAAAATAAGCTTCCAGTGTTTCAGGCAAATTCATATGGATGACAAACCTGACATCTGCCTTGTCAATCCCCATTCCAAAAGCATTTGTACAGACCATGACCCTGATATCATTCTTAAGCCATCTTAATTGTTTATCAAAACGCTCTTCTGAGACTATGCCTGCGTGGTAGAAATCTGCCTTTATCCCATTTCTCTCAAGAAAAACAGCAGTCTCTTTTGTTTCTTTCCGGTTCCGTACATATACCAGACCACTTCCCTTCATCTTTTGCACCAGCTCAAAAAGTTTGGCAAGCTTTCCTTCTTCATGAAGCACTGCATAAGATAACTGAGGACGGGTAAACCCTGATTTGAAAACAGATACAGTTTTTAGCTCTAACTGTGTAACAATATCCACTGCAACATCTGGAGTTGCTGTTGCGGTCACAGCCAATATGCTTAAGTCCGGAAATAATTCTCGGATCAGTTTAATCTTAAGATACGCAGGCCGGAAATCATGACCCCATTGAGAAACACAATGTGCTTCATCAACAGCCACAAAGCTAATATTCATCTGGCTTATTTTGTCTACTGCATTTTCAGAGAATAACCTTTCAGGGGATATATACAGGAGTTTCGTATCACCAAGTATTGCATTGTCAAATATCCTTTCTATTTCCTTATAATGAAGTCCTGAATAAATAGCATCTGCCCTTATATTTCTGGACTTAAGTTGATCTACCTGGTCCTTCATTAAAGCAATCAAAGGAGAAATAACAAGGCACACACCTTCTTTAATCAGAGCAGGTATCTGATAACAAACAGATTTTCCACCTCCTGTTGGTAGCAACGCAAGTATATCTTTATTCTTTAAAACAGAATTAATAATTTCTGCCTGAACCGGTCTAAAGCTACTATAGCCCCAATAGCTTTTGAGTATTTCTAAAGGTTCCTGCATTGTTATATTTAGTAAGGGTCAAAATTACGAATTGTTTTTTATTCCAATTCACGAGTAATATCCACCATATTAACTAAATTAAAAACGGCAAATCTATATTACTATCGAAGTTTAATCCCCATTTCGATTACTTCCATGTCAGTTATTTTACCTGGAGACAAAGAAAATCTGACCAGTGTGCGCACCTGATGGAAGCCAACATTTCCGGCAGCTCCCGGGTTAATATGTAATAAGTTCAATTGTTTATCAGGCATTATCTTTAAAATATGGGAGTGTCCACAAATGAAAATATCAGGCTTATATTCTATTATTTTTAATTTGGCATGTTCTTGATATCTGCCAGGGTAACCTCCTATATGGGTAATATATATTTTATGCCCTTCACATTCAAACATTTGATCTAGGGGACAGCATAATCTTATTTCCTTTCCGTCTATATTGCCATATACCCCCTTTACAGGTTTAAATGCATTCAAATCATCGAATACATCAATATTGCCAAAGTCACCTGCATGCCATATTTCATCACAGGCATCAAAATGAACAAATACATTTGGATCCAGGAAACTATGCGTATCAGAAATAAGTCCAATTCGTTTCATATTATCTCAAATACTATTTTGCCAAACTGTTTACCCTGATCCATTCTTTCGAAAGCAGATTTAAAGTCTTCTAAAGAATAGATAGAATCTATGACAGGTTTTATTTTATAGGTATTTACAAAGGAGAGCATTTCTTTAAATTCCTGGTGATTACCCATAGTACTTCCTAAAATTGAAATCTGTTTCCAAAATATTATCTGGGGAGAAAGTTCAGGAATCTTACCTAAAGTGCCTCCATATATTCCTATTCGAGCTCCCGCATTAGCTACTGAAGCAAGTTGGGTAAATTGTCTGCCACCCGCACTATCAATTATCACATCAAATCCGCCCGATTTTAATAATAAGTCCTTATGCCAGTTATCTGACTTATAATTCACTCCATCTTTTACCCCCATAGCTTTAGCTTTTTCTATTTTTTCGTCCTCTCCACTTATTACCCATACTTCACAGCCAATTGCCAGTGCAAATTGTGCAGCCAATAAAGCTACTCCTCCTCCTATACCTACAATTAATACTTTATCATATTGTGTTAATTTGCAACGTGAAAACAACAATCTGTAAGCTGTCAAGCCAGCTAATGGTAATGCTGCGGCTTCAGCCATTGATAAATGACCGGGTTTAGGATTTATAAGGACAGGATTAAAACAACCAACTTCCGTGAATGTACCATCGTTAGGCAGACCTATTATCTCATAATTTTTAGGTTGAGTATTTGGATCACTTATCCAATTTACACTGGGATTCAATATAACTTCTTCACCATCGCACTTTCCTGCACCATCCGAACCTAAAATAACGGGGAACTTAATACCGGCATATTGTCCCTTTACAATCCACAAATCTCTATGATTAATGGATGCATTGCTAAATTCCATTATCTTTGTGGCTGAATTTGGTATAAATGGCTTATTCTCAATATGTAGCCCGGATTCTTTAAGTATTAAGGACTTCATTTTTTTGACGAATATAGAAACGAAATGCCATTTCAAGGTATCTTATTAATAGGTATCTTTCTAATTGATATTTAATTATAGATAAAACTCTTTACTAAAACAACTAAGACATGACAAGAATTTTCCTTTCTTTATTTCTGTTACTCTCATTTGGTCTTACTGCACAAGATTGTCATCTTGGTGAGCTACAAATAACTATATTAGACTGTAATGATCAGGGTCAATTTAATATTACCTTAAACTTCAGTCATGAGAATACAGGCAATGATGGTTTCAAAGTAACTGGAAATGGAAACAATTATGGTACATTTCCATATGCGAATCTTCCTATTAATTTAGGTCCATTTGCCGGAAACGGTACCACCGTATATGAATTACATGTAGAAGATGTTCAAAAACCTGATTGTCATAGCAATAAGAACTTTGGCCCAATACAATGCAATAACAATGCATGTCATATATATGACCTGGTGGTAGATCCACTTGAATGTACATCTGATTCAACTTTTTCTGCTACAGTTAATTTCTTTCATGATAATACAGGTAATGCAGGTTTTAGCTTGTACTATAATAATACTTTTTGGGCAAGTTATGATTATGCGGACCTGCCATTATTAATCACTAATTTACCAGAATTTGGCAATAACGCTAATACTATTAAAGTAGTTGATAATGAGTTTGGTGATTGTCTTAAAGTAAAAGAGTTTGAAGGTTTACATTGCGGAAATTCAGGAGGTGGTGATTGTCATCTTGATGATATGACTGCTACTGTAAGTCCTTGTGATAGTAACGGCAAGTTTTATGTAACTATTTATTTCAATCATGATAATACAGGTAATAATGGATTTACTATTCATGGTAACGGTACTAACTACGGAAACTTTAGTTATGATGATCTGCCCGTAACCCTGGGACCACTCATGTCAAATCAGGGTCAGAACTGGGAGTTTGTTGCTATAGATAATCAACATGAATTATGCAGAACAGATACACATATTGGTATTGTTGATTGTAACGATGAATGTGAGATATTTGAATGGACTATAACGCCTTTGGAATGTACTTCAGATTCTACTTACGCTGTAAAGATTAATTTCCATTATAATGATTACCCTGATTCTCTCTTCTGGGTTTATGGAAATGGTCAATATCTTGGAGAATTTAAGTTAAATAAATTGCCGGTAACTATACTAAATTTCCCGGAAGGTGGAAGTAATATAGATACAATAACTGTTTGTGCTCCGGATACAATTGCTAATTGTTGTCATTCTAAGACATATGAAGGACTGCATTGTCCAGCAAATCTAGACTGCCATATATTAGAATTAAGTGTTACTGAAATGAGCTGTACCAGTGATAGCACATTTACCGGTACAATTAATTTTGTGAATCAAAATACTTCAGGTGCTGGTTTTGACTTATGGATCAATAACCATTATTTTGGAACCTATCCATATAATTCATTACCACTAACAATCCCGAATATGCCTTCTAATGGATCAGCCGGGGATCTTATTAAAGTATGTGACCATGAATTTCAGGATTGTTGCAAAGCAAAAGAGTTTCAGGGACCTTCTTGTGCACCTGGTGGAGACTGCCATATCTTAGAATTAAGTGTATTGGAGATGAGTTGTACCAGTGATAGTACGTACAAGGGTACAATTAATTTCGTTAACCAAAATACTTCAGGTGCAGGTTTTGATCTTTGGATCAACAATCATTATTTTGGAACCTATTCTTATAATTCCATTCCGCTTACTTTAACCAATATACCATCAAATGGTACTGCCGGTGATATAATAAAAGTATGTGACCATGAGTTCCAGGACTGCTGTAAATCACAGGAGTTTCAGGGTCCTGCATGCAGTGGTACTGGTGATTGCCACATTCTTGAACTGAATGTAACTGATATGGCTTGTACCAGTGACAGTACTTACAGTGGTATTATACATTTTGTACATCAAAATACTTCAGGTGCAGGTTTTGATCTTTGGATAAACAACCATTATTTTGGTACTTATCCTTACAACTCAATACCACTTACTTTAACTAACATTCCGTCTAATGGAACCGCCGGTGACTTAATAAAAGTATGTGACCACGAGTTCCAGGATTGCTGTAAAGCAAAAGAATTCCAGGGTCCAGCTTGTGCACAAGGCAACTGCGAGATAAATAACCTGACAGTTATAGTTGGAGATTGCAATTCCGACAATACTTACCATTTAACTGTTAACTTCACGCCACAAAACCCTGGAAGTACTAAATTTGATTTGTTTGCCAATAATATATTCTTTGGTACCTATTTTTACGCTCAGTTACCTCTGGTAATTCCTAATTTCCCTAAATCAGGTAATAGTCATGATGTAGTCAGAGTTTGTGACCATGAATTGGAAGATTGCTGCAGAACTAAAGAGTTTGAATCTCCTAGTTGCAGTTCAGGTGATTGTCATCTGTATGACCTGACAGTAACGACTGTAGAATGCACTTCCCCTACTACTTATAAAGTGATAGTTAATTTCCAGCATCAATATACATTATCAGATCATTTCGACTTGTATGCTAATGGAGTATACTTTGGTTATTATGCATATACTCAGTTGCCTTTAACTATCAGTAACTTCCCTGCAAGTGGAAACCCTGTAGATAAAATAAAAGTATCTGATAATGATAATCCTACTTGCAGTGCAACTAAAGAATTTACAGCATTAAATTGTACTACCCAGGACTGTTCTATTCATGAACTTACTGTTAATTTAGGTGATTGTAGTTCAGATTCAACTTACTCTATTACTATTAATTTTATTGTGCAAAATCAGGGAAGCCCTAAGTTTGACTTATTTGCAAATGGAAATTATTTTGGTACTTATTTTTATACTCAATTGCCATTGACCATTCCTAATTTCCCTGATTCAGGCAATAATAATGATCACCTAAGTGTATGTGATCATGAACTGGTTGATTGCTGCAAAACTAAAGAGTTTAGCTCTCCTAACTGTGCAAATGGGGCACCTGATATTTATGACTTACAAGCACAAGTATTTAACTGTATTGGTATTAAATTTAGTGTCAAATTAAGCTTTAATTATAAAAACCAAGGTATTAATGGGTTTAAACTGGAAGGCAACGGAATTGATTATGGAAGTTTTGACTATAGCCAATTACCAGTAACTTTGGGCGGTTTAAATGCAGATAATTTTACAGAATATGAATTTTCAGTTGTAGATAATGATTTCCCTGAAGCTAATGATTATATGTTCCTAGGTAAGGTAAAATGCACAACCTCTAGCTTTGATCCTAAATCAGGAGAAGTACCATTTATATATTATTTTAATGGTGATAATTTGATAATAAAAGGTAAAGAACTTATTGAATTCTCTGGAGTCAATGCTTTTGATATAATGGGCAGACAACTGTTTGCTGACAAATCAAACTCGACAGAATACATAATTAAAACTGGAAAATGGATACCAGGAAATTATATACTGTTTGTACAAAGTAAAAATGGTCAATCATCAGTATTGATTACCAAATCAAAATAATTTTTTAAATAGATAGATAGATTAACTTTGGTAGCCCGGCTTTATGCCGGGCTATTTTTTTGCTTGGTATTAAAAGCATTTTCATCTCTCCTCTTTTCTAATTTAATATGTATTACCCCTTTTTATAAAACTCTAAGGTCATATTATGCATACAACTTTAGACTTTGATTATTTATCAAGTTCTTCTGTATATAAAAGCTTTCTTAATAGCTATTCGGATCTTATTAGTAAGCTATTTAAAGTATACCCATCCCTTCCTTTGCATTTCAAGCTAATGTTAAATCCTTCTAAAATAAATAAATATAGATCCTATCTCAAGTCTTTTAATATTAAAATAGCCCTACCCCAGGCGCAAATCTTATTCTAATAGAAGTCAGGGTATAGGACGAGTTACTGACGAGTTACAGCCGAGTTACAGCCGAGTTAGAATTCTAACTCGCCTGTAACTCGCCTATAACTCGCCTATAACTCGCCTATAACCGCCATATACTCGCCTATTGATTCAATATAGATTGGCTACAAATTGATATGTATAAGGGAAGAAATGAGGATACAGGGAAGAGTACCCATTGAATTGAAATTAAACCTTGTTTATAGAGAGGAATAGGTAAAATCCTCAGGGTTGAAGATTAATCAGGTTATATATATTAGCTTCTTAAGCGCACATTATAAAATTGGAAAGCCCTGAAATGTCCATAAAAAAAATCCTAATTAGTAAACGAGTTTACCAATTAGGATTTAAGTATTAAATCTATATAATCTCTTATTTTACTAGTTCTAACATTTTCTTAGCACTACCTTCTTGAGCATTTAAAGAAATAAAATAGTGCCCAGAAGGTAAATCTGACATATCAAGCTGTTGAGAATTACTTTCACTTGAAACCTGAATAAGTTTACATTGTACCCCAATTATAGAATGAATGCTAATATTTGAAAGCTTAATATTGTCCGGCCAGCTTACTGTTGTAAATTGATTCGTCGGATTAGGAGCTAACGTTACCTCAAAAGCATTTAGTGCTTCGAAAGTAGCGGTAGGTTGAGTAAGTTTTGCCACCCACACATCTCCTCCACCATGGTTCCCGGTTACGTTTCCATCAGAGGAGTTGGTTTCTCCAGCGATCAATAAGCCTTTATCAAATGTTACATCTATGGAAGTTCCGGTATCATCCTGGCTACCACCAAAATTCTTACCAGCTTCAAATGCACCTGAGGTATTTAACTGTGCGATCCAGATATCCTTACCACCTTTGGCGCCTGAAACATTCCCATTATTAGAAGATGTAGTTCCAATTACAAAATATTTATTGGGTACTGCAAGTTCGCATAGTTGAGCACTTTGTTCATCAGCTGTACCGCCGAGGCATTTAGACCATACAATATTTCCGGCAGTAGATATTTTCGCAACCCATATATCATTTAGGCCATGGTTACTACTCACATCTCCATTATTAGAGTTGGTAGTGGCTGTTAATAATAAATTACCATCACTTGTATTTATTAATTGAGTAGGTACATCATCTCCACTTCCGCCTATAAACTTAGCCCATACCTTATTGCCACTCAAATCCACTTTCATTAATAGAATGTCTTTACCTCCATGATTGCTATTAGTAGCGGGTCCATTAGAAGATAGAGATACAGCTGCTATTACATATCCGTCAGCAAGTTTAACCATAGAAATAGCCCTGTCATCAAGCGAACCACCATAAGTTTTTGTCCAGGCAAATATGCCGTTTACATCAGTTTTTATCAGGTATATATCTTTTCCTCCGGCATTAGTGGTAAAATCACCATCGGAAGATTCAGTAGAACCTAACAACAGATAGTTTCCACTTTCTACTTCCAAAACAGATGCGCCTTCATCATTTTTTGTTCCACCTATGCATTTACGCCATTGAAAACTTCCGGCTGCAACCAATTTCATAGCCCATGCATCTGTTAATCCATGATTACCTGATATATTACCATCATTAGAATTTGTAGTTCCTGTCACTAAATAGGTTTTATCACTGTTCTCGTCTATATTACTAAAATCTTCTGTTTTAGTGCCTCCATATATCTTATTAAATAAAGAAAGATTATCCTTATCAAATTTGAGAATGAGCCAATCATATTCTCCCTTATTTCCACTTATGTCCCCATTAATAGAATTGGTAGACATTCCCAAAGTATAACTCTGGTCAACTCTCGCTAAAACTCTTGGATTCTTGTCTGAACCAGCACCCCCATAACATTTTTGCCAGGCTATATTTAATGTTTGGGCATTTGCAATGACTGAAGAAATAAGTAAAAATAGTAATGTAAATCTTGTTTTCATATTCAGGTTTTGTGTTATCAATTTATAAAAATAAATATATTAATCGGGATTATAAAACTTTAGACCCTCAATTTTTCTTTTTCCATTTAATTATTATCTGATCTTCTTCAAATACTATAGTTATATCGTTTTTGAATTTTATAAGGTCTATTATTTCTTTTCCAAGCAGTTCATACCGCCAGGTAGTTTCTAAAACAGTAGGTCCCGGACTCTTTTGATTCTTAATTAATTTCATAGTAGCAGGAGTGAATACAATTGCAGGATCTATTCCCTTTAGCTGGCTTTGATATCTCAGAAAGGAAAGTAATAGTTCCTGGCGACTTTCTGCAACGGAATCTATATTTGACTCTGATACTGCAGAGTCCAGAAATTCATTCTCTTCAGTTGTGGGAGGGTCTATTATTAATAAATTTAACTGATCCCAATTCTGTTCAATATAAGAATCTGAAATGGTCCGGTTGCTTAACAAATGCTTCTTTCCCATCTTTAGTTGTCTTGCCAAAGCTCCGATATACTTTTTAGGCAATACTTTTTCCTTTTGCTTGCCGGTTTTCTCAGCCATTTCAGCTCTCCACTTAAATAAACGATACAAGACTATTTTTTCTTTAGTATTAAATTTACCCTGTAAGATGGTCATAAGCGCCTCCCTTTCAGGATTACTGGCATACATATCGGTTTTAGTCAGATTCTCAAACTCTGCAAAAACCCACTTTGTCATTCCCTGCTTTTCGATCCGTTCCATTAACTTATCATATACCTCCTTTAGATAAATGACATCCTCCAGGGCATAATTTATGTAATGTTCATTTAAGGGTCTTTTTGCCCAATCTATTACTGTAAAAGACTTATCAATAGACTTCTTAAGTTCAGATTGCATTATGTTAGCAAGGGAGACTGGAAATTTATACCCCACAAAACCTGCAGCTATTTGTATATCTGCTACATTTTTAGGAACTATTTTATATAACTCATAAAACACCTTGTAATCATTTTCACCGGCATGGGTGATTTTTAATATTTTAGCTGATTCAAGTAAGGAATTAAATAATTCTATATGCTCTATTTGAATACAATCTATTAAGAAATTACCAAGGGGACTTTGAACCTGGATAAGGCATAATAAAGTTTTATCTCTTTTTTCACCAATAAACTCGGTATCAAATGCTATCCATTCAATATCTTCATGGGAGATTATAAATTTTTCTAATTCTTCATCGGAGGAAATCCAGTTAAATGTGATGTTCTTAGGCATTAATTAGAGTTTCTTATCAATTAAATCTACAACTTATACAGGAATTAAATCGTTAATGTTTTATAATTAGTCATAAATAATATGAAAAAGCCAGTTAAAAAAGTTTTAATAATTTTAGCTTCTGTTTTTGGATTTATTTTAATAGCTCTTTTAATCTTACCCATGTTATTTAAAGGGAAAATTAAAGATGCTGTTTTGAAATCAGTTAATGAAAAACTAGAAGCAGTAGTATCAATTGAAGATATAGATTTAAGCCTTTTGAGCACTTTTCCTTACCTGGGTATAAATCTTGATCATATAAGCATCTATGGGAAAAAAGAATTCGCTGGCATTCCATTATTTAGTGCAGATAATTTTCAATTGGGCATCAATATCATGTCTATAATTAAAGGGGATAAACCCTACACTATTCAAAAAGTATTTCTTGACAATCCTAAAATCAATGTCCAGGTCCTGGCAAATGGTAAAGCCAATTATGATATTACAAAGCCTGATGATCCTAACAAACCCAAATCTGAAGAAGTAAAAGTCAAACTTAAAAAATATGAAATAAGAAATGGAGAAATCACTTACCATGATAAATCATCAGAACTTATAGCTTCAATTTTGGGTCTAAATCATAAAGGATCAGGAGATTTTTCTTCTTCTTTATTTGACCTTTCTACTAGCACAACTATCGATCAACTAAGTGTATCTAAGGGTACCATGACTTATCTGAAGAAAGCAAAAGCTAAGTTGGATGCTACCATTGTAGCCGATATGCTTAATAAAAAGTTTACCCTTAAGGAGAATAGTCTGTCCATAAATGATCTTGTCTTAAACTGTAATGGTTATTTAAAAATGGGAGACAAAGATATAGAGATGGATTTATCCCTGAATACACCTCAGAACTCATTTAAAAACTTATTATCTATTATTCCGGGAGCCTATACTGCCGATTATAAAGACGTAAAAGCAGATGGCAAGTTTAGTTTTAAAGCACTTATAAAGGGTATTTATAATGAAAAACTAATACCCTCTTTTGATATTAATATTAGTATTGCCGATGCTTCAATTAAGTATCCAAAGCTTCCGAAAGAGATTAATTCAATCAACTCTCAAATAGCAATTGTCAATAAAGGAAACCAGGCAGACCAGACGGTCATTAATATCAATCCTTTAAACTTGGCTATTGGATCAAATCCATTCAGTCTGCAGTTTATTCTTAAAACTCCAATCTCTGACCCAGATGTAGATGCTAAAATGAAAGGTATAATTAATCTTGCAGATATAGCACAGGCACTTCCAATGGATGGGATCTCCGGTTTAGCAGGTATCATCAATACAGATATTTCAATAAAAGCTAAAAACTCTTATATAGAATCTGGTCAATATGCCAATGTTCAAATGGGTGGTACTCTTAATGTAAGCAATTTTGGAGTTACCTATAAACCTTATCCTGCTATTCAGATCAAAGAAGTACTGGTTAAATTTTTCCCTCAATACATTTCAATTGATAATTTAGAAGGAAAGTTAGGCTCTAGTGATATAAGAGGTTCGGGTCGTATTGATAATCTTTTAGCTTATTTCTCTCCAAAGCTCGTTATGAAAGGGAAGTTCGATATAAAAAGCACCTACTTTAATACAAATGAATGGTTAACAGCGGATGATAAGAAAACCCCTGCCACGGTTGTAAATAAAGAGCCGGACCAATTAAAGACCGGAGATAAAGTATTTGACAGATTTGATTTTACTTTAGATGGCTATTTTGGAAAACTCTTATACGAGACATACCAGTTAAACAATACAGTATTTAAGGGAAGAATTACAGCAAATGAATTTCAGATAAGCCAATTCTCCTGTTTATTGGGCAATAGTGATATTGCAGGAAGTGGAGAAATCAAAAATATGTTTAACTGGCTTTATAAGGATCAGACTCTGGGTGGCAAAATTACATTAAAGTCTTCTTTCTTTGATATGAACCAGTTTATGCAACCAGACAGCAAATCAGTTCAGGGTAATACATCTAAACAAGCAGTACAGGCTGAAAAGCTAGAACCAGTTGCTATTCCTGCTAAAATAGATATGGAGATAGTGGGTAATTTTTCTAAATTACTCTATACCAATATGTCATTAGAAAATGTAAACGGCTCATTAAAGATAGCTGATCAGGCTATAAGAATTACGAACTGTACGGCACAATCCCTGGGAGGTACCGTAAATGTCTCAGGTGGTTATAATTCAAAGAATATTGAAAAACCAGGATTTGATATTAAACTTGCCTTAAGCAAAGTGAGCATTCAAAGCTGCTTTAATACATTCAATACTTTTAAGACCCTCGCTCCTATCGGAAAATTTATGGAAGGTAATTTTAATGTAAATATGAACATGGCTGGTAATTTAGGTAAAGATATGTCTCCGGATTTTAATTCTTTAAGTGCGGATGGTTTAATCCAGACAATTTCAGCAGTTATTCAAGGCTTTAAACCATTAAATGATATAGGTACTAAGCTCAATATAGGATCATTAAAAACCCTGGAACTAAAGGATACTAAAAATTGGTTTACCATTAAGAATGGTGCGGTAGAGTTAAAAGATTTTGACTATAAATACCAGGACATAGCCATGACTATAGGCGGAAAACATAGTTTAAAACAAGATATGGACTATAAGATAAAGGCAAAAATCCCAAGGAAGATGTTAAATCAGAATTCTTTGGGTTCAGCAGCTAATACTGGGCTTGATTTCTTAGGTAAAGAAGCTAGTAAATATGGAGTAAATGTAAGTGCCGGAGAATTTATTAATGTGCAAATTGGAATAGGTGGAACTATTGCTTCCCCTAAATTAAGCTTTAAAGTACTTGGAACTGATGGAGCAAGTGCAAAGGACGTGGTGGGGGCAACAGCAGGTGCAGCTATTAAATCTGCTAAAGATACCATCCAGAAAAGAGCCAATCAGGAAATAGATAAAGCAAAAGCACAAGCACAGGAAAGAGCTAAAAAAATAGCTGATTCACTAGCGGTGGTGGCCAATAAGAAAGCTACTGAAGCTGCCGATAAGCTTAAAGAAAAAGCTAGTAAAGAAATAGGAAATAAAGTAGGAGAAAAATCAAAGACAGAAATCGATAAAGCAAAAGAAAAGCTCAAGAACTATGACCCTTTTAAAAAGAAGTAAAGGGATTATATATTAAAATGTATTGAAATAAAAGAAGGCTCATAATTGATGTGTATACAATAATGAGCCTTCTTTATTAATCAGTTTGATTCAGTATAGACTTTTATTCTTTGGGCATTTCTCTATCATGCATGAAATGGTCCATTACTTCTTCAAGTTGTTCAGGAGATATTCTTTTAGAGAGTATTCTTTTATTCTTATCCAGGATAAAGATCATGGGAGTTTGAGTAACTTTATAAAGGCTGTAATACCCACTGGTCACTTCAGGGTCAACTGTATTTAAAAATCCCTCCATACTTTTTTCCTTTACAAAATCCCAACAAGTGCCTACTTTATCTTTCAAAGCTGTACATACAGAAAATATGGTAACCCCCTTATCA
>Ga0193744_1000233_pt1 | contig 14818 bp, 10 predicted proteins | sample L1a1metaG_FD_143056 | JGI IMG/M metagenome (GOLD analysis project Ga0193744, IMG submission 143056) | Soil microbial communities from a riparian zone of the East river system, Colorado, United States - L1a1 | ecosystem: Environmental > Terrestrial > Soil > Riparian zone | place: USA: East River...
AATCCATTTCACAGATAATTGCAGCCATTGGGTCACCAGTATCCAGTGTTAGCTTAGTGGCATTTCCTTCTTGTTTTACTTCACTAACCATCCCTGATACAGCGACTATTTTATCCAGATATTTAGTATTGGCAGAATCCTCATTATCTTTAAAAGCTTTTAAAAAATCAGGTGCTTTAATAGCTATATCCTCTTTCTCATTAGCAAGGTTGGTATTTTTCCTGTTATATTCAGTATAAGCATAGTATGCGGCAATTAACCCAAGCACTCCAATGATAATAAGTATTTTTTTCATATTGTTTATATTTATTCAGTAATTAATCCAAAACTAGATTCAAGTGATTTATAAGGATAAAGCTACAAAAGGAGTTGCTATTATGTACAAAGTATTATTAAGAAATTTCTGAATACAAGTATCAGTAGTCTGAATCGGGATAATGGATCACTATTATGATATCAAGTGAGGTTTACCATACTTTTCAACAAAGCGTTTAGAAACCCGCCATGCACCCACCATTATTAAAGCACCTATAAAATAAGGCATAAACTGGGCCATGCCATAAAACAAGCCTCCCAGGTAGGGACCAAATACTCTGCCTAATGAACTGACTGACATAGATACGCCCAATATTTTACCTTGTTCATGTTCTCCGGCATTCTTAGATAGTAATGATTGAATACTAGGGGTGAGACATCCATTCGCCAGGGCAATTACCAGTATGGCAAATCCTTCCACTACATAAAACCATCTTTCATAAGGTGCTGTGGGTAAAAGATAAAGTCCGATAGCCATTAATATGCAGCCAATTATAAGTAGTTTATATTCCCCAAATTTCTTATTAAGCCTTTCTACCAGGAAACCCTGCACAAATACTATAGATATACCAATGAAGGCAAACATATCTGATATCTGTGCTTTATTCAAGGCATATTTTTCATTCCAGTAGACAGATATAGTAATCTGCATCATAGAAAATGCAGTGATGAAAAGCAGACTTATCAACATTAGTTTCCCTAACATTGGCCTTTTAATAGTCTCCATTACACTCTTGAATGGATTCTCAAATAAATTCCTGGTAGTTTTCTTATCATGGTTAGATTCTTTCAGAATAAATGCAGCCAGGATAAAATTCAGTATATTCAAACTCATGGTAACGTACCCGATATAAACCACTCCAAGTGTTTTAAGGATCAATCCGCCTATCAATGGGCCTATAATAAAGCCAAGTCCAAATGCAGCGCCAATCTTTCCAAAAGCCTTTGCCCTATCTTCAGGTTTTGTTATATCAGTTATATAAGCTTGTGCGGTACCCATATTGGCAGATCCTATACCGGCTATGATTCTGGATACTATCAATAAAGGAATGGCAGTAGCAAAAGAAAACAATAAATAGGAAAAGGCAGTAATCAATAAAGAAACCAAGATTACCGGTTTTCTACCTATCCTGTCACTTAGATTGCCCAATATAGGAGAGAAAATGAAATTCATGAGGGCATAACTACCCGCTATAATTCCCACCATGATATTACTGGCACCCAATTCTTTTGAATAAACCGGAAGTATTGGAATGATAATGCTGAAGCCCAACAGATCAATAAAAATGGTAAGTAATAAAGTATAAAGGGCTTTGTTTTTCATTCTCAGATTAATTACTTCAATTTATTATCTCAACCTGTCCATAGACTTTACCAATTTTTCGTCTTTTCTAATTGCTCTGTTGGCAAGAGAACCAAATATAATCGATAGGAATGGTCCAGCCATTCCGTAATCTAAATGAGCTACTCCTTCTTTTATGTTTTCAGTATTGTGGTAAAAAAGCCAGAATGCAATCACCGCCACAGCCAGGGAAACAATCATCATCAATGCCACAATCTTCATTTGAGTTTTCCTGTTCTTAAATAAGAATATGGAAATCAAGGCTAAGACCCCTGCTCCCAAAACAAGGAATAATAATAAATCACTATCCTTTAAATTAAAGATTCCGTCTTGTAAAAATGCCGGTAATATGGCTGATTTGGACATATCAGCAGTAGCTAAAGCTACACTTGGCATAAATAAGCTAAGCACAAATAAACTAGCTAATAAGAGAAATATGGATTGTATACGTTGTATCATTTTCTAAAAATAAGCTGCAAAGATAGCTTCTTAGATTGATTTTTCAACTTATCGTAAGAGCAATATGATCAATACCGATTACTTTTGCAGAATTCTTAAAATAGCATAATGCGAATTCTTCCACAATTTAGTTATTGGGAACGTGAGACATTCCTGAATGACATCGATGTTGCCATAATCGGTGGTGGAATAGTAGGTCTTAATGCCGCAATAACTATCAAGGATAAGGAACCAGATTGGAAAGTATGTATTATTGAAAGAGGGGCTTTGCCTGCAGGAGCAAGTACAAAGAATGCAGGATTTGCTTGTTTTGGAAGTGTTTCTGAGATATTGGAAGATATCCAGACTATGGGAGAAGAAGCATGTTTTAATCTCATAAAGAGACGTTGTGATGGTCTCAAAAGATTAAGAGAAAGGGTAGGGGACAGCAATATGGATTTTAAATCACTCGGCGGATATGAAGTATTTAAGGAAGATGACAAGCTTATGTACCAGCAATGTATCGATGCCGTTCCCAGATTAAATGAAAGACTTCTTACTTTATTAGGACTGGAAAACACTTATCAGTCAGTAGATCATAAACTATCAGATTTTGGATTCAGTGGATTTAACCATATGATCTGGAACCAATGGGAAGGACAAATTAACCCTGGTAAGATGATGAAAACACTTATGGATATAGCCCAACAACTCGGAGTAATATTCTTAAATGGGTTGACCATTAAGAATATATTTGATTCTGGAGAAAGCATGGTAAGCCTTCAAACCGAGGAGGCAGGATATATATCTGTTAAGAAAGTTTTGGTAGCCACCAATGGCTTTGCCAGAAGATTACTGCCTTTATTGGATGTCAGACCTGCCAGAAACCAGGTAGTGGTCACGCATCCTGTCAAAGGCATTAGTTTTGAAGCTTGTTTTCATTATGACAGGGGTTATTATTATTGGAGGAACATAGATGGAAGAATATTACTGGGAGGAGGTAGAAATCAGTTTCCAAATACAGAAAATACGGATGATGGAAACACAACTGAGGAAGTATTAGATATGCTTAAAGCATTTATCGAAGATAAGATTACTCCCGGTATACCTGCCGATGTCGATATTAGTTGGGCAGGTATTTTGGGATTGGGACCTGTAAAGGCCCCAATTATAGAGCAAGTATCACCAAATGTGACTGTATCAGTTCGTATGGGCGGAATGGGGGTGGCATTAGGTTCTTTAGCAGGTGAGGAAGGGGCTATCAAACTAATCGAAAACTGTTAGGCAACAGCATTGTTAAATTGTACGTTATGGCATTCGTGAGATCGATTAAATATATTCTAATAGTAGTTTGCATATTCTGCTTTGTACCCCTTTGGTCCCAGAACACTGTGCCTTCAAAAGGAAGCCAGATTATAGTGGAAAAAGCAGAAACATTCTACTATAAGAAGATCGGTGAAATTGAATATCAATGGATGGTGGGCAAAGTACGTATGAGACAAGACAATGTCTATATGTCATGTGACTCGGCATTGTTATTAGGAAACAGAATACGTGCCTATAGTAAAGTATTAATACAACAGACCGATACCCTTACAATATTTGCAGATTCACTATGGTATGACGGTGATACCCACATAGCTGACTTGTGGGGTAATGTAATCATGGTGAATGGTACGCAAAAGATATTTACCAAACAGCTAAAGTATAACCTCGCAACTAAGATAGCAGAATACCACAATGGAGCTATACTCTATGATGGCAAAACCAAGTTGAAAAGTACTACCGGTTATTATTATGTTAATGACAAAACAATATACTTCAAAGATAAAGTCATTATAACAGACCCCACATTTAATCTGAAAGCAGATACCCTAAAGTTCCGGACAGATACCCGGGTGGCTACTTTCCTAGGCCCTACTTTAATAAGCCAGGACACCACAAACATCTATTGTGAAGCAGGATATTATGATATTCAGAATCATAAAGCAGAATTTCGCCAACATGCCCAATATGAAGGAAAAGATACCAAAGCAGCTGCTGATACTATATTTTATGATGGTATAGAAAAGTCAGTTTCTTTAATAGGTAAAGCACATTATAAAAAGGGAAAAGAAATAGCTGTTGCGGATAAGATAGTCCATTATGATGATACCAAAATAACTTCTTTATATGGGCATGCCGATTATCAGAATGACAAGCAAGCTTTGAGAGGAGATGAAATACATTATAATGGAACAGATGGAAGTTTTCATACTGTAGGGAGATCAAGGGTTTCAGACCCACCCCAAATACTGGAAGCAGATCATATCAATTATAGTAAAGGCAAAGGGTACGGAAAAGCATTTGGTGATGTAGTTTGGCAAGATACCAGTTCCAGGATCATTGTAAAATGTGATACTACATATTTTGATAAAGTAAAAGATTATCTCAAAGCGTTCGGCAGAAGACCCTTACTGATCAGTTATGAAGGCAAGGACTCTACTTTTCTTACTGCTGATACCCTAAAAGCCTTTAAACAGATAAGAGAACTGGACAGTAGCCGAATATTTCTGGCATACCATGACGTCAGGATATTAAGAAAGGATATGCAGGGAATCAGTGACTCATTATCCTATAACACCAAAGATTCAATACTGGTATTTTATAAAGTTCCAATATTGTGGAGTGACACCACTCAATTCACTGCAGATACTATGATGGTTTTTATGTCCCATGGGCAAATCAAAAAGGTATATATGCGGCAGAACTCACTCATTATTAATTCCCCTGATCAAAAGTTCTTTAACCAGATCAAAGGAAGGGATGTTAATGCCTGGTTTATAGAAAGGAAGCTCAACAATATGTTTGTAGAAGGAAATGCTGAAGCAGTCTATTATGCACTCGATAATAATAAAGCCTATATAGGGGTCAATAAGTGTATCAGTTCCACCATGACCTTATTGTTTAAGGAAAACAAAGTCAATGATATTTACTTTGTCACCAACCCTCAGTCAAAGTTTATTCCGATGACCCGTGCAAATCACGATAAGCTTAAACTACCCGGTTTTAAATGGGAATATGCAAAGAGACCAAAGGTTTTGGCAGATTTGTTTTGAAAGGGTAAAAAGTGAGAGGTAAGAAGTAAAAGGTAAAAAGTGAAATGTATATTTACCTCTAATATAATCTGTTCACACATCTATGTAGGCGATTCCTGATCTCCTTCGACACTCTTTACTTTTAACTCTCAACTCAAAAACACCTTCATACTATAAGAAACCTGCTCCCAATTAATTCTTTCAGCAGGATGTTGTAACATAGGAAAGACTTCTAATTCTGCTTTTGGAATATGCCTTGCCGCCCATAAAGATTCTTCAATACCTACCATCTTATCTCTAAATCCTACACATATACAAACAGGGACCTCGATGGAGGAAAGTTCTGCCTCTGTAAGTAAAGCTTGATCACCAAGTTCTTTCATCATTACTTTGGTCTTTTCCAGTAAAGTTATCCACTTATCACCGTGCTGCTTTTTAAGACTTTCTATAAATGAAGGAGCTATCTTAATCAAATTATCAAGCTCCATCATACTGTTTTCTTTTTCAGCAAACTCAGGAGACCACGCAAATTTGGTAGCAAGAGTCATGATTGAACAAGGTTTTATTAATTGTTTGGCAGCTGTCCAGAGTGCGATATAGCCACCCATGCTGTATCCAAAAATACTAGCGTTTGGCGTCGCTTTCATTTGCTCCTGTAAATAAAATGCACAATGTTCGATTGTCAACTTAGGGATATTCTCTTCATTAGTACCATGACCGGGAAAGTCAAGTAATATGACATTGAAATGATCGGAAAGAAAAGCTAAACTGTTTTCAAATTGACCTGAAGACCCCAATGCACCATGTAATACAATCAAGTCCTTTTTCATATTCAAACTTAGATCTTCTTTATAAAACTAATCACAGCTTTCACCATATCCTGATCAATTGGCAGGGCAGCATTATTATAGGAGGCAAAATTAGTTTGTCTGTCTCCTGTAATCTTTCTGAAAATGTGGTTCATATTCTCAATCAATACTAGTTTTGCTTTTGGGTCTGCTGCAGCTAGTTTCTGTGCATCATCAACTCCGACTTGAATGTCATTGGTACCATTAATTATCAATACCGGTATTTTCAATTTAGCGATCTCGGTTGTAGGATTATATTTGAACCAGGAAATTAAATATGGCTGTACACTTGTACGGAAAATAGAGTACAATCTGTTGTCTGTAATTGTCGCAGTTTTACCTTGTTTAAGTGTATCCAATGCAGCAAAGGCTGACTTTTTCATAGTTTCTGGAATACTGCTTAACTGTTCCAGTAGTACTTCATCTGCAGGTCTGCCTGCGCCGGCTATAGAAACATACCCTTCTGCCTTTTCAGCTGCCATCATACCAATCAAGGAACCTTCGCTATGTCCAATAATTACTACTTCTTTAAATCGGGGGTCAGCTTTTATAAGATCTACCCATGCTTTCGCATCATTTACATAATCTTCAAATCTGAGATCAGCTTCAGCAGTCATCGCAGACTCACTTTCTGCTATGCCTCGTTTATCATATCTGACTGAAGCTATTTTAGCATTGGCCAGTTCATGAGCCAATAATCTAAGACTTTCATTCATCGCATATTTGTTATTGCCATTTCTGTCAGTAGGACCTGAGCCAGCTATAATTAAAGCAATTGAAAACTTCTTAACTGATTTGGGTACAGTCAGTGTACCTTTTATATCACCGGTTGGGGTTTTTAAGACGATTGGGGTTTCTTCATAGTTGATTTCCTGGCTAATCCCTTTGATAGGAGCAAAGCTTATAAAAGAAATCAAGATCAAAAAGGATGATAATTGTTTCATGTATGAGATTTAAGAATTAGAGGGGGCAAAGTTATACAGCCCTAAGTATTTATTAGCTATTTATTACATTTTTTAAGTCTATGTCTCTATTCCTCAAATCATGGCCACCTTCTAAAATAGACTTTAAATTAGTAAGGTGAAAGGTCCAGCCTGTTTTACAACCCAAATGATAATAGGCTCTTCCTTTTTCATCTAATGGAATTTCATCCTGGGTCAATTCTATAATTGTATATTTTCCTTCCTCTTTAATATCTACCTTAACGTTTCCAGCTTTACCGAAACTAAACTGGATACTATCTACATGATTGTTAGCTAAAATAATTCCTTTCTCTACAACTTTATCATCCCATCCATGCCAATACCACGCATAATTATCCCCAGCTAAAAATGATGCTGCTTTTGGTTTTTCATGTCCGTCTGTATCATATGCAGTTGCACTTCTTAAGAACCAGGACTCCAACCCAGAAGATGAGTTCCACAGTTCGAAGATACTTGATTTAGAGGCAGTAACAGGAATCCGTATCTGAAAAAATGACCAGTCAAATTCATTCATATTGGTAGATATTTAATTCAAATATAATAAGGAATTCTGATTTTAAACTAAGTCTCTAAAATTGAAATCAGATCTCAAATTAAGATTAATATAATTTTGTAGATATTATTAAATATGGATCTCATCTAAGGAATTCAAGTTCTTTTTTTCCACTCATTTTAACAATTACACTGGGTTCATGGGCCCTATGATCATTTTGCCGGTATTTAACAACATAATCTACCTGCTGAATGATCAGACTGTTTATCTCACCAAAATTAGCAGGGAAAGCTTCACCGGTTAAATTTGCCGATGTAGAAATTATGGGTTTCCCTAATCCCCATATAAGTTCTTTACAGAATTCATCTTTAGTTATCCTGATACCTGCCGATCCATCAGGAGCAAATACTTTAGTCGGTAAGTTTTTAGGATCAGGATATATAACAGTTAATGGTCTATTGTGATAAGACAGTAAGGTTTCTATTTTTGGATGTATATATTTCACAAAGTTCTTCAACATCTCCAGACTATCCACCAACAATACAAATCCTTTTTCAGGTGACCTCTCTTTTATATGGATAATCTTTTCTATTGCTTCTATATTAGTAGCATCACAGCCTAAGCCCCAAATAGTATCAGTTGGATACAAGATAACACCTCCTTGTTCCAATAGGTTAGAGATATTTTCTAGGTTGTCATCATTTAAATACATAACAGATTTTGAACGTATAATTGATTTTTAAGTTTAATTTATACAGATAATCATGCAATAAATAAAATAAATATCGTTATTTGAAGTATCATTTCAATTACTCATATGAAAATACGCTACACTTCACTCTTTATTGTATTGGCTTTTATTTTGTCTACTAATTTATATGCCAAGCATATCATAGGAGGAGTAATGTCTTATGAATGCTTAGGCAATAATATGTATAAGATCACCTTAAAAGTATACAGGGATTGTGCAGGTGGTGGAGCAGGATTCGATAGTCCCGCACAAATAGGAATATACAGATGTGGCACTGCAATAAATTGTTCTTCTCTGGGTCAGTTTAATGCTATTCAGGAACCAAATCCCAATCCCTTGGATATTTCTCCAATTGCACCACCTTATTACCAGTGTTTGAAAGTACCACCTATCGTATGTGTGGAGGAAGCAATTTATGTATTTACAGTAACACTTGCTAAGAGTAATGAAAGTTATTATGTTGTTTACCAACGATGCTGTAGAAATAATTCAATAAGTAATATTGTTGATCCTGCAAATACAGGTGCTACTTTTATGGTAGAAATCACACCCGATGCCCAGGCATTATGCAATAGTTCTCCTGTATTTAATAATTTCCCACCCACACTTATATGTGCTAACCAATTATTAGAATTTGACCATTCAGCAACAGATAAAGATGGAGACCAATTAGTGTATTCACTTTGCAGTCCGCTTAAAGGTGGTGGTAGTGGAGGTGGTGGAAACAATTGTAACTCTGTTACCCCAAATCCTGCTTGTCCTCCACCTTATGATGATGTTCAGTATATTTTACCGACCTTTTCTTTTGATAAGCCCCTAGGAGTTAGTTCTCCGATTTCTATTGATCCATTTACCGGTAAGTTAACTGTCAAACCAACTGTATTGGGACAGTTTGTGGTTGGTGTTTGTGTAAGTGAATACAGAAATGGTGTTTTATTAAGTACAGTAAGAAGAGATTTTCAGTTTAATGTTGCAGATTGTGAACCCAATGTTGTAGCAGACATTCAAAAGGATCTATTGATTGGAACTAAAAAGTTTGCAGTAAACACTTGTGCAATTAAGACAATAACATTTATTAATAAGAGCGGACCTGCTTCAGAAATTAATTCCTATGATTGGGTATTTCCTGAAGGGAATCCGGTTCACAGTCCAACCGCCAATGCCACTGTTACTTTTCCCTCACCAGGAATTTTTAAAGGGATTATGGTATTGAATGGCGGAAGTGCTTGTTCAGATACCTCTGATATTATTGTAACAATCTATCCTGAAATACATGCAAACTTTGTTTCTGACTATGATACCTGTAAAGCTGAACCCGTATTGTTTAATGACCTGTCAATTGCAGGTGCAGGTAAGGTACAAAAATGGTATTGGGATTTTGGTGACAAAGGACTCAGTAATCTAAAGAACCCATATAATGGCTTTAAGAAGCCTGGAACTTACAAGGTAAAACTCAGTGTTGTTGATATAAATGGTTGTACAGATAGTATAAATAAAATTGTAAAATATTACCCGGTACCTCCTCTAATCAATATACAACCTTCATCATTTATAGGATGTGTACCTGGAACTGTCGTTTTTACTAATCTTTCAAAGCCTATCGATAATTCGTATAAGATAAACTGGGACTTCGGGGATGGTACTAATAGTACCCAAATTAGCCCTTCTCATATTTATGATTCGGCTGGTGTTTATTCTATAAAACTAGATATTACATCTCCTATCGGGTGTAAAACTTCAGAAACATTTAATAGTTATATCACCATAGAACCAAGGCCGGTTGCTGCGTTTATTTATACACCCGATAATCCTAGTAATTTAGATCCAGAAGTGAAGTTTAAAGATTTATCATCCGGAGCATCTGCCTGGGGCTGGGATTTTGGTGACGGAGGACGTTCTATAATTCAGAACCCAATTCATGTATATTCAGATACAGGTATGTTTGTTGTCACTCAATATATAACCCATAAAAGTGGTTGTGTAGATTCTCTAAGTAAAATAGTAGATGTAAAACCTATTATAAAATACTTTATGCCGAATGCTTTCTCACCAAATGGTGATGGTGTAAATGATGAATTTAAAGGGGCCGGAGTTTTTCTGGGTATGATTGATTTTGAAATGGTAATTTGGAACCGTTGGGGCCAAACCATATTTGAAACAAAGGACCCTGCCAGAGGATGGGATGGACGTGTTAACAATGCAGGCAATTTTGTAGAACCTGGTATCTATGTCTGTTCTATAAAATATACAGGAGAAAGAAACAAACATTTTGAATTGAAAGGATATGCTACTGTAGTGCGATAGGTATATAGTATGATCAAATTCCATGTTAAGTTTAAAATTAAAGTATTTAATATTTTTCTATACAATTCTATGCTGTTCCATAGGCAATATAGAAGCTAAACATATTATTGGAGGGGTTATGTCCTATGAATGTTTAGGAAATGATGAATATAAAATCACTTTAAAAATATACAGAGATTGTGCTGGTGGTGGTCCACCTTTTGACGGTATGGCACAGATAGGTATTTACAGATGTGGAAATACCATTGATTGTACTTCTTTAGGACAGATTGACGCCATACTAAAACCAAAACCAGAACCAACAGATATTTTATCAATAAGCCCTCCTGTTTATAAGTGTTTAAAAGTTCCACCAAATGTATGTGTACAGGAGGCTACATATGAGTTTACTACAACTCTTTCTTTGAGTAACGAGAGTTATTTTATTGTATATCAACGTTGCTGCAGGAATAATACCATAAGTAATATTGTTGATCCTGCAAATACTGGTGCTACTTTTATGGTAGAGATCACACCAGATGCACAGTCAGTATGTAACAACTCTCCTATATTTAACAATTTTCCGCCTACTCTAATTTGTGCAAATCAAATGTTAGAGTTTGACCATTCAGCTACGGATAAAGATGGAGATCAATTAGTGTATTCTCTGTGTAGCCCATTAGAAGGGGCCGGGAATTTTAGTGCCGGAAACGGTTGTAATTCAGATTCACCTTCTCCGGCATGTCCACCTCCTTTTGATAATGTACAATTTATATTACCTGTTTATTCTTTTGACAAACCCCTTGGCCAAAATTCCCCGATTAATATTGATCCATTTACAGGTAAACTTACTGTTAAACCTTCTACTCTAGGGCAATTTATTGTAGGAGTATGTGTGAGTGAATATCGGAATGGCAAACTGCTTAGTACCATAAGACGTGATTTTCAGTTTAATGTAGCAAATTGTCAGCCTAATGTTTTAGCCAGTATTCAAAATGACTTTACAATAGGCCCTAAAAAGTTTGTTATCAATTCTTGTGGTATAAAAACTATACAGTTTGTTAATAAAAGCTGGCCTCCTTCTGAAATAAAATCATACGACTGGGTATTTCCTGAAGGTGTTCCGATGAATAGTACTACTGAAGATGTAACGGTTAGTTTTCCACATGCAGGCATATTTAGTGGATATATGATTCTGAATAAGGCAAATACATGTCCAGATACTTCTGAAATATTTGTAAATATATTCCCAGAAATACACGCTAAATTTAATGCTGATTATGACACCTGTAGAGCAGAACCTGTAATTTTTACCGATCAATCAATAGTGTATGCTGGAAAAGTAAAAAGCTGGTATTGGGATTTTGGTGATATGCTGTCAAGTAAAATAAAAAATCCTTATAATGCTTATAAAAAACCTGGCATTTATCAGGTTAAATTAAAGATAGTTGATATGAATGGTTGTGCTGACAGTATCGGTAAGATTGTAAAATATTATCCGGTACCACCACTTATTAATATTCAGCCTTCATCATTTATAGGATGTGTACCCGGTACTGTTGTTTTTACTAATCTTTCAAAGCCTATTGATAATACTTATAAGATAAACTGGAACTTCGGAGATGGAACAAATGGTTCTCAAATTAGCCCCACTCATATTTATGATTCGGCGGGTGTTTATACAATCACACTTGATATTACATCTCCAATTGGATGCAAGACCTCAGAGACTTTTAATAGTTATATTACAATTGAACCTAAGCCAATTGCTGATTTTGTATATACACCAGATGACCCAAGTAATTTTAATCCACAAATACAATTTAAAGATTTATCTTCAGGATCAGCAGCCTGGGTATGGGATTTTGGAGATGGAGGATATTCAATTCAAAGAAACCCATTTCATATTTATGCAGATACTGGACTATTTGTGATCACTCAATATGTAACACATAAAAGTGGTTGCGTAGAGTCACTATCCAAAATTATAGATATAAAGCCTGTTATTACTTACTACTTGCCAAATGCTTTTACACCCAATGGAGATGGTACCAATGACGAGTTTAAAGGAATGGGTAATTTTCTGGGTATGGAAGATTTTGAAATGACCATTTGGAACCGTTGGGGCGAGAAAATATTTGTAAGTACAGATCCAACAAGAGGTTGGGATGGAAGAATTAATAATGTGGGGAGTTTTGTACATAATGGAGTATATGTTTGTACAGTTAAATATAAAGGTCCTCGCAATAAGAATTATGAGTTAAGTGGATATGCGACTGTAGTTCGTTAATAAGTTCAAAGTGCAAAATCAAATTATAATTTGAATACTAAACATTTAATAATCTATTTAGTATTGTTTGTCTTATCAATAAGCAAAGTCTCAGCTAACCACATAATTGGTGGAGTAATGTCTTATGAATGCTTAGGAAATAATAAGTATAAAATCAGTTTAAAAATATATAGAGATTGCAAACCCGGAAATGCAGGATTTGATAGTCCGGCAAATATTGGGATATATAGATGTGGAAATACTATTAATTGTGCATCATTAGGACAAATTGATGCAGTACAAATACAGCACCCGAAAATATTAAAAATTAATAATATAAACACACCAGATTATCCCTGCTTGGACTTACCCCCAGTAGTATGTGTAGAAGAAGGGATATATGAATTTACAGTTACCCTCCCAAAAAGTAATGAAAGTTATTTTTTAGCTTATCAGCGATGTTGTAGAAATGGTACTATAACAAATATTGTCAATTCAGGAGTTACATTAATGGTGGAAATTACCCCAGAGGCTCAGCAAATAAATAATAGCTCACCAGTTTTTAATAATTTCCCACCCACACTCATATGTGCAAATGAATTATTAGAATTTGATCATTCAGCAGATGATAAAGATGGAGATCAATTAGTATACTCTTTATGTAGTCCATTGACAGGAGCTGGTAATCAATTAGGTATACAATGTATTTCTAGTGTGCCTGATCCATCTTGTCCACCTCCCTATTCTGATATACAATTTGTTTTGCCAGCCTATTCATTTGATAAACCACTTGGTCAGAACTCAATAATAAGTATTGATCCATTTACAGGATTACTTACTGTTAAAGCAGCTGTGGTTGGCCAATTTGTTGTGGGTATTTGCGTTAGCGATTATAAAAATGGGGTGTTGTTAAGTAGAGTATTACGAGATTTTCAGTTTAATGTAGCCAGTTGCCAGCCAGAAGTAATATCAGACATAAAATGTGATTATAAAATTGGCCCTAAAAAATATGTAATAGATACTTGCGTAGGAAAAACTATTAGTTTAATAAACAAAAGTGCACCGTTGTCAGCAATATATTCATATGAATGGACATTTCCACAAGGAATTCTAAAAACCTTTACAACTAAAAACGCAACAGTTAGTTTTCCAACATCAGGCACCTTTAATGGAATTATGGTATTAAATGGGGGCACAAACTGTTCTGATACTTCTGAGGTAATAATAAAAATATTTCCAGAAATTCATGCAGACTTTATCTCTGATTATGATACTTGCAAAGCTGAGCCAGTACATTTTATGGATAAATCACAGGCAGATGCAGGGAAAGTTCAATCCTGGTACTGGGATTTTGGGAACAGTGAGCAAAGTAATATTAAAAACCCTTATCATGGGTTTAAAAAGCCGGGCATATTTAATATAACACTCAGGGTCATTGATATTAATGGCTGTGAAGATAGTACAAGCAAACTTGTCAATTATTACCCTGTTCCGCCACTTATTAATATTCAACCTTCTGCTTTTAGCGGATGTGTACCAGGTACTGTTTTTTTTAATAATCTTTCAAAACCTATTGATAGCAGTTATACCATAGAATGGGATTTTGGTGATGGATCTACCAGTAATCAATTAAGTCCAACTCATATTTTTGATTCTGCAGGAGTTTATACAATATCAGTTGATATTACTTCTCCTATAGGATGCAAAACTTCAGAAAGTTTTACTAACTATATCACCATAGAGTCACTTCCTGTCGCTGATTTTATATATACTCCTGAGGATCCAAGTAATTTAAATCCTGAGGTTCAGTTTAAGGACCTATCTTCAGGAGCTGCATACTGGGGCTGGTCTTTCGGAGACAGTGGCCATTCTATTATTCAGAACCCCTTTCATATTTATACAGATACAGGACTATTTGTGATCACTCAATATATCGTAAATAAAAGTGGTTGCATTGATTCACTATCCAAAATTATAGATATAAAGCCTGTTATTACTTACTACTTGCCAAATGCTTTT
>Ga0193744_1000234_pt1 | contig 14789 bp, 10 predicted proteins | sample L1a1metaG_FD_143056 | JGI IMG/M metagenome (GOLD analysis project Ga0193744, IMG submission 143056) | Soil microbial communities from a riparian zone of the East river system, Colorado, United States - L1a1 | ecosystem: Environmental > Terrestrial > Soil > Riparian zone | place: USA: East River...
GCGAAGCTTTCCGGGGGCGGTGATTCGCTTTCGCGTCGGACCTACTCGGCGGTCCTGGCGACGCTTCGCAGTGAGCCAGGGTGCTTGGCTCGCGTGCAGGAGATGACACAACCTCTGGGGCAGGAAGGGGCCCTAGGTTTCCTCGAGGCGGTCAAACGCGACGCCGAGCTGATCCACGCGTCGGAGCTTTACAACGCCGAGATCAGTCCGGTGATCACCCTGCTGAACGAAGCGATCAGCCAAGCCCGCGAAAATGACAAACTCCCGGACCGCAACCTTGAGCTACGCAACTCTCCTCCGCCATAGTTATCCTGCGCTTCACGCAGGATTGTCCTTGACCGTAACTTCGCCTATAGCATGATCGTGTCCCTCGTGTCCCTCCCTTCTATTACTAACGGGAGCCGCGCATCTGGCAGGTGGCTCAAGGGCATTTCGACTATCGTCTTAATAGGGGCACTCAGTGTGAGCCGCAGCTTCGGCGGCTCCGAAGCCACTTATGATTCCAAGGAATTTCCGATTGTGGAAACTCCAGTGGCAGCGAGGGAGTCGCGCGGATTAGTCACGGCGGAAGGGCCCTCGGGAATGTTTCTCAATCCGACTTCGGCCACCTTACCGCAAGGCCAATTCGCCTTCGGTTTTTGCTCCGTCTTGACGAACCAGGACACCGACATTCTGGGACACCACATGTTTTTCAGTTACGGCGTGCGCGACTGGCTCGAGTTAGGCGTCGTCGCCGACCTGTTCAACTTCGACATCACCGGTGGAGAAGTGCCGCAAGGCGATTATGGCACGGGCGGACCGATGGCCCGAATCCGCCTCCTCCGCGATCGAGGATCATGGCCGGAAATAAGCCTGGGCGCCTACTCAAAATGGGGCACGGATAACTTTGACTCTTCAAATGTCTATCTCGCCGTTTCGAAGACGGTTCCGATAGACGAGAAGGGGTTCTTGAAAACAGTGACCTTTCAGGGAGGATTTCGTGAATCGTGGCTCGAGGCGCCCGATCGCAATACGAATCGATTTTACGGCGGCGTGGAAGTGCAACTTCCGTACAATCTTTATCTGGTTGGAGAGGTCACCCAATTCGCCAGGAGGAAGGAGGAGTTCACGCCCTGGGGGGCAGGCATCCAATGGCGGGGGAGGGTGTTTGGTCTTTCGGCCGCCATCGTGCAAAGTGGCGACGACGATCCACCCAGCATTTACCTCGGGATTGGTGGTGGGTTGGGCGCCCAGCCTGTGCGCACTCGTCCCCGGCCTTCCGGCCGTCCCTAACAATCCTCCAAAGGTGTTAGGGAGGCGGCGCCGCTCCGCTCGCGCGAGCAACTACAGCCTCAGCTACTTTGCGGGATAGGACCAACCCCGTTAAGGTTGGATTGACCGATCCGACATTCACAAAAAGGGACTGATCGGCGCAGTAAGCATTGGCGACGTGATGAAAGCGTCCATTCGTGTCGGTCACGGACGTGGCGGCATTGGTCCCCATCCAAAGTGTCCCAGACTCATGGTAAGTGCTGCCGAGGGAGTCACGGAATGGTCCGCTAATTTGGATATCAGCGGCATTGTTATTCGCCAGAGCTTTAGCGAGGGCTACGATCGCTGCATCCATCGTGTCGGCCAGTGTGTCCTCGGCCGGTGTGGTCTTGAATTGGACAAATGCCCTCGGCACGCCGAACTCGTCGTTCTCAAATGGGCTTAGGTTGATCCAACGGCCGGAGGCGTTCGGAACCGCCGTGGTCGTATCCCCAATCATCTCCGACTCGCCCCGGAGCGTAATCGAGATGAAACCGGATCGCTGATTAGCCAGCGTCGCCTCCAAAAGGTCGATGTCGGGGATCATGCTAAATAACAGGGCGTCAGAATTGGAGTCGGCATCCGCCGAGGCGGTAATTTGAATGTGGAATTTTCCGAGCGAGGTCGATCCGCGGACCAGGACCGCACCCGTTTGGAGCAGGGTCGGCAAAACATTTGCCGAATCAAAAGCGGAGCGGCGAATGTGGACAAAGGTGTTCGATCGCACATGAGAAATCAGGTTGCGCCCCATCAATTCGTTCGCCGGATTGTTTGTCCTGGGAAATGAAACCAGGCTTAGTCGAGTTGATTCGATAATTCCCGCCGCGAGAACAACCGAGCAATTAGGACCGATCGGAAGAAACTTCGACGCGCCGCCGGCCGATACCTGAAGGCCCGTGACCACTCCGCCGGCGGCGACCAGTCTGATCACATGCACATTGGGCACGACAAACAATCGTCGTTGATCGTCCGGCCGCCCAGTCGCCTCGCGCACCGCGTCGGCCAGGAGAAAGGCGCTGCTATACTTATCGAAACTGAACAGCCCTGCTGCCGGCGGCTGCCCCTGCACGGCCAGCGGAGGGTCTTCGACCGAGTCCAGCTTTGCTACGCCGGCCGAGGAGATGACCGTCGCGATTCTCGACTTCAACAGGTCAAACAGCGGACCCTGAATAAAATCTGTTTTTTCATCCACGCCCGTCTGCTGTTCAAGCAGCGGGTAGTTTTGATTCAGGTATTGAGCCACCGTCGGCGGCCATGCGGCCAGGTCGCTGGCGAGGAGCCGCGGGCACCAGCCACCCCAGTAGAGCGACTTACCCCCGAAACAATAGGCCTGTCCGACAAACGGAACATTACTTCTCCAAGGCATGCCCCAGACCAGCTCCCGCGCCTGCCCAGCGTCATCCGACGGCAAGATGGCGGGCGGCACATTCAGTCCAAGCCGCGGCAGATTCTGCACATGCGTCGAGACCATGAACGGTCCCGCTTCCAGCACCAGGACCCGGAGATTTCGCGGCGCTCCGAACCGGAAGATCTTTTCGGCGCAATACCCGCCGAACATGCCCGCGCCGATAACCACCGCATCGAACGGACTCCCTCCGTTGCCCACCGCTTCATCCCATGTGCTACAGACAAAGCGACTGACCACATCCAACCCTAACGATGTCCGTTGCACATCTGGCGGCGGCTGGATCGGGTTTCCCGAGTCGGTGAGCTTATTTAATGGCATTGGTTGCCTGGGTGGGGAATGGAGGGGGCAGGTCCTAAGTGTCGTCAATTCTACTCGCGATGGCAACCATCGGAATACACGATCAACAACTTCCCTCAGGAGGCCGGTCCGCGTCTGGAGGGATTCGAACCCCCAACCTGCTGATCCGAAGTCAGCTGCTCTATCCGGTTGAGCTACAGACGCAAATCTAGCGCTAGCCGGGCAGGTTCGCGAAATCCAGATATACTGGCAAGCGTGGATCGGAGGGACGCGCTTCTGCACGTCCACGCGCGGATCTTACAAATCGATTCCCATCAAGAGCGCACCGGGGACGTCTTCCCATCCATTCCGGAGCCAGAAGGAATGACCTCGCGGATTGTCTGACGCGACAAGGATGAGCGCGCGGGCGATCCCGGCCTCGCGCAATCGCGCAATGCACTCCTGCACGAGGCGCTTCCCAATTCCCTGCCCGTGGTTCGCAGGCGCCACCGCCAGGTGATAGATCAGGCCGCGGCGGCCATCGTGTCCGCAAAGCACCGCGCCGACCATCGTCCCGTCCTCTTCCGCGACGCGGCTAAGTCCTGGATTGCGCAAGAGGTATGCTCGTATTTCCTCTTTCGAATCGCCCTCCGCTACTTCGACACCTTCGACTAGATTCCATAAGGCCACTGCCTGGTCGTAGTCGTCGAGGACGAATTCCCTGGTACTGATGGTAGGCATATGTTTGCGCTCCGACGTTCGCGAAATCCAGCCGGAGATCAAGCGGCGGTCGAAGCGAAGATGGAGGCGCTCGCTGCGGCGAGGGCCTGTGCGTTGGTTAGGCGCTTGACACAAGCGCCTCTACACTTGTTCCCTCGACGCAATCGTTAGGTGGGTGGAATGAAGCGACCTATCCGCCTAGTTCAGATAGCTCATGGTGGCGTCCCGGCAGAGGACCTCGGTTCTCTGCCTGAGGTTGCTACAGAGATGTGCGCGGCTACAGTTTCACTTTACCGGAAGGTGGGGTTCAACCCGCCCTGGGTTGGTTATCTGGCCTTGTCCGGTTCTGACGTAGTAGACACATGCTCCTTTGTTAGCCAGCCTCAAGGAGGAAAGGTGGAGATAGCTTACTTCACTTTCCCTCCGTTTGAAGGGCAGGGAATCGCGACAGCCATGGCTCAGGCCTTGATCGAAATTGCCGGCAAAGCAGATCGCGAAATCGAGGTGACGGCCCGGACGCTACCGGTTCCAAAACGCCTCCAACGCCATCCTGCGCAAGCTCGGATTCGAATGGTTCGGTCTTGTGGAAGACCCGGAGGAAGGAAAATTCTGGGAGTGGCGTCGTCCAGTCGATGAATCGGTCGGGCTTTGATCGCGATCTTGCTTGACCTAGAACTCGATTTCCAAATCGCCGGGACAACGGACTTAATGCACCCGTCCGATAAAAAAGCGTGACTGAGCGCCTGTCCGCGCTAGCATCGCGAGTCCGCCAGGCATTTCCGCCTCGTTCCGCACACAGCAAGAAGCTTTTTTGAATGAAGAGAAAACGTAATTCCCTATCTGGTCTGTTCAATCCACGGGTCTTACTCGCTTTCGCTCTTTGCGCCGCGGGCATGCTTCTGGCGACGTTTGGTTTCACTGGAATGCCGAGCCGGCTGGCTGGATGCCCGGGCGGTTCGAATTGCAAAGAGGGGACTGGCGAGCCGCAGCGCTTTATGCCGGTACCTGGCGGTGAGGTGGACGACCTGGACCGGATGGAAGAGGAATGGGCCATCCGTTTGTCTTATCCGACCGGCAAATTCGATCCGGCATGGGTGCGCCAGGCCGCGGCCAAGGATTTCCTTATTCAGCGCCGCATTCCCCTGGGTCTGCAAGCGACTAACGTTAAGCGGCCGAATGCGCCGCTGGCCTTCGATCTGAACGGTTTCATCGCACTCGGTCCTCAGCCCGAACGCATGACCGGCTGCGCAGGGTGCTATGACTACGGAACAACGCAGGGCCGCGTCAACGCCGTTGCCGTCGATCCTACCACGACGACTAATGGCTCCATCGCGGCCTACATCGGCACCGTCGGCGGCGGTGTCTGGAAGACCACCAACTGCTGTAGCGGCGCCACCAATTGGACCGCGCTGACCGACGACGCGCTCATCAGCACCACCAGCATCGACAGCGTGGTGATTGATCCTAACAATCACAACACCATCTACGCCGGCACGGGCGATCTGAACTTCGGCTCCTTCTCCATGGGGAGCCAGGGAATCTTGAAGTCCACCGACGGCGGCGCAACCTGGACGGTTTTGGCACCAGACGTTTTCGGTGCGGCGCTTCCGGAGCCGCCGGGCCAGTTCCCGCAGTACCAGGCAGTAGGCAAGGTGCGGGTTGACCCCAACAACAGTAACAATGTCGTGGCCGGGACGAAGACCGGTCTTTACTTCTCGTACGATGGGGGCACTAACTGGAGCGGCCCTTGTACGCCCGACACCTTTAACACCCAGCGCCATGACATCACCGGCTTGGAGCTGACAAAGGTGGGCGGCACCACGCGTATTCTCGCGGCAGTCGGGACACGCGGCTTTGCCACCACGGTGCAATACAATCTCGACCAAAATGGGGCCAACGGCCTTTACAAAGGCACGATGCCCGCTAGCGGTTGTCCGACCGATTTCTCTTTGATAACCCGCAACGACAACGGCTTTGTCTTCGGCACTATGGTAGCGGGAAGTCCGTACTCGACCGGCGCTAGTATGAACGCGGGCAGCGGCGCGCCTTATGCCAGCGCCACCAATCCGAATCAGCTAGGACGGATGGATATCGCCGTCGCGCCGAGCAATCCGAATTACATCTACGCGCAGGTGGGATCGATCGCCGCTAACAACAACAGCGGTTGCGGTAACACTTCCGGTTGCCAGCTCGGTGTTTGGGCCAGCACCGATGCCGGCACGACCTGGAGTTTCATGACTGGCTCGGCGGGTGGGTCTCTCCTTAACTGCGGGCTCTCTGCCGGCGACTATCCGCAGAACTGGTACGACCAGGGCGTGGCCGTGGATCCGAATAACCCCGACCGCGTCTTCATCGATACTTTCGACACCTGGCTGGCGACCCGCACCGGCTCAACCTTCTACGATCTTACATGCGGCTATAACGGCACCAGTGTGGCGAACCACGTGGTGCATGTGGATCATCATGCGCTCGCCTTCGTGCCCGGCTCGTCCAGCATACTACTCGAGGGCAGTGACGGCGGCATCTTCGGCAGCTCGAATGCCGACGCCGCTGTATCCGGCGTCACGAGGAATACGTGGTTCAACATGGACACCGGCTTGAACACGATCGAGTTCTATGCTGGCGACATCAGCGGCAACTTTGCTACCTCGGCCGCGCCGCAGGCCGTCGGCGGAGCGCAGGACAACGGCCCAAGCTCAGTCACATTTTCCAGCAATCCTCCCGGAGCCATGCAGTGGCAGATGGGTCTGGGCGGTGATGGATTCTCCGGCCAGATTGATCCGATAGGCACTGGAACAAGCCTTCGTTTTTGGGAAGGCAACAATAGCGGCGGGCTCAGCCGATGCATCAGTAATTGCACGGCGAGCGGCGCTACCTGGACCAGCAAAAGAGGCGCCTGGACCGGCGATACCCAGTCGTTCGTCCTGCCCATTAATCTCTTTCATGGCGGCATTGCAGGCGGCGACGATTGCCCGGTAGCAGGTGCATCTGGCGGCTGCGGCCGTTTGGTTGCCGCCACGACCAGAGTCTGGGAAACGATCACAGGCAACGCCCCCACTACCGTGAACTGGTACGTGACCAACAGTCCGTCGACACAGAACCTGACTAAGCAGTCCCTCGGCAATCGTTCCTACATCAATCAGGTCAAGTATTCGCCAAAATATCAGAGCGTCGCCATTGTGGGAACTAACGATGGCAACGTGCAAATCGGCTTCAACCTCGGCACCGGCACGGCATCGCAGGCAACTTGGGTCAACGTCACCGGCCTCAATGCTATTTTGCCTAATCGCCCGGTCCTGGGCATCGCGCTCGATCCGACGGTGTCATCCGCGAGCCTGCCGGTGGGATATGCGGCGGTCGGAGGTTTTAATGCCAATACGCCGACCACGACCGGTCACGTTTTCCAAGTCTCGTGCGCGGCCAATTGTGGGGCGTTTACCTGGGCGGACAAGACGGGCAACCTGCCGGACATCCCGGTGGACTCAATCATCGTCAACCCAAACTTCGCGCAACAGGTTTTCGCGGGAACCGACTTCGGGCTCTATTACACTGACGACATCACCGCGGCCTCGCCCGTGTGGTATCGCTTCAACAACGGGCTGCCGAATGTGATGATCTGGGATATGCAGATAGATCGTGGGAGCACCACGCTCTCGCTCTGGACGCGCAGTCGCGGCGCCTATGCCTGGCCCTTACCTTTGGGTCCGGTGCCGACACCAACTCCGACGGCGACTCCTACCGTCACTCCAACACCAACGGCGACAGCAACAGCTACGGCTAGTCCGACGGCAACGGCTACGCCTACTCCGACAGCAACGGCAACGGCTACTCCGACAGCGACAGCTACGGCTAGTCCGACAGCGACGGCTACGGCTAGTCCGACAGCAACAGCTACGGCTACTCCGACGGCGACGGCTACGGCTACTCCGACGGCAACGGCAACAGCTACTCCAACGGCGACAGCAACCGCGACGGCTACCCCAACGGCGACCGCTACGGCCACGGCTACTCCAACAGCAACGCCTACTGCAACTCCGACAGCTACTCCAACGGCGACCGCAACAGCAACGCCAACGCCTACTCCAACGGCGACCGCAACAGCAACGGCTACCCCAACGGCGACCGCTACGGCCACGGCTACTCCAACAGCAACGCCTACTGCAACTCCGACAGCTACTCCAACGGCGACCGCAACAGCGACTGCAACAGCAACGGCGACGGCTACTCCAACAGCAACGCCTACCGCATCTCCGACAGCTACCCCAACGGCAACCGCGACCGTTACTCCAACACCTACAGCTACACCGACAGCAACTCCAGCACCTTCGCCCGCTCAGGCGTTGAACATCTCAACCCGGCTGCGCGTGGAAACGGGAGACAAGCTCATGATCGCCGGATTCATTATCAACGGCAACACGCCCCAAAAAGTGTTCGTGCGTGGAACGGGACCATCCCTGGCCAGCTCTAACATAAGCGATTTTCTAGCCGACCCGGTCCTGGAGCTTCGAGATTCCAACCAAGATCTGATTAGGAAAAACGACAACTGGAAGGACGATCAGCGATCCGAGATTGAAGGCACCCCTTTCCAGCCGAATGACGATCGCGAGGCGGTCATCGTGGCCACCTTAGCCCCCGGCGCTTATACCGCGCTCCTGACGGGGAAAGCCCAAACGACCGGCGTAGCTTTGGTGGAGGTCTACGACGCAAACACGGCTATTGATTCGGAATTGGCTAATATCAGCACTCGTGGTTTCGTTCAGGCCCAGGATAGCGTGATGATAGGAGGCTTTAGCCTTGGCCGGTATACCGCTAATACCCATATCGCCATTCGAGGTCGGGGTCCGTCGCTCGCCCAATCCGGGCTGAGCAACGTCCTGGCCGATCCCACCCTCGAGCTGCACGACGCCAACGGGACCATCATTGTCTCGAACGACGATTGGCAAAGCGATCCTGTCTCAGCCGCGCAGCTCACCGCCCATGGACTGGGGCTGACGGATCCCAAAGAGCCGGGTATCTTCACCTCACTGCCTCCGGGACAGTTCACTGCGATCCTGGCCGGCAAGAGCGGCGGGGTCGGCATCGGCCTCCTCGAAATTTATAACCTGAAATAATGTAGAGGCGCTTGTGCCAAGCGCCTAACTTAAACCACAGGCGCTCGCCGCGGCGAGCGCCTCTACATTAAAGCCTGTGCCGGTTCGCGAACTAGAATGAACAAAGGCTTGCTTATCATCCTCGCCGCGTTTTTCCCATGGGCGGTTTTGTCCGCCGGCGCGGTCGAGTCTGATCTCGATTCTACAACTTGGGCGGGTGGGAAATACGCTACCCGTGACTGGGGTGGCGTCCGCGAGGACCTGGCCACGCGGGGTCTCGAACCTTTCCTTTATTATACCAACATCATGTCGGGCAATCCCGTTGGAGGGATGGAGCAGGGTTTTACCTACGTCGATGATTTCTACTTCGGGATGAAACTCGACCTTGATAAGCTGGTGGGCTGGCACAACGCAAAGCTTCTCATTTCCGGTGTTAACCGTGATGGCAGGGGTCTGACCGAACATTACGTCGGCAGCCGGTACGATGTGCAGCAGACCGTCGGGGGCCAGAACATCTTCTTTTACCAGATTTTCCTGGAACAAAAGCTCTTCGGCGAGAAGGCCTCGTTAAAGGTAGGGCGTTTCGGCGCTTCCGATGATTTCAATGGTTCACCTATCTACAGCTACTACTTGAACAATGGAATCGATGGAGACATAAGGAACGTCCTCTTTGATACCCAGTTCTCTGCTTACCCTTTTGCGACCTGGGCTGCTCGGCTCAGAATTGATCCAACCCCGGAGTTCAACGCGCAGCTCGGTGTCTTTCAAACCTGGGACGACATCTTCGATCGCACGCATAATGGCCTGAACTGGGGCATCCGGTCCGATGACGGCGTCTTTCTCATCGCGCAAACAGGCTGGACGCCCGAGTTTTTCAAGCAGCCGGTGCCTGGCGACACAGCGGGGAAATCGGCGGCTGCACCGGTGATGCGAGGCCTGCCCGGTCATTATTGGGTAGGTGGAAGTTTCTCACCCTGGAACCATTTTTCCCAGTTCGGAAGCGCGGAGAAAACGAGCGGCTCCTACGGTTTCTACGTCCATGGCGACCAAATGGTTTACCAGGAGAAACCCGGCAGCGACCAGGGGCTGACTTTTTGGGCAGCGTCAGGTCTTTATCCTCAAGGAAATATTTCCGTCATGCCGTTCCAGGTGAATGTCGGAGCGATCTACAAAGGCCTCATACCGACGCAGGATAACGACCGCGCGATCTTCGGTATTATCTACGGCAGGTTCAGCCGCGATTATGCTCGGACGGTCATGGCCGCCGGCAATGGCAATCCCAATCACGAAATGGTAGTTGAAGCTGCCTACCGCATTCAGTTAACCAAGTTCGACTGGGTCGAGCCTGATGTGCAGTGGGTCATCAATCCCGCCGGCACCGGCCGGATCCCGGATGCCCTCGTGATCGGGACGGAAATGGGTGTAGTATTCTAGGTTCTATTTCGGAGCAACCCGTGGCCGCCTTATCGGGACAACTCAAAAGCGAAGCGCGAATCCGGCTCGGATCCGGTAGTCCGGCACAACTTGGAGGGCGGTGTTGTCGATAGAGACAGGGAGGTCTACCGTTAGCTCGGCGCTGATCTTTCCATAGGAGACCACTACTCGCGGTCCGAGGAAGACGGAGGTAATGCCAGTGTCCTCAGCGGGCTGACCTTGAAATCGATCGAGGTCCTTGTGCTCGCCGGAAACGACGAATTGCAAACCGAGAATAGTGTCCCGCCGGCGAATAAGGTAGTAGCCGGGGCCACCACTCCAGGAAATGTCGTTCGCAAAACGGTATTGATAAGAGCCCTCGCTCCGGAGAGCGAATTGGAGGTCCCCCTGGAAGAACCAGTTCCAGTAACGCAAGGAAGTCTGGCCGCCCAAGATACCATCATAAGAACCACTACCGAGGGTTAAGTCATGCCCGTGTATTCCACTTAAGGGCGCTCCGGGAAGCTCCATTTCGTTGACTTCCTCCTTCAGCCGGCTGGTGTCGCCGGTGGGAAATTTTATCCCGGCGAGAACCAGGGCGGAAAAAGTAAAGTAAGGGTCCTGGCGTTGCGGTCTGGACGACTTGGGATCGTCGAAGGCGGACGCGCGGCTGGCACTGGCACGGAGTTCCTTATGAAAAGCGACCACTTTTGCCAGCAAGGAGATATCCCCGAGGCCTGACTCAACTCCCCGCTGGAGTGCAAATCCTTCCGGTCGCAGGAACGACCGATAGATGAGGGGAACATTGAGCTGAAGGGCGAAGCGGCTGGTGAAGCTGTAGCCCGCGACTAATTGCGTGATCGAGCTATTGAGATATTGACCGGTGGGATTCGCGACTTCAGCGCCGTTGTCTTGCAAAGTGCCAAAGTGAGTGAATTGTTCGGCGAGAGCGCCATAAAAGCCAGTCGTCCAGGAGTGGCCGGCAGTGGTGAAGACGCCGGCGGGTTCGTCGAAGGCGGGATCGGCCGCAGTTTCCGGAAAAGTTTCCAACTGTGGCGTATAACAGCCGCAGAGGTCGCATCCGGCAGAAGAAAGAGAAGCAAGCTCATCGCACACCAGCAGGCAGACTATAAGCCGCAACAATTTCATAAACAGAGTGAAAGGAATGCGTTATTTTCGCGATGTGTCACTAAATATCGTTTGAGCTGGACTCGAAGGCTGACAAAATCTTTGCGTCCTGGAGGAGACGAAAAGGTTGAAGAAATGAATATGAACACGGACGAGCTGAAGAGCTATTTGAACGACCACCTGGCGGGTTCGGTGGGAGCACTCGAGTTATTGGATCGCCTGATCGACACTTACAAGGCGAAGCCGCTCGGTCGGTTTTTCTCCGAGCTTCGTGCCGACGTCGATGCGGACCAGGGGAAGCTCCAAGGGCTGATCGACCAACTCGACGCAGAAGAAAGCTCCGTGCGAAAAGCGGGAGCATGGGTCATGGAAAAACTGTCGCGCCCCAAGATCCAGTTGAGCGAATCGCGCGAAGGAGGGATGGGATTGTTCCTGGCGCTGGAGGCTCTCGCGCTCGGCATTACCGGCAAACAATCGCTCTGGCGGGCCTTGGCCATCGCCTCCGAAACTGTGCCGCAGTTGCGCGTCTTGGACTACGCAGAGTTGGAGAAGCGCGCGCTTGAACAGCACGCCCGCGTGGAGACGAAGCGGCTCGAGGTAGCGCGCGAAGTTTTCAAGTCCGGCTGATTTCCCGACGAATCATCTTGATCGGATGACATCGGCGCGAACAATCTACCTCCGATGAAGATTGTCGCCCTGATTGGATTCGCCGTGGTGCTGGCCATGCCATCCGCACCGTCCGCTCGCGCGACTACGAAAGGGCTTAGTCAAATCGTGACCCCGGATGTGCAATCCGCCGGCGATTTGTCCCTGAGTTTTCAGGCGCAGAGCATGATGATCGCGAATCCGTATCAACTCCAGGCTGAGCTTGGGGTTGTGAAATGGGCGGAAATAGCGGTGTTCAAGGGCTTCAAACCTAACGAGGTGATCTTCGGCACTGAGTTTGGCCTGATCCAGAAAGAACCGTTTCTGCTTTCGACCGGATTCGTAAACTGGTCCCCGCACAGTCACGTGGACCCGCAGCCTTACCTCGAGGCGGGTTACTGGACCGAGCATCACAAATTTATCGCCGGCGCCATCCACGTGGGCTATCGCAACCAAGCCATCCTTGGTTATGCCTACGATTTCAACAAGACCTGGCGCGCCCAGGTGGACTTCCAAAGCGGCTCAGGCAATTCAGCAACCCTTGGATTCACCTGGAACATAACCAATGACTTTCAAGTGAATCCCGCGCTCTACGTTACGAACGACAAACCCCATGACATTCTTGGATACGTCGTCTTCACCTACAGCTTCCATCTCTGGAACAAGAACAAGGCACGGGACAACGAGAAAGCTGGCGCCCGGTAATTGCCTCCAACCGGGCACAGTGGTCCACGGCTAATGCTTTAGCCTATCGTCTCTCCTCCCGGAGTAATGGCGTTTTCGTGTAGTGCGCCGGCAGAGACACGATCGGATCTTCCAGTTGCGCCTCGTCCCGCCGCCGGCCGACAAGGCGGACATAACCAAGGTAGCGACCACTATCAGCCTCGAGCGTTTTGATCTCCAGTTCGTTGTCCGGAGCTATCGCTTTGTGCCAGGCGCGCCAGTGCTGCCAGCCCTCTGGCATGGTATCGGCCAGCTCGATCTTCATGATGCCAGTGCGTTCCCAGTGGCGCCGCCACCAGGCCGCTGAATGCAAGCACCACAGATCTTTCGTCCACGACTCCCGGAGGTGGGTAGGGAGGGCGCCCTCGATCTCTTGCCTCAAGCCGGCCCCGGCGATCCCGATCACGCCGTTGGACTTCACGAATCGAGCAACATAATTCAAGTACAGATCGTCGGTCCCGTAGTAAACGAAGGAGTCGATGCTCACGATGGCATCGAAGAAGTCTGGAGCAAACGGCAGGGAACGGGCATCTGCATGGATCGGAAACACACTGCCGCCGGCGCCCGCATCGCGAATCCGCTGGAGATTCTCCGTGGCGCTGAACCACAGGTCGGTGGCCCAGACCTCCACGCCGAACTCGCGGTGGAGAAAAATCGATGATGCCGCCCGCCCGCAACCGAGGTCCAGCACCCGCATGCCGGGCCGGAGCTCCAGTTCCTGGGTCAGCCACTCTGTGAGCCACAGCGAATTTGCTCCTCCACTTGCGCCGGCAATGATCCACTCGGGGTGATACTTCGATGAGCGGGGGAAGCGTTCCGATATCAACCCCGCGTCCAGAGCTGAACGGATCTCCATGGCCTAACGAATAAGATCAAATTCCGGGGGATGCGCGAGCAAAATCGCAGGCATGGCAGGTCGAGTCGCGAGGGACAGCGCAAAGTTTGGACTATGCGCTATTCTCGGTCCGCGCGTGCCGTCGTCTGGGCGGGTCGCATCGGGCCCACCCCGAAAGAGGCCTCGAAAAAGTGGTGAGGGCGACCAGGAAAAGACGCGAAAACGAAATTCTTCTGGGCTCGGTCAACTTCCGCCCGCTATCCGTACGACTACGTAATTTTTTACTTGTTCTGTAATTTCAATCCAAGCACGCTAAAGATGTGAATACAGCTGCTGCGCGGGAAAGGGGAGATGCGATGGCCCACTTCGCCACCACGCGCTGGAGCTTGTTCCGCCACGGCCCCATCTCGGGCGACCAAAGCGACGCCAACCCGGCTCTGGCCGAGCTTTGTAAGATCTATTGGCGTCCCATTTTCACTTATATTTATCGGCGCGGCTATCCCGCGCCGGACGCGCAGGATCTCACCCAGAATTTTTTTGTCATGATTTTGGAAGGCAGCTTCATCCAGTCCGCCGATCCGCGGCGCGGGCGATTCCGGTCTCTGCTGCTCACATCATTGAACAATTTCCTCATCGATGCGGCCGAAAAAGCGCGCAGACACAAGCGAGGCGGCGGTCTGCAATTCGTTTCCTGGGAAAAATGGATGGAGGAGTCGCCCTCGCAATTTTCATTTCCCGCGGCCTTCGAATCAGCTCCCGCGGAAGCATGGTTTGATTTCGGCTGGGCGTCGGCGGTTGCGGAAGAGGCGCTTCGCCGGTTGCGCCTGGAATGCGAGAGCAAGGGTCGCCGGCGCGTCTTCGACGTGTTGGAAGACTACCTCACCTCGGAGCGCAACGACATCTCCTACGAGAATCTTTCCCGCGCTCTGGGCGTGCCCGAGCCGACCGTAAAAAATCTGCTCCATCAATTTCGCAAGCGCTATCGCGCGCTCTTGCGCGAGGAAGTTGCAAAAACGGTCGAGAGCGAGGCGAACGTGGACGACGAGATCCGCTACTTGTGCGCGACACTTTCTACCAGGCCCGGGTAGACCGGCATGAAACTGAGCCTTCGTCCAGATACCGAAATTCTGATTCTCCAAGAGCCCGCAATCTGTCCGAAGTGCAATTCGGGTTCACGGATTTCGAACGGTCTCTGCCTGAATTGCCTCTTGCTCGGCGCGCTTGACGACGATGCCGCGCCCACCGGGAGAGAAACGTTTAA